>ERZ1643250.1631-NODE-1631-length-18490-cov-6.904475_pt1 | contig 18490 bp, 17 predicted proteins | sample MGYA00579262_ERZ1643250 | MGnify/ENA primary metagenome ERZ1643250 (study PRJEB29033, sample SAMEA4952265) | chicken gut metagenome | biome: Broiler Chicken; feature: Gastrointestinal Tract; material: Caecum | place: Ireland | collected 2018 | study: Broiler... | reverse complement strand
CCGTTTCCAGCCGGAACAACAGCCCGGTTTTCCCGTTTTCCACCAGCTCCCGGTGTCCTTTCACCTCTGAGGCCACCACCGGTTTCCCCATGGCCAACGCCTCCATGACGGAAAAGGGCAAGCCTTCCGATCGGCTGGCTGTTACCAGCCCGTCACAGGCTTCCAGCAAAGACGGTACGTCTGTCCGCTCTCCCAGAAACAGCACCCGGTTTCCCAATTGTTTCCCGGCGGCAAAGCGCCGGCAGGCTTCCAGCCGGTTACCCTCTCCCGCAAACACCAGTCGCACCCCTTCCGTTGGCGGGGAAGCAAACCCCTGCAACAGACGGAGCTGGTTTTTCCGCCGGGAAAACTCCCCCACACACAGCAGCATTTTTTCTTTCGGCCCGATTTCCAGATTCCGCCGGATCTCCGCCCCGCTCTTTTGAGGAACCAGCTTCCGAAGCTCCAGCCCCATGCCGGGAATCCGGTGGATGGTCCGGCAGAACCGGTATTTTCGGGCAATGGCCTCGTCCTCCCCGTTCATCACCAGCAGACAATCCACCCGCTTATGAAAGACCCGCTCACCGCTTCGGTACAGACGGCTGCGGAAAGAATCGTCGTCCCGGAACAGATAGCCGTGGCACACCTGCACCAGCCGGCTGTGTTTCTGCCGGGAAAGCACCGCCGCCGTCCTCAGAAGAAAGGAGGCCAGGGTGGTGTGTCCGATGAGCAGGTCATACCGCTCTTTTTGCAGCAGCCGGGTCAATCGGAACAGGGTGGAAAGATTCCCGGGGGAAATCCAGGATTTATGAAAAGGCAAAAGGAATTGTCCGGATACGTCTCCCAGTTCTTCCTCTCCCTGCGACACGGTATCCACCTGCCAGCCCATCCGGGCAAAGGCCGTCAGATACGGCTGATGAAACCGGGCCAAGTGGGACGTGCGGGAAGCACAGAACAGTACTTTCTTTTCATCGGGTTTCATAAGCTCTGCACACCTCCCCGGAAGAGCCGTCCATCCGCACCTGTCCCCGGTCCAGCCAGATGGCCCGGCGGCAGATTTTCTGCACCTGTGCGGCGGAATGGGACACAAACAGGATGGTTACCCCTTCCCGAAGCATTTCGGACATCCAGGCCTCACACTTCTGGCGGAAACGGGCGTCCCCCACGGAAAGCACTTCGTCGGCGATGACGATATCCGCGTCAGACAGGGTGGCAATGGCGAATCCCAGCCGGGACAGCATTCCTGAAGAATAGCCCGCCACCGGCACGTCGATAAACTCCCACAGCTCCGCAAAATCCACAATCTCCCGGAAACGGCTGTCCATATATGCCCGGGTGTGGCCGTGCATGGCGCCTGCCAGATAGATATTCTCCCGCCCGGAAAGGGTGCGGTCAAAGCCGCCGTTAATTTCAATCAAGGGCGCAATGGACCCCTGTACCCGGACCGTCCCACAGGTAGGGCGCATAATTCCGGCAATGAGCTTGAGCAGAGTAGATTTTCCCGAACCATTGGTTCCCACCAGCCCCAGAGATTCCCCTCTTTCCAGCCGAAAGGACACATTCCGCAGCGCCCAGAACTCCTCATAGGACAGCCTGCCCCGGGCCAGATTCAGCAGATATTCCTTGACCCGGACTTCCCTCCCGCGGCTCAGACGAAACATCATGGAGACATCCTCCACTTCGATTACCGGCATTGACATCACCCTCCTTTTCCGGCTATAAATGGACATAGAACCGATCCTGACAGCTTCTGAAAACATGGATGCCTGCCGCCAGCGTCAGCAGGCTGTAGGCTCCCGCAATGAGCAGCGACCGCTCCGACGGCATGGTCTGGTATAACACCAGATTCCGGAGAATTTCCGTATAGTGAAACATGGGGTTCAGCTCCCACAAAAAGCGGTACGGCCGTGGGATGATGGTCACCGGGTAGAACATGGGGGTCAAATACATCCACACCGTTGTAACGATGCCGTAGAGATAGGCCATATCCCGGAAAAACACCCCCACCGCTGCCAGCAGCAGGGATAGGCCGGTGGTAAAAATCACCGTATACAGCAGTGGTGCCGGAATCAGCAGCCAGTACCAGGAAACCGGCACCCCCACCAGCAGACAAACCCCCAGCAGCGGTATGATGGACAACAGCAGGGTAAACCCGTTGACCCCCACCGTAGCGAGACAGAACAGATAAGACGGAAGGTGGATTTTCCGCAGCAGGTTCCCGTTGGCGGGAATGCAGCCCAGCGCCTGCGCGGTGGCGGTGTTATTGAAATTCAGCAGCACATAGGCGCAGAGATAATAGGCGGGGTAGTATTCCACTGACCGGCGGAACAGGGTGGAAAAAATCACCGTCATGACCAGCATCATCAGCACCGGGTTCAAAAGGGTCCACACCACTCCCAGCACGGATTTGTAGTATTTCTTTTTCAGGTCCCTTTTCAAAAGCTCCCACAGAAAGCTGAAATACTCCATCAGTTCCGTCACAGGTTTTTGTCTCTCCTTCCGTAATACCGGTCTTTCAGTCCCTCCGCCAGACCAGTGGGCAGCAGCCCCACCGCCAGCGGCTTTATGGCCCAGAACATTCCCTCCGGCCACAGACCCAGCCGCCGGAACCCCTGCCACTTCACCCGCGCTTCGTCCAGCCGGTAACGGTATTTCCGGCGGCTGTGGGCGCTCTTGTCCTCCCGGTATTCATACCAGAACCCGGGCAAAGTACAGCCTTTTTCCCCGGCTTCATACAGCCGCAAAAGCAGTTCCAGGTCTTCACACCGGCGGGTCAGCTTCGACACCTGATAGCCCCCCAATCTCAGAAGCGTTTCCTTCCGGAAAGCACAGGCCCCGTGCTGAAAGGGCAGGGAAATCAGAAAGTCCCGCTTTTTCGGAACCGGGGAAAATATCCGCTTTCCCCAGATGCCTTGATCATCAAACAGCGCCACATTGCTGGAAACCACTGCATAGTCCGGATGGGTTTCCATAAATTCCGTCAATACCCGCAGCCGTCCCGGACGGGAACGGTCGTCACCGTCCTGACGGATGAGCACCGGACTGCGGGCTTCCCCAATACACCGGTTGAGAGAGGCCGCCAGCCCTCGGTTTTTCCGGTTCCGCAGCAGCCGCACCCGCGAATCTTCTTGCAGCGTTTCCAGCCAGGAACGCACTGGCTCCTCCGAGCCGTCGTCACAGAGAATCAGCTCAAAGGGGCCAAACTCCTGCTGTAAAATGGAATCCACTGCTTCCCGCAGCTGGGGAATAGAGCCGTTGTACACGCTCATGAGCACCGAACAGCGCATCCCGTCACCCCTTTCGGTTTTTCCAGTGCCAGGCCGCGTCCCAAAGATAGGCGCGGAGCTGGTACAGCCGCCGGGTTCGCAAAGGCGAAATTCCAAAGGAGCCGCCCGGCCAGAACAACGGCTGTTCCATGGGTTCTTTCCGGTGGAAAAACCGCCGCCCCAGCCGGTACCGGCGGGCTTCCTGCCGGGAAACCGGCCGGGCCATGGGCTGTGGATAGCCGTCGGACACATCATCACAGAAAGACAGCCGGGAGAAGGCCTCCGCCTCTTTCCGATCCGGCCAGACACAAAGCCGTTTCATTCTTTTGCGGCTTTCCCGCAAAAGAAACACCGGGTCCGGATGGGGAAACCGCTGTTCCATCCGGCGGCAGAAGTCCAGCAGGATTTTTTCCCGGCTGTCCAGCTCTGCCGGACGCTCTCCGGGGGCAAAGACCGGGTCAAACCGGCCGTTCTGCTCCTGATATCCCACCGTCATGCCGTGGGGCGCAGCGCACAGAATTTCCAGCACATTGTTGTTGAAGGCCGCTTTTTCCCGCACCGGTGACTCCGGCCCGAAAAACCAGGTGAATGACTGCCCATCCTGCGCCTGCCGGGGGCTTCGATACAAACCGAAATAATATCCCGTGACCGGCGCAGTACAACCGGCGCTCTCCATCAGCTGGCGCAGGGAACGCTGCATGGAACCGGTCCATCCCGTATCCGCAATGGCCACCGGCTCCCCGTCCAGCACGCCCTGCTGCCGCAGATATTCCACCGCAGGCCAATAGGATTTTTGGGACACTTCCGACACCAGCTCCCGGAACCGTGGGTTCCCCTCCAGCCTGCACCGCCACCGGTTGACCTCTTCGGGGGAAAGCAGCCGCCTGCTCTCCTCAGTGGTAATCCCTGCCGCCAGCCGGGCTTCTTCTTCCAGTCCCAACCGGGCAAAAACCGTTTCCAGACTGGTCCGGTATCCGGGCTGAAACAGCTGTTCCCAGCCCTCTTCCCCCAGAAAGTGAAGACAGGGGGTGCGCCAGGCTCTTCTGGAAGCATACAGATACCGGCATTCCAGCGGCAGTTTCCGGGTGCGGCACAGAATGCTGGCAATTTTCCAGGGCCAATACCCGTCCCGCGCCAGAAAATACAGCCGGGCCGTTCCCTGTGAAACCGCAGTGCGAACCAGCCAGTCTCCGAACCCGTACAGCACGGGGGCGGCATAGTGGGCCGTCACATCCAACAGGGCGGACGGCGCTGCAATCTGGCTCCGGGCTTCCGTACACATTTCATTCAAAAGGGCTTCTTTCTGTCGAACCGTCAAAGGGCTCCCTCCTTTCCATTAGGGCGTTTCTGAAAACGAAGAATCAGATAACCCCTACAATATCCACTGATAAGGCACAACCCCATGGGCGTTTTCCAGCAGCCCAAACAGGTGATAGCCAAAGGTGACCACTGCGGCGCCAACGGTAAGCAGCAGCCAGCCTCCGGGGCTTCCGTTTCCGTCTCCTTTCCACCCCTGTTTCCCCACCGACAGAGCCAGCTCCGGCAAAAGGAGCGTGCAATAAGCGAGACTGTAATAGGAAAACCGCTCCAGAATGGCGTGGCGGGTCATCATCAGCATACAGAAGGCGGTGAAAAATAGCATTCCCAGCAGATAGCGGTTGGCAGACGCTTCCGCCAGCAGCGGTTTTCGCAGAAGAAAACAGGGAACCAGCAGCACTACCGGCATCAGCCCATAGAGGAAGGACATTCCCTGTAAAAAGACGGAGCCTGCGTATTCCTGATGAAACACCGTGGTGAGCAGATCCAGAATTCCCCGAGAGGAAATATAGAAAAACAGCAGCCCATATCCATAAAGAAGCCAAACACCCACGCCGGGTTTCAGTGCCGTCAGCGGATACAAAAGCAGCAGAATCAGTGCTGTGGTGTGAAACAGTGCCGCCGCTCCGACGATGGCGGCGAAAGGCCAGAATTTCCGGTTTTTCAAAAAGGGCCAGGCGTACAGGGTAATGGCAATGGCCATGGCCTGCCGGAGAAAATTCATATTCAGATAGAGAAAGTAAAAATTGAGGAAGAGGATCACCGACAGCCACAGACCCCGGGAATGGCGGTAGAAAAACACGGCCCAGGACACCAGACAGAAAGCAGCCGTCACCCCGTGATAAATCAGGATATTGTTGGTGAACAGCCCCACCAGCTTGGTGTAGAGCACAAACCCCACTTCCCAGTCCAGATACTGCAGGCTGGAAAAGCCCTCGATGTCCATCAGCAGAAAGCCTTTGGAATACATAAAATAGTCATAGCCAATCTGGCTTCGGAACGCCACCAGCAGAAACATCTGGAAAAAACACACCGACACAAATAGCCGCCTGCCGGTTTTAACAGAGGGAGACCAGCGATGGGGCACTAAAAACGCCACTCCCCACAGGCACACCAGCAACTCATTGACCAGATAAACCTCCATTTACGCTCCCTCCTCTTTTCCCGGAACTGCCCGAAGCCGGAACGCAGTCCGGAACAGAATAGACAAATCCAGCCCAAAACTCCAGTTTTCGATATATTCCATGTCGCACCGGACTCGCTCCGGAATGGAAGTGCCGCCGCCCCGCAGTCCCCGAATCTGTGCCAGACCGGTCATTCCCGGACGAATGTAGTGTTTCAGCATATAGGAGGGGATTTCCTCCCGAAAGGTTTCCACAAAGGACGGGATTTCCGGCCGCGGCCCCACCAGACTCATGTCGCCCCGAAGTACGTTCCACAGCTGGGGAAGCTCATCAATGCTGTATTTTCTCAAAAAGGCTCCGGAGCGGGTACAGCGGGGGTCTCCCTCCTTGGCCATGGCAATCATCGATTCTGTTTCCACCCGCATGGAGCGAAGCTTGTACATAACAAAGGGGCGGCGGTCCAGTCCTACCCGAACCTGGCGGAAAATCACCGGCCCCGGCGAATCCAGCCGCACCCACAGTGCCGCCAGCGCCAGAATGGGACTGAACAGCACCAGACAGAATAAAGACACCACGATATCAAAGGCGCGCTTGCAAAAGCTGTTCCACAGGCTGTCCAGAGGAATCCGCCTCATCCCAAGCACCGGCATCCCGTCAAAAGCCGTCAGATACATCCGGTCGGGCAGCAGGGAAAAGGCTCCGGGGATGACGGAAAACTTCACGCCGTATTTTTCCAGCAGGTCAATATACCGTGCCGTCTGTTCCCCGTCCTCTTCCCGCAGCATGAGGAACACTTCATCTACCAGCGTTTTTTGCAGATACTCTTCCAGAATGTCCGGTTTTCCCAGCCACGAAACCGGCGCTTTCGGGGAAACCGACGCAATACAGCCCAGCACTTCATAGCCAAACCCGGGAGAATTCCGGATTTTTTCCAGCAATCGGCTGGTCACCGGGTTTTCCCCCAATAACAGCACATACCGGCGGTTATAGCCCTTTTTCCGAAGGAACAGCAAGCCTCCATAGACCGCCGCCCGCAGGAAAATCTGTACCAGCTGGTTGAGAAAGAAAAATACCGTCAAAACCACCTGCACCCGGACGAACAGAGAAAACTGATAAAACACCGCCGCCAGTATAGCGTAAGCGGCCAGATTGGCCTTGGCGGTATCCACCGCCTGAATCCAGAAAGGGACATTCCGGTAGGAACGGTACACATGAAACCCCTGATAACAGAGCAAGTGCAGAAGGGAAATAAGCAGAAACGCGGCAAACACCAGCAACGGGGAATCCGGTGCGCCATAGCTGCCTGTTTCCGGGAAAAAACGCTCCTGAAGCCGGATGGAAGCCGCCAGCGAAAAGGCCACGGAAACACAGTCCAGCACCCGGTGAATCAGATTCAGGCTTTTCTGATGTTGGCGTATCAAGGCCTTCCCTCCCGCTCCCTGCCGCAATGTTTTACAAGCAAGTACTCTTTTGTATCATGGTCATTTTTTTCGCTGGTATGCATACAAACAAAAAAGCCACCCTGTCGTCAGGATGGCTTTCCTGTGAAAAATGGCTTTCGATTACCGGGCGCCGGCTTTTCTGGCCTTCATGCTCAGGAGCACAACACCTACAGCGGCAGCAGACATCACAGCCACCACAATCATGGTCGTGCCGGTGTCACCGGTAGCGGGGCCGGAAGCTGCATTTTTCTTCTCGGCTGCGGCATAATAAGAGAAGTGGTCGGTTTCAAAAGTCAGATAACCGCCGCTGAGCACCGCGTTCATATCGGTGATCTTGTGGTCATCGGAAACATACAGCACAGCGTTCTGGCTGCCGGAAGCGGGAACCGTCACGGAAACCGCACCGTTGAGCTGAGTGATAGGATTTCCGTTCTGGTCCAGCAGACGGATGTCCAGCACCTTCAAATCGTCATATCCCTTGGACTCCGCTTCGGCAACAGCAGCGGAAATGTCCGCATCTGCCACGGCACCGACTTCCATGGATACCTGAGTTACGTTCTCCGGCAGCATACCGGCGGGAATCTCCACCTTGACACCGGTGGACAGAGCGGAACCGTTGGAACCGGTTCCCTGAGCAACCAGCTCAACCTTCTTGTCGGGGGTCACAGCAACCACGTCGCTCTTGCCGTAGTCGGAATAACCGGCGGTTACCGCCATGGCGGACAGGCTCACGGAGGCGGTCAGGGCAACGGCGGCCAGCGCGGAAATCATCTTCTTGCACAGGTTCATAAAATTTGCACACTCCTATTGTTTTTTGTATTTACCGGAAGGAACCGGTGTTTCTTTCACTCCGCTTCCGGATTACGTCATTATTATATAGTTTTGTAAGTAATAGTCAATGGAAGAATATGGATGAACCCACTGTCGTTTTTTGCTCGTTTATATTTTATTATAAAATGTATGAGCACATCACACAAAATTCTGACTCATTCCTGTCATACAGGACGAATCCTGTACAAGAAACGCGAAAATTACCAAAATCAGGCAGAAATACTTCCGATTATCGTCTGTAAATGGAAGAATTACCCCATCAGGAACCGAAAAACAGCATCACAGTTGCCGCACTGGCTGCCAACGCTGCCACATCTCCACACAAAGCCGCCGGAACGGCCCATTTGGTGCGGCGCACCTGTACCGCGCCGAAATAGACCGCAATGGCATAAAAGGTAGTCTCCGTGCTGCCCATTAACACCGAAACCACTCGCCCCGCAAAACTGTCCGGAGACACCTTTTCCAATATAGAAGCCGCCAGTGCCGTGCTTCCGCTTCCGGAAAAGGGCCGCAGCAGCCCAAGGGGAATGGCTTCCACGGGAAACCCTGCCCACTCTGCCAGCGGCGTCAAAGCATAAGCCGCCAGATCCAGCGCACCCGATGCTTCCAACATGGCCACTCCCATCATCAGACCAATCAGAGTTGGAAGGATCGAGATACTGGAGGAAAGTCCCTGTTTTGCCCCCTGTAAAAACTCGTCGAAAACGGGAACCCGGCGAACCCAGCCGAAAAGAACAATCAAAGCGACGGCGGCCGGAAGAATCCACTCCCCCAGTTTATCCATGACGCCGCCTCCCTTCCAGCAGTCTGCAAACCGTCAGCGCCGTCACCAGCGAAACCGCAGATACCACCCAGACCGCCGGTGTAATCTCAAAGGGTGCAGCGCTTCCATACTGGGCCCGCAGTGCCGCCATGTAAGTGGGAATCAGCTGGATGGAAGCGGTGTTCAGTACCACAAAACGAATCATTTCCCGGCTGGGCAGGGATTTCCCCTGCGCTTCCTCTGCCAGCGCCTTCATGGCGGCAATCCCCAATGGTGTGGCCGCATTGCCCATTCCCAGCAGATTGGCGGTGATATTCATGCTCATGGCCTGCATAGCCGGACCGTTTTTCCGGCAGCCGGGAAACAGCCGGGAAATGACCGGTGAAAACAGCCGGGCCAGCAGACGGGTCAGCCCTCCGGCTTCCCCGATCCGCAGCAGCCCGGTCCAGGCACACATCATGCCCGTCATGGAAACGGTCAGTGTCACCGCCCGCTGGGAACCTTCCAGAATCGCCTGTGACAGTTCTCCCATTCGTCCCAGCAGCACCGCACAGAGTACACTCACCACAATCATTCCCGCCCAAATCCTGTTCAGCATGGCTTTCCCCTCCCCTTTTTTACCCTATGAATCTCATGGAAAAGATATGTCCAGTTCTTGAACTTTTTCCGAAAAAAGTGGCCATCCATTGACATGTTTGGTAAAAAAAGGTATCCTGAAAGTAGTTCGACAAACTTCTGCGTTGTTTTTATAACCGCAAAGAAAGGGGAAAAGAACATGAAATCGACCGGAATTGTACGAAATATCGATAACATGGGACGGCTGGTACTGCCTATTGAACTGCGGAAACTGCTGAAACTGGAAATACGGGACCCTGTGGAAATTTTCACCGAAGGCAATCAGATCATTTTGCGCAAATATGCTCCTTCCTGCACTTTTTGCCAGAACACCGAGGATTTGGTTTCCTTTAAGGGGCAAAATATTTGTGCCAAGTGCCTGCAAAAGCTGGCTGTACTTGCAGATGATTAACTCGGAATTCTGCTCTGATGGAGAAAGGTGTGCTGAAACAAATGGATACTCAGCTTTATTTTGGAAATCATATTGACGCTTATCAGGAAGACATGCTCCGGGATCTTGCCCGGCTGATTGCCATTCCTTCCGTGTGCGGCAAGCCGGAAGGAATGTATCCCTATGGCAAAAAGAGCGCCGAAGCACTGGAACTGATTCTGAGCATGGCGCAGGAAATGGGATTTGACACCGTGAACGCCGACTATTATGCCGGTCATGCAGAATACGGCGAGGGAGAAGAAATTGCCGCTGTGCTGGCGCATGTGGACGTGGTTCCCACCGGTGACGGCTGGAACAGCGATCCCTTTACCCTGACCCGCAAAGGAGACCTGCTTTTCGGACGGGGAACCGCTGATGACAAAGGCGAAGCCATTGCCGCTCTGTATGGACTGAAAGCCCTGAAGGACGCCGGTGTACTGGGCAAACGCCGCCTGCGGGTCATTTTCGGCGCAGGCGAAGAGGTCGGCATGGAGGATCTGCCCCACTACTTTGAAAAGGAACCGCTGCCGGATTACGCCTTTACCCCTGACGCAGATTATGGCATCTGCAATCGGGAAAAAGGCATCCTGCGGGTAAAGGTCAGCGGTCCGGCCTCTCCCAGCGTACAGAAATTCACCGGCGGAAGCGTGGTCAACGCAGTGCCGGAACATGCCGCCATCACACTGCACTGCCCGCTGGACAGTGCAAAGGCCCTGTCTGAATCCAAACTGCCCGGCGATTTTACCTTTTCCGTTTCCCAGCAGGGACTGGAAATCGAGTCCAAGGGCGTGGCGGTTCACGCCATGCAGCCGGATAAGGGCTTCAACGCCATCTCCCACGCCGTCGCCCTGTTGGGTAGCGTATTGCCGGAAGAAGATCTGGGAGCGTTCCTCACCTTCCTGCTGCAAAAAGTGGGCTGTGAAACCGACGGAACTTCTCTGGGTATCGCCTGTGCCGATGAACCCTCCGGCAGCCTGACCTGCAACCTGGGTCTGATCTCCATGGACGAAACGGGCGCAGAGGCCAGCTTTGACATCCGCTATCCTGTCACGGCGGACGGTGAAACCATCATCAAGGCGTTCCGGGAAGCCGCAGCGTCCTTTGGTCTGGCTTTTGAAGTGGTGGAACAGGAAAAGCCCCTGTATCTGCCTGCGGACAGCCCCTTCATTCATCTGCTCCAGGGTTCCTATACTGCCGTTACCCAAAAGCCCTGTGAACTGTACGCCACCGGCGGCGGCACCTATGCCCGGGCGGTTTCCGGAAGAGGCGTTGCTTTCGGCCCTCTCTTCCCCGATGAGCCCGACCGCGGCCTGCACAATGCCAACGAGCATATCGATCTGAACCGCTACATGGAGCATGCCAGAATCTGTCTGGAAGCCATGTACCGGATGCTGACCCAGGATATTCAATAATAGCAGCGGCGCAGCCAACAGAACCCGTTTTCTGTTGGCCGCGCCGTTTTTTTGTGTATATTCCGGCCTTCTTTGCCATAGATTGAAGATGTAACTTTGACAAAAAGGATGTGTGGAATTTGGAACGCAGCTTATCATTTTTTATCAGCTCCCACAGTTCCCGGGGGTATATTTCTTTCTATGAAGAAAGCTATGGTCCTTTACAGAAAACGGAAATCCTCTGCAACTGGCCTCAACGGTCAGCGGGAGAGCTGCTGGCGCAAATCAAAACCGCCGCTGTCAGCCGGGAGGAACCGATTTGGACGGTATTGCACAGTCTGGATGGTACACCGGAAGGACTGATTCTTCCCGAACGTTCCGTCGGTGTCTTTTTCCCGCGGCCGTGGGATGCCCTTTACTCGGACGGAAACCGGCTGACCGCTTCCTATGGACTGGTGAAAAAGGCACTGGAAGAGTCTCACCGGTGTTTTGCCCGTGCACTGCCCATTCATGACCAGTGGGAATCCATTTATATCGGCGAAACTAACTTTGACCGGTTGAATCAGCTGGCCGCGGAAACAGCGGAAGGTCTTCTGGACGGAAAAGCCGGAACCGAACCCGGAAAAAACGTCCTTCGTTTTCTGGGCGCCGCCACCCACTCCGGCAGCATGGACGTCATCGACCAGATTACAGCGGATATTCCCCGCCGTATCTTTATCAAAGGCCGTCCCGGTACGGGAAAATCTACTTTCCTCAAAAAAATCCGGGCAGCGGCCAACGCAGCCGGCTGGAACACAGAAGAATACCGCTGCGCTTTTGACCCCAACAGCGCCGATATGGTGGTCATTCCGGGACTGGGAATCTGTCTGTTTGACAGCACCGCCCCTCACGAGCATTTCCCCAGCCGGGAAGGAGACGAAATTCTGGATATCTACAAAGCAGCGGTGACTCCCGGCACCGATGAACGGTATCAGGAAGAAATCAGCGCCATTTCCCGGCGGTATAAGGAACAGATTCGGCAGGCAACTGCCGCACTGGATCAGGCGTGGACGGTGTGGAACCGAATCGATGCCCAGCGGGATGACTGGGACTCCGCCGCCATTCAAAAAGAAAAAGAGCAGATTCTTCACCGGATTCTGAAATAAATTCCGACAAAGCAGCAGGCCAACGCAGAAAGTTTTCCGCGTTGGCCTGTTTTCATGTTATTCTGTTTCAGACGTGATGGCTTTGTGCTTCCATTTTCCCCGGCGATAGCAGAAATAAGTAATTAGAGCGCCCAGCACCCAGGAAATCAGCAGGGAAATATACAGACAGTCGGAATTGCCTGCGGGCTGTTCCGGGCTGCGGGTCAAAAACGCAATGCCATAGGCAATGGGGACGCGGATGACCACCGTAGTGATAAAGGAAATCCACATGGGCGTCATGGTATCACCGGCTCCGCGCATGACACCGGACAATCCCTGGGTAACGGACATGGCGATATATCCCACCGCCAGAATGCACATCATGTGGAATCCCAGATCAATGATGGACTGGGTATTGGTGAACCAGCTCATGAGAATCCGTCCGAACAGCAGAATCAGAATGGTCAACATAGTGGAGACAATCAATCCCAGCTTCATACCGGCTTTGGTGCCCTCGTGAACCCGATCGATTTTTCCTGCGCCGATGTTCTGTCCGGAATAAGTAGTCATGGCCGTACCAAAGGTGAAGTTGGGCATCATGGCAAAGCCGTCTACTCGCATCACGATGATACTGGCGGTAATCACGGCCGTCTCAAAGCTGTTGGTCAGGGACTGCACCACAATAGCGGCCAGTGAGAAAATGGCCTGCGCCAGTCCGGAAGGAACGCCCAATTTGGTCAGCCGCAGCACCAGCTCTTTGTGCAGCCGCAGAGAAGACAGGGGCACCACCACAATCTCCTTCATATTCAACAGGCGAATCAGACAGAGAATGCCGGAAACGATCTGTGAAATGCTGGTAGCAATGGCCACACCGGCCACGCCCCAATGAAAAACAACTACAAAGAGTAAATCCAACACAACATTCAACAGACAGGCAATCACCAGATAGACCAGCGGCATAAAGGAATCGCCCAAACCACGCAGGACACCAGCCAGAATGTTATATCCGGCAGTGCCGATAATTCCAAGGAAAATGATAATCAGATAATTGCAGGAATCCTGATAAATTTCCGCCGGCGTATTGATTAGGGACATCAGCGGATGGGTAATCAGCGGCCCCAGAATCATAATGAAAATCGACGAAATCACCGTCAGAGTAATGGTGTTTCCCACGGTAGTGGACAGCAGGTCTTGCTGTCTTGCGCCAAAATACTGAGAAACCATAATGGTAGCGCCGGTGGCAATGCCCATAAACAGCACCAGCAACAGGTTGAGCAGCGGTCCGCTGGCGCCTACAGCTGCCAGTGCATTATCGCCCACATATTTTCCCACCACAATGGAGTCCACGGTATTATAAAGCTGCTGTGCCAGATTGCCAATAAGCAGCGGCACGGAAAACTGAATCAACCCCCGCATGGGGCTTCCCTGCGTCAAGTCCTGTGTTCCAAAAAAAGCGGCAATTTTCCCTTTCATCTACCCAATCTCTCCTTCTTTCGCAAAAAAGAAAGGGCGATTGTGCCCTTCCTAAACAGTTTCATTGTAACACAGTTTCCCAATTCTGACAATATCCAATCTTCCGCCGAATTGCCAAAGGAAAGCCCCTCTCTTTCAGCACAAAAAAAGCAGCCTGCTTTTCACAGGCTGCTTTGAGAAAATTAGTCAATCTCTTCCGTAATGGCGTTCAGGCTTCCGGCCTTCAGATAGGCATTGATGAAACCGTCCAGATCGCCGTCCATCACTGCATTGATATTACCGGACTCATAGCCGGTACGGTGATCCTTTACCAGCGTATAGGGCATGAACACATAGGAGCGAATCTGGCTGCCCCAGGCAATTTCCTTCTGCTCGCCCTTAATGTCACTGATTTTCTCCAGATGCTCGCGCTCTTTGATTTCAATCAGCTTGGATTTCAGCATACGCATAGCCACGTCACGGTTCTGATACTGGCTGCGCTCCACCTGACAGGCCACCACAATGCCGGTGGGGATATGGGTCAGTCGGACAGCGGAAGAGGTCTTGTTAACCTTCTGTCCACCGGCGCCGCTGGCACGGTACACATCCATTTTGATGTCTGCGGGATCAATCTCCACCTCGATGGTATCGTCGATTTCCGGCATGACTTCCAGAGAAGAAAAAGAAGTGTGACGGCGTCCGGAGGAGTCAAAGGGAGACACCCGGACCAGACGGTGAACGCCTGCTTCGCTCTTCAAAAAGCCGTAAGCATTTTCACCCTCGATCAGCACGGAAGCACTTTTCAGACCGGCTTCTTCACCGTCCAGATAGTCCAGGGTCTTTACCTGGAAGCCGTGGCGCTCGCCCCAGCGGTTGTACATCCGGTACAGCATTTCTGCCCAGTCCTGGGCTTCCGTTCCGCCGGCGCCTGCATGGAAGGTCAAAATGGCATTTTTACTGTCATACTCTCCGGTGAGCAGGGTAGTCAGGCGCATGGCCTCCAGCTGGCTCTTGAAGTTCTCCAGCTCTTCCTGGGCTTCCGGCAGAATGGACAGGTCCTCGGCCTCGTCGCCCATCTCCGCCAGTGCCATGGCGTCGTCGTAGTGACCGCACAGTTTATTGTAATTTTCCACTTTGGCTTTCAGCGAACTGGTACGCTGAAGCACCTTCTGGGTGTTTTCCAGATCATCCCAAAACCCCGGAGCCGCGGCCTGCTGCTCCAGCTTTTCAATTTCTTCCTTGGTCTTTTCCAGTCCCAGTGCGTCTGCCAGTTCCCGGAGCTCCGGCTCCAAATCTACCAGCGCCTGCTTGACTTCTTCAAATTGCAGCATATTCCTCTACCTCAGCGTTTCTGTATTTGATGGGAATTCCCCCAACTGCCCTGACAGCAGTTTTCGATTGATTAACTGTATTATTATAGAAGATTTTCTCCGGATTGTAAATACCCGGAGCCGGGAAACGTGGAAACGACAAAAAGGGCGCGGAAAAACCACGCCCTTTTCTGTTGAATATTTTGGAAAAACCGATGACGCTTTATGCCTTCTGGGCCTCGCGCTTCTTCTGCTTGTGGTTCTGCCACATCACATACAGAGGACCAGCCAGGCAAACAGAAGAGTAACAGCCAGTGACAATACCGATCATCATAGGCAGTGCGAAGGTGGTAACGGAAGAAAGTCCGTATACAGAACCCACAATAAATACCACCGTCACGGCCAAGAAGGTGCAGAGGGAGGTATTGATGGAACGGGTCAGCGTCTGGTTGATACTGGTATCCACCAGCTGCTGATAGGTTGCATGGGGTCCCATAATCCGGCGATTTTCACGCACACGGTCATAAATCACGATGGTGTTATTCAGGGAGTAACCCAGAATGGTGAGCACCACGGCGATGAAGTTGTCGTCGATGGGGAAGCGGAAAATCACAAAGGTGAAGTATACCATGAGCACGTCGTGGAGTAGGGCCACCACAGACATGACACCAGCGGAAGTACCGCCGATTTTGCGGAAACGGAGGGCCACATAGATGACCAGCAATACAGCTGCCAGTGCAACTGCCACCAGGCACTTGGCAAAGAACTTTGCACCCATGGTGGGAGGCACAGAGCTGGACTGCATCACGTCAAACTCAGAATCGGGATAGGCCTTGGACAGCTCGGAAGCAATGGCTTTCTGCTCGTCCAGAGAGATTCCGTCGCTGCCGGACAGGGAAACATTCAGAGTGTTGACGCTTCCGCTCTCTGTACCGCCGATACCGTCGGTAATGGTGACCTCAACGGACTTGCCAATGGCGGTTTCCACGGCCTCTTCCACTGTTTCCTGATCCACCTCACCGGTATAGGAATACTGTACCAGAGCGCCGCCGCGGAAGTTGATATCCAGCTCCACGCCGCCGATCAGGTTAAACAGCAGACCCACTGCAAAAATTGCCAGAGAAATCAGAATGTAAATCTTCCGGTGCTGATAGAATTTGATGTTGAACTTTTTCATTCTTTCGCACCTCCAAACAGCCACTTATTGCGCAGCAGCTTGAACCGGGACAGAGACTTGGTCATCAGTCGGGTTGCCGTCACGCCCATGATAAAGTTGCCGATCACGCCAATCAGCAGCGTATAACCAAAGGAATAAATGGAGCCGGTGGTAGAGGCGCCGAAGATTACGGAAAGGATATTGCTGGGTCCGAATACTGCCATCAGAATCACGGCGACGATAATCACGGTGATATTGCCGTCGAAAATGGCCCAGAAACTGCTCTCGTTGCCCTTTTCGATGGCGCCGTCCAGGGTCTTGCCCAGCCACAGCTCTTCCTTAATGCGGGTAGCGGTGATAATGTTGGCGTCAACGCCCATACCGATAGACAGGATAATACCGGCGATACCGGGCAGGGTCATGGTAAAGCTGGGGAAAGCCGGGAAATAACCGGACACTGCAATCAGGGACAGCGCCACCTGACCTGCCAGTGCAATCACAGCCACAAAGCCGGGCATACGGAACATAATCAGCATAAACACGGCCACCAGCGCAAAGGCAATGATGCCGGCCATGGTCATGGCGTTCAGGGAAGACTCACCCAGCGTGGGGCTGATGGTGCCGAAACTATCAGTCTTCAGGGTAAAGGGCAGGGCACCGGCATTGATCTTCTGTGCCAGCTCGGTAGCGGTGGCAGCAGTAAAGGAATCACTGGTAATGGTGCATTCGCCCTCGGTAATGGCGGATTCCACAGTGGGATAGGAGATCATCACGTCATCCATCCACACGGAAATGGTTTTGCCAACCAGTTCGCTGGTAGCATCTGCAAACTTTTTGGCGCCATCTTCGCTGAACTTCAGTTCAACCAGATATTTCACAGTACCGGTGGTTTGATCCTGATAGGACTTGGCTTCTGCAGAAACCACATCGTCGCCTTCCAGAATGACGTTTTCCTTCGTGGTGCCGGTAGGCGTCTTATACATGGGGTTGCCGTTTTCATCCAGCTCCTGGGTTTCATACTCCATACCCTCACGGAAGGTCAGCTCTGCCGTTGCGGCCAGCTCTTCGATGGCCTCTTCAGGGTTGAAGTCGGCCTCGTCGCTCTTCCAGGGGAAACGGATAATAATCCGGTCGTTGGACGTATCCGTATAGAGCTCATAGTCGGTTACATTGTTGTTCAGCAGGCGCAGCTTGATGGTCTCTTCCACAGAGCTGAGCTGCTCATCCGTCGCATCCACACCGTCTGCCGGAACAAACGTGGCTTCAACGCCGCCGCGGATATCGATACCCCAGCGGATATCTCCCGCGCCTTTGATGTACGTGATTTTATTATCGCCATTCTGTCCGTACACGCCAAAGATCGACGTATATGTCAAAAGCAGAATGAGAATCGCGACAATGAAAAACACTGCCTTGGGTACTCGCTTCATGCACATATCCTCCAATTTTTTCAGGGACACCCATCCCCTATTTCGTCGCCGCATCTGCTGGCCTTCCAAAAAACCGATGTCCCTTTTCCGGTCAAATTGCAAATAGACAAGCGTAACAGAAAATATTATAGGCCATAATACCGCAAAAGTCAACGAAAACCGGGTGTAAATTTACAATTCTTTGGAAAACTCCCCAAAAAACCATCAACAAATTGTGAACCGCAGAAAAAGGGCCTGCCACAGAAACCAATCCGTGACAGGCCCCTTACAAAAGACAATTCAGATATTGGAAGGTGCTTTCCGGTCTTTGCCGGCTTGAGGATTCCGTCTGCCAACGGGGTCATACAGCATCTGTACCAGCAGCCCGATCAGCAGCACCAAAATGACATACAGCACCAGCCCGAGGAGATTGATGTGTACTCCTTCATTTCCGCTGAAAAGCAAATCAAAGGTGCTTCTTCGGTCTCCGGTATTGGAATAGACCGTCAGCCAGGGAAACAAAAAGCCGATTTTATACTGAAAGAAGCCGCCGGCTCCTGTGGAAGGCACCACTTCGTCGATATAGGAAATCCCCAGAAAAAACGCCAGCACTGCGGTGACAATACCGGGGGCTCTGAAAGTCTGGAAAAAGCTGCGGATTTTCATCTCCACCCCACCTTTTTGATTTTGTCAGAGATTCCTTTTTGGCAAAAGCTTCCGGTTCATGGGGCCAATCCCACCTTCCATCCATGGCTGTTGGTAACTCCTATTGCTTACAAATATAGTATAGCAGATATTCCTCTTAGCCCATATGCGCATAGAAACCAAAAATAACGCCGTGTATTGTTGATTCTCACAATACACGGCGTTTCCTATCGCTA
>ERZ1643250.1629-NODE-1629-length-18506-cov-10.295106_pt1 | contig 18506 bp, 17 predicted proteins | sample MGYA00579262_ERZ1643250 | MGnify/ENA primary metagenome ERZ1643250 (study PRJEB29033, sample SAMEA4952265) | chicken gut metagenome | biome: Broiler Chicken; feature: Gastrointestinal Tract; material: Caecum | place: Ireland | collected 2018 | study: Broiler... | reverse complement strand
AAAAGCCGCAGGCCCCGGGGTTCCGGTTCCTGCGGCAATCATAGAGTACTTTTTCAGTTTTCTCAGTTGGAGGAAGACTCGTCCTCACCGCTGACGCTCTTGTTTTCCAGAGCCACTGCGGTGTTGTCGATGGCTTCCTGCACTATCTGACGGGTAACAACGCCCACGATCTGGCCGTCTACCTCTGCAATGCAGCGGCGGCTGCCGTCCGCATAATAACGGACAACTACCGGATCTCCGCCCTCATAGAATTCATAGGTGACTTCCAGCATGGGATCACCGGAAACTTCCGTCTTTGCTTCCTCATCCAGCAGCTGGATGCCGATAATCGTCTGATAATAGTCGGTAAACATGCCCTGATAGGTCAGCTCCTGACCGTCAGTGCCGGTCACGCTGTACTCATAGATCGTCTGGTCCTCGGTGCTGCTCTCCTCGTTGACGGTGCGCTCCAGATCAAACACTTCCGTGCTGCTGGGGGTCTTCACCGTCATCTTGGTCACATCGGCGATATTCTGCAGCCAGACAAAGGAGTCGCGCAGGTCAAACAGGGTCACATTCGCCCAGCCTGCAATGGAGCTGTCCGCAGACTGATACACTACATCCACGCCGTCCAGCATGAAATAGCGGTCTGTGCCGTCCAGGGCGCCGGACATCAGGGTATAGGACTGACCGTTAACGGTAAATTTCAGTTTTACGGTAGGGTCTTTCAGACCGAATTTTTCCAGTTCTTCGTCGGTGGGATTCACCGCTGCCACAGAATCAGCAGTCAGGGACTCCACGCCGTTCATCACATCGCTGATGGCATTCGTAGCCACGTTAACCACATAGGGGGTGGTCATGCGATAAGAAGCCGTCAGTCCCTCATAGGGAGTGATGGTCACTTCTTCGGGGAAGTTCTTTCCGGTAAAGACAAACCGGGTGAAGTCGTTGGAATCGGCCGTGCCGGAAGAGGAATCGGAGCTGTCCGTATCCTCAGGCGGGGTAATGGACAGCACGGTGGTATTGACAAAGTCCAGACGGGTCTTGTCCATATAAGTTCCCACACCAGCGGAATACACCTTGTCTTTATACAGCACATAGGTACCGGTTACGGGGCTTTCGCTGCCCACGGAATAGGTTTCCTCGGTGCCGTCGGTAAAGGTGGTGGTCACCACAGCCACCGGCTCTTCCAGACCAAAATCTGCCAGTTCCAGATCCTCGGCATTGCCGATTTCACTGGAAGCGGACAGGGTATAGCCATAGCTGGCCGCACTGCCCACGTTGCTGGTATTCTGCAATTCCTCGTCGATGCCGTCAACATAGAAAGTGGTGGTAGTAGTGGGTTCCTTCTCCTCACCGCTTTCCTCCGAGCTGGAGCTGGCGCTGACGGTTTCGGTTCTGGCGAGAATGGTATACTCACCGGAAGCATTTTTCACATGAATGGACTCCACATCGGCCTTTTCCCGGGAAATCAGGGGGATACTTACGGTGGAAGAGGTGGAAGAGGCGGAGGAAGTGTCCTCCTCCTCAACCGCCGGCTGGGTCAGGAGCAACGCAGTCACCGCTCCTGCCAGCACCACCGCCGCGGCCAGAGTCGCCACAAGATAGCGGGTGTTTTTTTTCATGAATTACAGGTGCCTCCTCTTGAAGTAGATCACCAGACCGGCCAGCAGAATCACCACGGGAATGGTGATGGTGAACAGGCCCAGGCCCAGGAAGTTCACCACAGAGGTGGTGGCGGTCATATCATAGGTCGTGGCCTCCGTCTTGGGAGAATACACGGTGTTATCGGTGTTGGTGGTATTGGTTGCATACTTGATGACATTGGAGAAGTAGCTGCCGTTGCTGAAGGTGTTGGTATTCAGATAGGTAGAGGTAATCATGGCGGAGCTGCCCAGCACAATCACATTGGCATAGTTGCCGCTGCCGGTGGTGTCCAGAGCTTTGCGGGCCACAATACCGGTGTAATAGGCCTTCTTGTCGGCGTTCTCCGCGTCAGCCTGTACGTCTTCCGTGGTTTTATCGCTCAAATCCTCCGTCTTCTGGAGATATGCACTCTCGGAAGTCGTCAGAATGGGATAAGTAACGATGCTGTTGTTGGCTTCAAACAGCTGCTCCACCGGTACGGAAGAGGGGGTCAGCAACAGGGAATAATCGCCCTCGATCACATCTACGCCGGCTTCCTCGTCTACCACCTTGTCGGAAATGTAGTAGAGGGGGGAGTTGAACAGATAACGGCTGGAATCGCTCTCCATCACCACAGAGGTGGGATCATAGCCAATGCCCCATTCCGCCAGGAAGGCGTTCAGCTTGGGCAGGTCGGCCTGTCCGGGATTGGAAGTGAACAGCAGGGTGCGGGACTTCTCGCTGTCCTTATTTGCCAGGAAGGCGTCCAGCTTGCTCAGCTCTTCATCGGTATAGTCGGTGTTGGGGGTGGGCAGGAACAAAAGCTGGGTATTCTCCGGGATCTCCTCGGTGAGAATGTTGAACTGCTTTACCTCAAAGGTGTTGTCCTCAAAGAAAGCAGTCAGGCTTTCCAGCTGGCTGGTGAGAAGTTCGTCATGGCCGGTCGCAATGGAAACCACTGGAACTTCTTCCAGGTTCACCTGCTTGATGGCGGAAGCCAGTGCAGCGTCTACATTGTTATAAACAGAAGAGCTGCCGGTCTGCTGGTTGGTCTCTGCGGGGAACAGGTCGGCGATGCCCAGCACACGGGAGCGCTTTTCAGACTCCACTACCACACAGCCATTGCTGATGCTCTCGTTGGCATACTGGTTGACGAAGGTGGGGTTCTTTTCCAGATCAATCTGCTCCACCTTGATTTTGGAGTTGGCCTCTGCCAGCTTATCGGAAAGGGAAAGCAGGGTGGAATAGGGATAGCCATAGCCTGCTGCATAGTCCACCCAGCTGTCGGTGAGCACCAGATACAGGGTGGTGTCATAGTTGACCTCGTTTTTCGCCACATCCAGGGCTTCCTCGGAAAGGGTGTTCACCTGGTTGGCGGTCAGGTCCAGGTTCATGGAGGGGAACCGCTCGGACAGCAGGGACACCACCACGTTCACCAGAATGACCACGACGACAAACACAGCAGTGAAAGCGGTGGCCATACCGCCGCGCTTGAACTTGCGGCTGCTGGTGAATTTTTTCAGGGCACTTTCCTTCTTCGGCTTTTTGCCCTCTTTCTTCTCTTTTTTCCCGGTCTTTTCCCCGTCGGTCTTGGGTTCTTCCTTGGTCTCCGGTTCCGTCTGAGAAGCAGCTTCGGCGGCGGCCTCCTGCTCCTTCACTTCCTCCAGAAGCTCCTCCTGAGGGGTTTTGTTCTCGCTGTTCATTTTCTGCTCCTCCTTAGCTCCATCTCTTGCTTTCCAGACGGCGTGCTGTGAGGAACACAAAGATCGCCACAACGCTCAGGAAGAACACCGCGCTGGAAATGTTGAAAATGCCCTGGGTGAAATAAGCATACCGGGTATCAAAGGACAGCCACTCCACCACAGTAGCCACAAACGTACCGCTGGCCAGGCTGGCAAGCTGACCCATCAGCAGAATGAAGATGGACACAGCAAAGGTGGCAATAGCGGAAATCACCTGGCTGACAGTCAGGCTGGAAATAAACACACCGATGGCGATCATGGCAGCGCCATAGAACAGGCTGCCCAGATAATAGCCGAAGATCTCGCCCCAGCTGGGGGAACCAAACAGGGAAATCGCCACACAGGGCAGCAGGCTGCCGGTCATGGCAATGCCATAGACGATAAAAGCAGCCAGGAATTTGCCCAGCACAATGGCGGTGACGCTGACCGGCGCAGTGAGCAGCGCCTGGTCGGTCTTGTTTTTCTGTTCATCGCTCATGCTCTTCATGGTCAGAATCGGAATGACCATCATGCTGAAGGTAAACAGGTTGCTGTACACCATAGCAATATAGGAAGAAGAGCCGATGGACATGACGTTCCAGTACAGAAGACCGGACAGGAACAGCAGTACGGCAATACACACATAGCCAATAGGGGAAGCAAAATAGGATTTCAGCTCCCGTCTCAGAATTGCTTTCATGCTTCCTCAGCTCCTTTCGTGTTTTTGTCAATGATGACCCGGGCATGGTCGCCGCTGGTCAGCCGCAGGAAGACATCTTCCAGAGTCAGGTCGGTGGTGCGCAGTGCCATCAGCGGCCAGCCCTTGCGGGTCAGCAGCGCAAACAGGTCCCGGCGCACATCATAGTCCATCTTGGTCTCGATAGAGAACTCGAAAACGCCCGGCTCCTTCTCGCCATAGCACAGGACTTCCTTCATGTGAGCCATGCCGGAAAGGGCGTGGGTCACTTCATTTTCCGGTCCGGCCACCCGGATAATCAGGCGGTGGTCATTGGAAAGGTCGTGGGCCAGACGGTCGGTTGCGCCGTCGGCTACCAGCTTACCGTTGTTAATAATGATAACCCGCTCACAGACAGCCTGCACTTCCGGCAGAATGTGAGAGCTGAGGATGACCGTATGATTGCGGCCCAGGTCCTTGATGAGCTTGCGGATCTCAATGATCTGCTTGGGGTCCAGACCAACGGTGGGTTCGTCCAGAATCAGCACCGGGGGATTGCCCAGCAGTGCCTGTGCGATACCGACACGCTGCTTATAGCCCTTGGACAGGTTGCCGATCAGACGCTTGTACACGTTCTGAATCTTCACCAGACGGCAGATTTCCTGAATGTGCTTTTCCCGGGGCAGGGTGACCTTTTTCAGGTCATACATAAAGTTCAGGTACTCCTTCACCGTCATATCCATATACAGCGGCGGAATTTCCGGCAGATAGCCGATGAGCTTTTTGGCTTCATTGGGATTCTCCAGAATATCATAGCCGCCTACGGTCACGGTGCCCTCTGTCGAGGACAGATAACCGGTGACAATATTCATGGTTGTGGATTTACCGGCGCCGTTGGGGCCCAGAAAACCCAGAATTTCTCCTTCTTCAACCGAGAAGCTGACGTTATCCAGCGCAACGTTGGCGCCGTAGCGTTTCGTGAGGTTTTTGACCTCTATCATCTCGCGTCCCTCCTGTTTCGTTATTCTGTAAAAACACATGCCACAACATCATAGCGCATTTATGTATTTTTTGCAATACCCCTCTCCAAAGCCGGGGGAAAGCAATGCTATTTGTCAAAGGCACAAAATTTCGGCACGGGGTGCCGGTTTCCCATTATAAAGGCGTTATGTGATAGCCGGGTGAACAAACCACGAAACACAGGAGATTTTTTTCACTGTTTTTTGTACAGTTTTTACACATTTCTGTCGTTTCCCGCGGAAACTGCCCGAAATGCCCGGGGGGTTGTACCGAAATGGCGGGAAAACGCCCGGTGAAACGTGCGCTGGCTGGAGAACCCGCAGTCCAGGGCAATGTCCAGCACGCTGCGGTCCGTGGTGCGAAGCAATTCCCGGGCACGGTCCAGCCGCAGATAGCTGAGATATTCACAGAACCCGGCGTGGAGCTTCCGGGAAAACACATGGGACAGGTGATATTTGCTCACGCCCATTTCCCGGGCAACGGATTCCAGCGTCAGGGGCTGCTGGAAGTGCTCCGACAGATACCGCACCAGCCGCCCGGTCAAACCGGCGGAAACCGGTTCGTCTCCGGGCATCAGGGTCAGCTCCGGCAGCACCCGGGCCAGCACCAGCTGTACCAGCGCGCCAAAGGCGTTTTCGTCGGGCACAGACAGGCACTCCTCCGCCAGCCGGTTCATGGCATAGGCCACATCGGGGTGAAGCCGGTTCCCGGATACAAAGGGGCATACCGGCCTCATCCGGGACAGCCTCCCGGAAAAGGGCCCGGCCAGCACCGGGCTGCAAATCACCATGGTATACCGGCTGTCCGGGGTGGATTCCAGATAGGCGTGGGGCGTGTTGGGGAAAATCACCGCCAGCTCTCCGGGGTGGAGCAGGGCTTCCTCTTCCTCCACCTTCACCCGCACCGTGCCTGTCTCCACCAGAAACAGCTCCACCGCCCCGTGCAGGTGCAGGGGAAAGGTCATCTCCACGCCCCGGGACCCCTGCATATCCAGAAAACCGCCTTTCCGTTCCTCATAATAGGGCTTTTCCAGTGTTGATTTCATAGCCGCTCCCCCTTTTTTCAAAAACCGCAACTTTTGACCAGAACAGAATGTTTTCTGACGGGTATTGTACTGCAAAGGGTGCTATAATGCAACCAGAAACCACTGTTTCGGGAGGAATTTTTTATGAAGAAACACAAGCTTGCCGTGATTGGATACGGCGGAATGGGCAGCTGGCACTGTCAGAACGTATCGGAGAAGATTCCGCAAATCTGTGTATACGGCGCATGGGATATCCGGCCGGAAGCGCTGGACAAAGCCCGGGAAAAGGGACTGTACACCTATTCGTCTCTGGACGAACTGCTGGAAGACCGGGAAGTGGAGCTGGTGACCATCGCCGTGCCCAATAACTTCCACAAGGAGCTGGCCATTGCCTGTCTGCGGGCGGGGAAAAACGTGGTCTGTGAAAAGCCCGTCACCATGAACGCCGGGGAGCTGGAAGAAATCATGGCCGTGGCACAGGAGACCGGAAAGCTGTTTTCCGTCCACCAGAACCGCCGCTGGGACAAGGACTACCGCATTGTCCGGAAGCTCATCGAGGACGGCAAACTGGGAACCCCCTATTTTATTGAAAGCCGGGTACAGGGCTCCCGGGGCGCCATGTACGGCTGGCGTGGCTACAAAGTAAACGGCGGCGGCATGGTGCTGGACTGGGGCGTACACCTGCTGGATCAGATGATGGATATGATCCACTCGCCGGTGGTGTCTGTGGACGCCCATCTGCAAACGGTGTTTTCCGAAGAAGTGGACGACAACATCAAGCTGTTTCTCCGGTTTGAAAACGGCGTGTCCGCCCTGCTGGAAATGTCCACCAACTGCTTCGTGAACCTGCCCCGGTGGCATGTGAGCTGCACCGGCGGCACCGCCGTGGTGGAGGACTGGTCCTGCAAGGGCAAAACCGTCCAGCTCCGGGAAGACGCGGGACAGATGGCCTGGGATGACGACATCGTCTATACCGAAGCAGGCCCCACCCGCACCATGGCGCCCCGTCCGGCTTACACCACCAAAGAGGAAGCCCTGCCGGAAGTGGAAACCGATTGGGCGGACTATTACAAGAACATTGTGGACGTCATCGACAACGGCGCAGAGCTGATTGTCAAGCCGGAACAGTGCCTGCGGGTCATGAAGGTCATCGACCTGATTTTTGAATCGGAAAAGCTGGGCCACGGGCTGGCCTGCCATATTTAAAACTCAAAAGCAGGGAGGAAAACAGCATGGCGATTCGCGTAACCGTATGGAACGAATATCTCCACGAGGTGCAGTTTGAGGAAATCGCGGCGGTATATCCACAGGGCATCCACGGGTGCATTCAGGCGTTTCTGGAAAAAGAGGGCTTTGCGGTAAAAACCGCCGCCCTGCGCCAGCCGGAACACGGCCTGACCCGGGAGGTGCTGGAAAGTACCGACGTGCTCATCTGGTGGGGACATATGGCCCATCGCGAGGTGGAGGACGAAATTGTCGAGCGGGTATACCGCCGGGTGCTGGACGGCATGGGGCTGATTGTGCTCCATTCCGGCCACGCCTCCAAGATTTTTCAGAAGCTGTGCGGGACCGATTCCAGCCGCCTGAAATGGCGGGAGGACGGGGAAAAGGAGATCCTGTGGGTGGTCAATCCGGGACACCCCATTGCCGCCGGGCTGGGCGAAAAAATCATTCTGGAACAGGAAGAGATGTACGGCGAGCACTTTGACATCCCTCAGCCCGATGAACAGGTATTCATCAGCTGGTTCCAGGGGGGAGAGGTGTTCCGCAGCGGCTGCTGCTGGCGGAGAGGAAAGGGCAAAGTGTTCTATTTCCGGCCCGGACACGAGTCTTTCCCCATCTATTACCATCCCGAAATCCAGAAGGTTATCTGCAATGCCGTGCGCTGGGCAGCGCCGGTCTCCCATACTCCGGTGGAAACCTACGGCAATACCCAGCCGGTAGTGGAGCTTCATCTGGCGGAAAGAACCACCATTTCCGACCTGCATCAGGGCAAACAGTAACGGACTTTGAAAGGAGCATTTTTAATATGAAAAAAGCATTGATTTTACAGGGCGGCTGGGACGGACACGAACCCCAGCTCACCTCCAAGCGGTTCGCCGGCCTGCTGGAAAAGCACGGCTATACCTGCACCATCAGCGACACGCTGGACGTGCTGGATGATCTGGAAATGCTCATGGGGCTGGACCTCATTGTGGCCTGCTGGACCATGGGCGAAATCGACCATCATTATGTGGAGAACATCAGCAAGGCGGTAGGCTCCGGCGTGGGACTGGCCGGCTGTCACGGCGGCATGTGCGACTCCTTCCGGCAGGATACGGAGTGGCAGTTCATCACCGGCGGCCAGTGGGTCAGCCATCCCGGCGGCGATGGCATCGACTATATGGTGAATATCTGCCGGGGTTCCAGCCCCATTGTGGAAGGTCTGGAGGATTTCCCGGTGTGCAGCGAGCACTATTACCTGCACATTGACCCCTCTATCGAAGTGCTGGCCACCACCCGGTTCCCCATTGTGCCCTATTACCACATTTCCAACAAACCCGTGGACATGCCCGTGGCGTGGACGAAATTCTGGGGCAACGGCCGGGTATTCTACACCTCTCTGGGCCATCACGACGATGTATTCGACAAGTCCCCCAACGCCCAGATTCTCATGGAGCGGGGCATGGTGTGGGCCGGTGAAGGCAAGGCGTATGCGGTGGAGCACGGCCTGACCACCGAGCGCTTTGAAAACACGGCAAAGATGTATTGAGGAAAGAACAAGGAGGAGTTCCCCATGGCAAAGACTGTGAAAATCGGTATGGTAGGCGTCGGCGATATTTCCGGCATCTACCTGCAAAATATCACCGGCTGTTTTCAGGAAATCGAGCTGGTAGCCGTCTGTGATCTGGTCCGGGAAAAAGCGGAGCGGGCACAGGAGAAATACAACATTCCCAAGCTGTACGACACCATGTACGAGCTGTTTGCAGACCCGGAAATCGACATTGTGCTGAACCTGACCCGGCCCTATGAGCACTACGGCGTTTCCATCGAGGCCCTGAAAGCCGGAAAGCATGTGTATTCCGAAAAGCCGCTGGCCGCTTCTCTGGAAGAGGGCAAAGAGCTGGTAGCACTGGCACAGGAAAAAGGCCTGATGCTGGGCGGCGCCCCCGACACCTTCCTGGGTGCAGGCATCCAGACCTGCCGCAAGCTCATCGACGACGGCTATATCGGCGAGCCCATCGGCGCGGCGGCATTTATGGTCTGTCACGGTCACGAGAGCTGGCACCCCGACCCGGCTTTCTACTATCAGTACGGCGGCGGCCCCATGATGGACATGGGCCCCTATTACATCACCGCGCTGGTCAACCTGCTGGGCGGCGTTTCCAGCGTCATGGGCGTGACAAAAGCCTCTTTCCCCACCCGCACCATCACCAGCCAGCCCCACAACGGCGAAATTGTGGACGTAAAGGTCCCCACCTATGTGACCGGCATCATGAATTTTGAAAGCGGCGCCACCGGCACTATCTTCACCACCTTTGACGTGTACTATCCGGAGCAGGCCCGTCTGGAAATTTACGGCACCAAGGGCACCCTGTTTGTCCCCGACCCCAACGGCTTCGGCGGCCCGGTAAAGCTTCTCCGTCCCGAGGACGGTCAGGTCCGGGAAATGCCCCTGTGCTTTGACTACTCGGAGAACTCCCGCGCACTAGGCCTTGCAGACATGGCAAAGGCCATCCAGACCGGCCGGGACGCTCGGGAAAGCTGGAAACAGACCTATCATGTGCTGGAAGTCATGCAGAGCTTTGAAAAGAGCAGCAATTCCGGCACAGTGGTTCCCATTGAGTCCAAGTATGTCCGCGGCGAAGCCATGAAGAACAACCCTCTCCACGGTGTGCTGGATTAAATTTTTGCAGGAAAAAGGCGCTTTCCCGGTCGAAACACCGGGAAAGCGCTTTTTTATTCTACATAATGATTGCCATCCCCACGGCAAACCAGATCACACCCGCCACAATACCGGTAATCAGCACCGATTTTCCGATATCGTCTTCCTTGCGGGCCAGATAAATCAGTCCCAGAATGACACCGATCAGGGGCAGCAAAACGGCAATGACATACATCCAAAACTGGGCGCCGCTGCCGGAGTCATACGTCAAATCTCTGGTGTACATTGTGAGAGGGATGTGACAGTCCTCACAGGTATCCGCTCTGTCCGAATAGATCTTCCTGCACTTGGGACAGATCTTCTGATAGGAGGACACAGGGCCAATGACTGCGCCGCAATGGTAGCAGCTGGTGTTGTTGTCGCCGTTCAGTTCTCCGCACTTGGGACATTTTCTCATAATGGCACCTCCTGACAAATTTCGTTATTTTTCCCGGCTTTCACAGCCGGTATTTTTCAGGACAGCCGGCAGCGGAAATCCTCATACCCGAAGGACTTCACCACCCGGAAATTCCCCTCGGTATCCCGGCGCACAATGGCCGGCAGGGGCATCCCGTTAAAGGTATTGTTTTTCACCATGGTATACAGCGCCATGTCCTCAAACACCACATAATCCCCTTCTTGTAAGGGCTTATCAAAGGAATAATCTCCAATGACATCCCCCGCCAGACAGGTAGGCCCGGCAAAGCGGTAGGTATGGGCTTTTTCCCCCGGCTCTCCGCTGTCCTTCACCGGAGGACGGTAGGGCATTTCCAACACGTCGGGCATATGGCAGGCGGCGGAGGTATCCAGTATGGCAATGTCAATCCCATTATGGACGATTTCCAGCACCTGAGACACCAGGAATCCTGCCCGCAGCACTACGGCTTCGCCGGGTTCCAGATAGACTTCCACCCCATAGGTCTCCCGCAGGTGCTTCACCAGGCGAATGAGCCGTTCCCGGTCATAGTCTGGCCGGGTGATGTGGTGGCCGCCGCCCAGGTTCAGCCATTTGAGTCCGTGGAGATATTGTCCAAACTTTTCCTCGAAGGCGTTAAGGGTGGTTTCCAGATCGTCGGAGTTCTGCTCGCACAAAGTATGCAGGTGCAGTCCGTCCAGCATGGACAGGATGCTCTCGTCAAAATTGGCCTTGGTGGTGCCCAGCCGGGAACCGGGAGCGCAGGGGTCATAAATAGCGTGACCCTCCTGGGTGGAGCACTCAGGGTTGATACGCAGACCGATAGATTTTCCCGCAGCCTTTGCCTTTGCGCCGAATTTCTTCACCTGCAAGGGCGAGTTAAACACGATGTCGTCGGCATATCGGAGAATCTCATCGAACTCCTCCGGCCGGTAGGCAGGGGAGAACACATGGGTCTCCCCGCCGAATTCCTCATGACCCAGCCGGGCTTCGTACAGGCCGCTGGCGGTGGTGCCCGCCAGGTATTGCTTCAAAAGAGGATAGGTGTCGGACATGGAAAAGGCCTTTTGCGCCAGCAGGATTTTGCATCCCGCTTTTTCCGACACGTCCTTTAAAATTTCAAGATTGTGGATCAGCAGGCTGTCGTCCACCAGATAATAGGGGGTCGAAAGCCCCGGAGAAACAAACCGCTCCATCTTAGTCCACCAGCACCGGGTTTTCGTTGATCTGCCACGGCAGCCCCCATTTGTTGAGTGCGTCCATGTACGGATCGGGATCGAATTCCTCGGTCGTATAAACGCCGGGCTTGATCCAGCTGCCGTTCAGCATCATCATAGCGCCAATCATCGCAGGCACACCGGTGGTGTAGCTGATAGCCTGAGAACCAACCTCTTTGAAGCATTCCTGATGGTCGCAGACATTGTAAATGTAAGCGGTTTTTTCTTTGCCGTCCTTGATACCGGTAAAGATGCAGCCGATGTTGGTCTTGCCGACGGTGCGGGGGCCAAGGGAAGCCGGGTCGGGAAGCAGCGCTTTCAGGAATTGAATGGGGACGATCTGCTGCCCCTCAAATTCGATGGGGGTGGTGGAGAGCATTCCAACATTTTCCAAGCACTTCATGTGGGTCAGATAGCTCTGGCCGAAGGTCATGAAGAAGCGGATCCGCTTCACGCCGGGAATGTTTTTCGCCAGGGATTCAATTTCTTCGTGATGCAGCAGGTACATATCCTTCTGGCCGACCTGGTCGAAGTTGTATTCCCGTTTGATGCTCATTGCAGGGATTTCGACCCAGTGGCCGTTTTCCCAGTAAGAGCCGGGAGCAGAAACCTCGCGCAGGTTGATCTCCGGGTTAAAATTGGTAGCAAAGGGGTAGCCATGGTCACCGCCGTTGCAGTCGAGAATGTCGATGGTGTGGATTTCGTCAAAGAGGTGCTTCTGGGCATATGCACAGAACACCTGGGTGACGCCGGGGTCAAAACCGGTGCCGAGGAGGGCGGTCAGGCCGGCTTTCTCAAATTTTTCCTTGTAAGCCCACTGGTAGCTGTAGTCGAAGTAAGCGGAAAATCCTTCTTCTTTGCAGCGTTTTTCGTAAGCGGCCTTCCATTCGGGATCATCGAGGTTTTCGGGTTCATAGTTGGCGGTATCGAGGTAGTTCACGCCGCAGGCAAGGCAGGCGTCCATAATGGTCAGGTCCTGATACGGAAGGGCAATGTTCATAACGAGGTCGGGTTTTTCCTCCTTGATGAGGGTGCAGAGCTCGTCAAAGTTGTCGGCGTCTACCTGGCGGGTAGTGATCTTAGTGGAAGTTGTGCCTTCCAGCTTCTCTTTCAGCGCGTCGCACTTGGACTTGGTACGGCTGGCAATGCAGATCTCCTCAAATACTTCGCTGTTCTGGCAGCACTTGTGGATGGCAACGGAAGCCACGCCGCCGCAGCCGATAATCAATGCTTTTCCCATGGTAATCATCCTCCTGTGTATTGGTAGTGGATTTATTTTGATTGGCAGGAGCGCATCATATGCGCCTATCCTTTTAGAGATATGATTTGGAAAACACGGGCGGTTGATAACCGTCCTTACTGAGTGGTTTACTAGGGATTCCCGCTCTATCTGTAGGGGCGCGCATTGCGCGTCCGTCTAATGAAATCACATCGGTATAAACTTCCGGACGGCCAATGGCCGCCCCTACATGAATTTATTTACAGGTTGGTTTGCTGACGGAAGTTCGTCCTTTACTTTTCCAGCGCCAGCAGCATTTCCCGCAGAATCTTACATGCCGCCATGGCGGAAATCCCGCTGGGGTCATAGTGGGGGCTTAATTCGTTGATATCGCAGGCCACCACGTTGGCTTTTTGGCACACCAGCGTGGCCGCTTGCCGCAGCTGGTCAAAGGTCACGCCGCCGGGCTCCGGCGTACCGGTTCCCGGGAATACGGACGGGTCCAGCACATCCAAGTCCACGGTAAAGTATACCGGCGTGTTCCCCAGCTTGTCCAGGGTTTCTTCCAATCCTTCAAAGTCGAACTTTCGGGTGGTCACATGGTCTTTTCCAAAGATAAATTCCTCCCGGTCGCCGGAACGGATGCCAAACTGGAAAATTTTCCCGTCTCCGATAATCTCCCAGCACCGGCGGATGACGCAGGCATGGGACAGCTTCACGTCCAGATAGTCTTCCCGCAAATCGGCGTGGGCGTCAAAGTGGACGATATGGATATCCGGATATTTTTCCGCCGCAGCCCGGAAAGCGCCCAGCGTCACCAGATGTTCGCCGCCCAGCATAAAGGGCCGCTTTCCGTCTGCCAGAATGGTTCTGGCCCGCTCCTCGATGGCTTCCAGCGCCAGCTGACTGCTGCCGATGCACAGCTCAATATCGCCGCTGTCAAAAAAGGCATAATCGGTCATGTCCTTGTCCTGATAGGGGCTGTAGGTCTCCATACCAAAGGACTCGTGACGGATAGCACTGCTGCCGAAGCGGGTACCGGGGCGGTAGGAAGTGGTGGAATCAAAAGGCGCGCCGAACAGGACGGTGGAAGCGTCCTCATATTCCGCGTCGCAGCCCAGAATGGTCTCGATATTTTTATTCAACATTGGATAACAACTCCTCTACATAGCGGGGAAGATAAAACGCGCCCTTGTGCAGGGTGGTGGTGTAATAGCGGCAGCCAAGGCCCCGCATATTCCACCGGGTTTCATTCAGGTCCCGCAGGGGATGGTATTTTTTAGAAGCAAAGCCGAACAGCCAGTGCCCGGAGGGGTAGGTGGGGATATGGGCCTGATACACCTTGTGAATGGGGAAGGAAGCGGCAATATTCTTGTGAGCCCGCTGGCAGGCGTGGGCGTCGTCATCATAGAAGGGGCTCTCGTGCTGGTTCACCATAATGCCGTCCTCTTTCAGGGCCTTGAAGCAGTTGCCGTAAAACTCCCGAGTGAATAGTCCTTCGCCGGGGCCAAAGGGGTCGGTGGAGTCCACAATAATCAGGTCGTATTCGTTTTCGCAGAAACGGATGAACTTGAGGCCGTCCTCATAGTGGATATTCAGCCGGGGGTCGTCGAGACAGCAGGCGGTTTTGGGCAGGTATTTTTTGCACACCTCCACTACCAGCGGGTCGATCTCCACCATGTCGATGGTCTCGATTTCGGGATACCGGACCAGCTCCCGCACCACGCCGCCGTCACCGGCGCCGATGACCAGCACCTTTTTTACATTGGGATGCACAGCCATGGGGATGTGGGTAATCATCTCGTGGTAGATGAACTCATCCTTTTCCGTGAGCATCATATAGCCGTCCAGCGTGAGGAAACGGCCGAATTCCGGGGACTCAAACACGTCAATGCGCTGGAATTCACTTTTGCCGCTGTACAGCTGACGGTCTACCCGAATGGAGAGCTTCACATTGGGGGTCTGGGCTTCCGAGAACCAGAAATTCACAAGTATCAATCCTTTCTATCACTAAATGCACAGGGAAAATCCATTACACCCCGTTCATGCCGCGGATGACGTTCAGCCGCTCAATGCCCGGGTCTTCGGGGCCGGTCATGGAGCAGCCCTTTTCCTTGGCGTATTCGATGTAATCGAGTATTTCCTCGGTAATTTCCTCGCCGGGGGAAAGAATCGGGATTCCCGGCGGGTAGCACATGACAAATTCGCTGCAAATGCGCCCGCAGGTGCGGCGCAGGGGAAGAGATTCCTTATCTGCATAAAAGGCCGCCTGCGGCGATACCGCCACAATAGGCTCAATGTATTCCTGTACCATCAAATCATTTTTCGGGCCGCTGTAGCGTCTCCGGATTTCCGCCATAGCGCTCACCAGCCGCTCCACCTCCCGCTGACGGTCACCGATGGAGAGATAGGCCAGAATATTGCCCAGATCGCCGAACTCGATCTGAATATCGTACTCGTCCCGAAGTAAATCGTAAACCTCAATGCCCGCCAAACCAATGTCCAGCGTGTTCACCGACAGCTTGGTCACGTCAAAATCATAAATGCTGTCCCCGTTAATCAGTTCCCGGGAATAGGCATAATAGCCGCCGATGCGGTTGATCTCTGAACGGGCATACTCCGCCAGCTTCACTACGCCGGCAAAGGCCTCTTTGCCCCGCAGCGCCAGATTCCGGCGGGAAATGTCCAGACTGGACAGCAGCAGATAGGAGCCGCTGGTGGTCTGGGTCAGGTTGATGATCTGCCGCACATGGCCCTCCTGCATGGCAGGGCCGGTGAGAAGCAGAGAGCTTTGGGTGAGGCTGCCGCCGGATTTGTGCATGGAAACCGCCGCCATATCCGCACCTGCTGCCATAGCGGAAACGGGCAGGCCCTCACCAAAATAGAAGTGGGTGCCGTGGGCCTCGTCCGCCAGACACAGCATCCCGTATTCGTGGGCCAGCTTGACAATAGAACGCAAATCGGAGCAGATGCCGTAATAGGTGGGGTTGTTCACCAGCACCGCTTTGGCGTCCGGGTTCTTGCGGATGGCCATTTCCACATCCTTCACGCTCATACCCAGCGGGATGCCCAGCCGGTCGTCACAGGCCGGGTTTACATACACCGGCACTGCGCCGCACAGCACCATGGCGCCCATGACGCTGCGATGGACGTTCCGGGGCAGGATGATTTTTTCGCCCCGTTTGGCAACGGACAGAATCATGCTCTGGACAGCGGAGGTGGTTCCCCCCACCATTAAAAAGGCGTGAGCCGCCCCGAAGGCCTCGGCTGCCAGCTCCTCCGCTTCCCGGATGACGGAAACCGGATGGCACAGGTTGTCCAGAGGCTTCATGGAGTTCACGTCCATACGCATACAGGTTTCGCCCAGCAGAGCGGTCAGCTCCGGATTGCCCCGGCCCCGCTTATGGCCGGGCACGTCAAAGGGGACGACCCTCATTTTTTGAAATTTTTCCAGCGCCTCATAAATGGGCGCCCGTTCCTGAGAAAGCGGCATGGTTCATTCCCCCTCAATAAATATTCCGCCCGCTGAAGATTTCAATCATTTCCTGCCGCAGGCTGTCCATAATGGCCAGCCGGGTCTGGGGCGGCAGCTCGTATACATCGGTATTAAACAGATAGTTCTGCAAATTGACTTCCTTCACCATCATCTTGGTGTGGAACAGGTTGGCTTCATATACGTTGATATCCACCGCATCATACCGGCGGAGAATTTCCCTGTCGATATAGTCCTGAATGGAGGTGATTTTGTGGTCAAGGAACAGCTTCTGCCCGTCCACATCGCGAGTAAAGCCCCGCACCCGATAGTCCATGGTGATGATATCGGAATCAAAGGAGTTAATCAGGTAATCCAGCGTGGACAGAGGCGTGATTTCTCCACAGGTCGCCACGTCAATGTCCACCCGGAAGGTGGCCAGACAGGTGTCCGGGTGATATTCCGGATAGGTGTGGACGGTCACATGGCTTTTGTCCAGATGGGCCACCTGGGTTTCCCCCTGTACGGGAATCATGGAGCCCTCGGCGATGAGAATGGTGACAGACGCGCCTTGCGGCTCATAGTCCTGTCGGGAAACATTCAGCACCGTGGCGCCAATCATGTCGGTCAGGCGGGTCAGGATACTGGTCAGACGCTCCGAGTTATACTGCTCGTCAATATAAGCGATATAGTCCTTCTGCTCCCGGGGTGTTTTGGCATAACACACGTCGTAAATATTGAAGCTCAGGGCTTTTGTCAGGTTATTAAAGCCGTATAATCTCATTTTCTGATCCATAATGAATCCTCCTGCCCGGGGACGTTCCCCGTATTCCCAACATTTCCAAAAAATATAGTAACTATATAAACATGAGTTTATTTGAAAACAAAATAAAAAGCGCAGATGACGGCTGCCCATCACCTGCGCTACATCATTTCCGCAATAACCGGGACGCTGTGTTTTTCTCAAAAAGCATGCGCCGCCCCGACGATACAGATTTCAGAGTCTATATAGCAAATATCTCACTTTTACCACTCTTATTGATTGTTTCACAAGTTGATGTGCAGAGCACCGGTTATAAAGTGACCAACTTATAAAAATTGAGTATACACTCCATCAATAAGGCAACCAGCGTTGCCAATCGGCAGTTGACCCGGCTGTCCGTATGGCCTTGACCCGGTAACGGGTGGTCAAAAAATATTTGCATGAAACTCTGTAAAAATCATCATTCCATTGCTATTTTATACTACACTTTCTGCACAAAAAAGTCAATATCAAAAGCTTCCAAAAACCCTGTGCAAAATCTTCTTTCCCGGCCTGTTTCCATCTTGCGCCGCTGATGACCGAAGCGTATACTGAAGATATTCTCATTGCTATGATTTGGAGGAGGAAACCCATTATGCAGAAAATCGAAACTTTCCCCTGTCCCGGCAGCTCTGCCCGGATGGTGGGCTATCTTCACGACCCTTTGACCCAGATGGAAACCTATCGTACCAAACGGCCCTGTGTGCTGATTTTCCCCGGCGGCGGCTATGAAATGCTGTCCGAACGGGAAGCCGATCCGGTGGCCTTTTCCTTTTTCAAAAAGGGCTATCAGGTGTTCATTCTGTATTATTCCCTGAAAGAGGAATCTAAAAACATGCAGGTTCTTCTGGAAGCCTCCTGCGCCGTGATGGAGCTGCGCCGCCGCAGCGAAGAGTGGAATATCCTTCCAAACCAGATTGCTGTATGCGGCTTTTCCGCAGGCGGTCACGCCGCCGCCAGTGTGGGCATTCTGTGGAACCATCCCCGGCTGCTGGAAAAGCTGGACACCCAGCAGGGGATGAACCGTCCCAACGCCATGATTCTGTGTTATCCCGTCATCACCGCCGGAGAGTTTGCCCATCAGGGCTCTCTGGAATGGATTTCCGGCAGTCCCAAAGGCACAGAGGAAAACGAGTTCTGGGCGCTGGACCGCCATGTGGACGGCACCACACCCCCGGCCTTCCTGTGGCATACGGTGGAGGACGATTGTGTGCCTGTTGAAAACACGCTGCTGCTCGTGAACGCCTTACAGCGGAATCACATTTCCTATGAGTGCCACCTGTATCCCCACGGCGGACACGGAATGTCGGTCTGTACGGTAGAGGTGGGAACGCCCAACAAGCGGGCCTCCACCTGGGTTCCCCTGTGCTGTGACTGGCTGGAGGATCTGTTCCAGTTCAAAGAATAACAAAGAAATCCCGCCCGGTTCTG
>ERZ1643250.1623-NODE-1623-length-18561-cov-17.283638_pt1 | contig 18561 bp, 15 predicted proteins | sample MGYA00579262_ERZ1643250 | MGnify/ENA primary metagenome ERZ1643250 (study PRJEB29033, sample SAMEA4952265) | chicken gut metagenome | biome: Broiler Chicken; feature: Gastrointestinal Tract; material: Caecum | place: Ireland | collected 2018 | study: Broiler... | reverse complement strand
TTTTGTGAAGTTTTCAGTTTTTTTGTGAATTTTTTGTTAGTTTCTTTCTGCCAAAAATTTTATAAAGCAAAATACCACTATCTCGCAAAAAAGATTGCGGAGCAAAATTTTTTGCGAAAAGGAGCGGCAACGGTGCAACTATGCCGTTTGGCTTAAAACCAAACGGCTTTAAGCGAAGTTTGCCGCAACGCGTGTCTGCCGATTCCACCACACAAGCGCGCAACAGATAAATTAAAAACGTGCTTTAAGCGCGAAGCTTAAAGCACGTTTTTTGGAGGCGCCACCCGGATTTGAACCGGGGAGTCAGGGCTTTGCAGGCCCTTGCCTTACCACTTGGCTATAGCGCCGCTAAAAAAAATAGTGCGTAATGAATAAACTGGAGCGGGAAACGAGATTCGAACCCGCGACATTCACCTTGGCAAGGTGACGCTCTACCACTGAGCCATTCCCGCATGATATTCATACGCACTATTTATTGGTGGGAGCTACAGGGCTCGAACCTGTGACCCACTGCTTGTAGGGCAGTTGCTCTCCCAACTGAGCTAAGCTCCCGAACGCTTAAATATCATAACAAATCTTAAAACAAAATGCAAGCGTTTTTACAGAAAAAATTATTCTTTTTTACAAAAATTTTAAGCAGCACCGCGTCAATTTTACTTGCACACAATATGTACCGTACTTAATTATTGCATACACAATATATCAGGTACCAGCGGGTTTTTAAAAGAACGCCGAAAATGATGCGGCGGCGCAATTTTTGCGCCGCCGCACCGATCTTAAACTATATTGAAGCTGCTTACCTATCAGAAGAACACACCGCGTGCCTGCTCCTTGATCTCGGCAGAAGTAGTGAACGGTATGCGCGTAGTGTAGCCGCGCTTTGCCGCAACTATCATCTTTGTGGGCCATGCATAGATGTCCCTGTTCCATACGTTCACCGTATCGTTATACAGCTCGCGCGCGGCAGTAATCTCCTTCTGCAGGTATGCGTTCTGCTGCATCGCGTCGGCGATCTCGGCATGCGCCTTTAAATCGGGATAGTTTTCAAACGCCAGGTTTATGCTGCGGCCGACTGCGTCGATCTGCTGCGCAACGGCGTTGCGCTCGCCGTCGCCGGGATTGGCGCCCGAACGGTAGGCGGCTATCTGCGTCATCGTCGTCTTGTCGAGGTCGATAGCCTTATCGAGTATCTTTGCGCAGTTCTGCAGTATGACCACGCGCTGCTCGAGGTAGTTATCTATCTGTGAGGCATCGTGCTGGAGTTTCTGCTGAAGCTGCGAGAGGTAGTTGCCCGCCTTTATCTTCATGAAAAGGAACACAACTCCCGGAATTATGCCGCATATCCACAGCAATACCTCAAAGATCTTTGAGCCTACTCCCACCTTTATAGGGAGCTGTTTTTCGATGACGGCTACGTCGCGGCCCTCTTTATTCACGGGACCGGTGAGTTCGTCAAGCTCGTTTGCCATAAAATTTTCCTCCTGTTATTATTCTTTATTATCCGATCCGTCGGGAGCGTTATTGCCGTCCCCGTCGGCCTCGTTCTGCGTTGATCGGGCCATATCCCCGCCCGTTTCGCCGCTTTCGGGCGGCTGCTCTGTGATATTTTCCGCCGCGGCCGCTTCGGCCGCCGCCGCGCCGGGGGCCTTGCGTTCTGCCTTTTTGTCTTCTTCGTCGAGCATGTCTGCCGCGGCTTTTACAGCCTCTGCTCCTGCTATAAACGCCGCCGTTCCCGCCGCAGCGGCTTTGAGACCGAACATCTCGCCCAGAGCCTTATCGTCGTTGCCCGTGAAATCGCCGTCGGTGAGCGGGATGCCCACCAGGCCGTCGCAGAAGGCCGACGCGCCGCTTGAAGAGAACCTGCGCACAAAGGAGGCAAGCTCGGAACCCGCGCTTAAACTTTCGTAATTTTCGCGCGTGCCGTCCACCGCCTTTATCTCCATTTCGCTCGTGCGGGAGACGGGAATATACTCCGTCCATGGCACGGGTACGGCGTGGATGAGGCCGTCGCCGCCGAATACGTCCACATAGTCCACGCGCGGCACGGTATCGAACGAGTAGGCCGTTACCGCCATTTTATCGGCGGTGCCGTCCTTTCTTATAAATGAAGCCTTTAAGATGCTGTCCGTCTTGGCTTCGGGCGGGGCAAATTGCGAAACATTGAACCTGTTTGCCGTGGCCTCGGCCTCGTATTCGGTATAATTTGAGGGATACACGTCGCGGTAGATATATTCGCGCGGCTTGGTCATCTGGTAGAGCGGCACTGAGAGCAACGGCGCGAAGTCGAAATACATCGATTTGAAATATTCGGCGTTATACGCGACAAACGCCGCGCGCGATGCCTTTAAATCGTAGCTCATATAGCGCGCCGGGTCGGCGTCGGTCTGCCAGCTCTGGGCATGATCGGAGCGGATGCAGTTGAGCATGCCCGTCTTATAGAAGGCGAAATCGTCGCCGTAACCGTCGTCGGAAGTCATCAGATCGACCATATTATTCTGCGCGAGCGGAGTGAACATCAGTCTGAACTGCACCTCGTTGTTGCGGTCGGTGGCGCCGAAAAGCACCTCGAACTCGGTATTGGCGAGCTCGGTAAAGCCGCCGCCATTGCCGGAAGTTACTGCGCTCTGCGTGAGCTTTTCCAGCCGTTTGCTGCCGCTTTTTATAAACTTCTCCCTCTCTTTTTCATCGTGCATGTGCGAATACTTGGGCGTGCGCGAGAAATGAAGGTCGGGCGCGGCCTCGTTGCCGTAGTAGAGGAGCGTTTCGTAAGTATAAGCGGGCGCAGGCTTGCCTACGCTGGCCGTGAGTACCTGGCTGTGGTGCACGGCGCGCGTGTTGCCCTTTGAATCGGTCGAGTATGTAGTCCAGTGTATGGTGAGCGTGCCCGTATACGTCTTTGTGACAGTTGAGTGGCGGAACCGCCGCTCGAACAGGAAGGGGCTGTTATCTATCGTGCCCGAGAGAAGATATACGGTGGAGCTGTCCATATCGGCGTTCACGGGGCGGAAGCCGTATTTGCCTATGAACAAGTCGAGCTTTTTTACGTCCAGCCTGTCGTCGAGCGTAAAATCAGGCATGACTTTGAGCACGAGCTCGCGCGTCATGTTCCACGTGAATAAGGCGTGCAGCGGGCGCATCTGCTCCATGGCCTGCTGTTTTATCTCCCCGGCGGCGGCGAGCGCCTTTTCATACTTTTTCTGCCGCGCCTCCACCAGCTTTTTGAGCTTGGTGCAGATGAGCACGATCGCACCGACGCCGATGATGATACACAGTATGCCGAAGAAGAGATACAGCCAGTACGTATCGTCGGTAAAAAGAATGATGAGTATAAACGCCGCAAGAAAGGCGACAACGGCGCCCGCTATGGCAAGGGAGCGCAGCGTCTTGCCGGAAGAGAGTTTCTTTCCGGCCTCCTCCGCCTTTTTCTGCGCGGCGTCATACTTTGCCACGGTGGCGGCGTTTTCCGCCGCGTCCACGCCCGAGCGCTTTACCAGCTCGTCAAAGTATTCGTTTGCGTTTTTTTCAAATTCAGCCTTCAGCCGCGATTTATAGTAATCCAGCGGCTCGAAATCAGCCAACGTATCCATTTTCATATTCCCCCGATATGCTTTCGATTCTCAGTTTGACGGTATATATATTTATATTTTAATTGATTTGCGTCCGTTCGTCAAGAAAAATTTTTTTTCGGCGGGAAATACCAATATATGTATGCGCGCGTGCGCGCATACAGCAATGAAACAGCCGCCCGCGGCGCTTTCGCGCCGCGGGCGGCTTGCTGCAGCGCGGCAAAAAATTAACGTATAAATGTTTTCCGCGCGGGCAATAAATGGCGTATGAAAAATTTCGGTATAACTTTTTTTGTATTCTTCATAATAATTGCAACGGTAATAGTCGCGGTATGCGGCTTCGGAGGCGCCGACGGCGCGGCAACAGGCGAAAATGCGGAATACCTGCGCATACACGTGCGGGCCAATTCCAATTCCGAGGCCGACCAGGCCGTTAAATACAGGGTGAAAGACGCGGTGGTGGAATTTATCACGCCGCTCGCCGCGCAGTGCGAAACCAAAGCCGAGGCGATATCTCTTATAAACGCCAACATAGAGGGCATAGAGCGCGTGTGCGACGACACCCTGCGCGAAAACGGCTACTATTACGGAGCAAACGCCGAAATAAGAAGCGAAAGCTTCCCCACGAGGGTATACGGCGACCTCACTTTAGAGAGCGGGGTGTATGACGCGCTGATAATCGAGCTCGGCAGCGGCACGGGCGACAACTGGTGGTGCGTTCTATACCCGCCTCTGTGTTTCACCTCGGCAACGCAGGACGTGACTTACCGTTCGCTTATCTACGACATAATAACAAAATTTTTTAATAGTTGACACATATATGGCGGTCAATTGCCTTGGCCGCAGGTGTTTTTTAACAGGAGGAAGAATGAACAAGGCACTAAAAACAATTGTTACCGTGCTGTCTGCGGCGGCGGTGTGTGCCGGAGGGGCGGCGTATGCGGCCAGAAGCGGCCATAATTTTACCGCCGAACCTGCGGCATATGCGGCGATACTCAAACAGGGCGCGCGCGGGGGCGAAGTGAAAGAAGTTCAGCGCAGGCTTAAAAACTGGGGGTATTACGACGGCAATGTCGACGGCATATACGGCCCCGCCACCGTCAAGGCGGTGAAATATTTCCAGCAGAAAAACGGGCTCTCTGCCGACGGTATATGCGGAAAGGCGACCTACGCAGCGCTCGGGATGAACGATTCTGTCCGCGTTCTGGAGAACGGCGACAGCGATCAGGGCGGCTCGGGCGGCTCGGGCGGCGGCGAGGGCGACTACACCGGTTCAGATCTGTATCTGCTGGCAAAATGCATATACGGCGAGGCGCGCGGCGAGAGTTACACCGGTCAGGTGGCCGTGGGCGCCGTCGTTTTGAACAGAGTGAAATCTTCGCAGTTTCCCAACACCATTTCGGGCGTCATCTACCAGAAGGGTGCCTTCACCGCCGTGGACGACGGGCAAATAAATTTAACGCCGAACCAGACGGCGATCAACGCCGCGCGCGACGCGATGAACGGATGGGATCCGACTTACGGGTGCCTGTACTACTACAACCCGGCGACGGCAACGAGCAGCTGGATTTTTTCACGGCAGACGGTCACGACCATCGGCAGACACGTCTTTGCGATATAGGAGGGTATGAATGAGCGAGAAAAACTTATCTAGCGGGGTAAAAAAGGCGGAGAGCCTTGAGAAGAAGCCGGCCGCGAAGAGGAGCGAAGGCGCAAAGACAAAGCGCACTGCAAAGAGCGCCGAAAAAACTGCGGCTAAGGGCGAAACCCTGCATACGCAGCGGGAAGAGAGCGCAGAGCTCACAAGGAAAGAGGAACGCAAACTAGAAGCTGCCAGACTCAGAGCGGAAAGAGAACAGAAACGAATGGAAAAGAAGCTGGAACACAAGCAGAAATCGGAGGAACGCGCCGCCGCCATGAAGGACAGGCAGCAGGAACGCCGCGAAAAGCGGCTCGAACGGAGAGAGCAACTTAAAAATAAATCGGCGCAGCAGAGGGCCGAAGACAAAAAACAGGCGAGGCTTGCCAGGGCCGAGGCGGCAAAGGCAAAGCGCGAAGCCAGGCTGAACGCCAAGATCGCAAAACGCGAACACGATTTAAAGGTAAAGGCCGAAAAGCGCAAACAGAAGAAGGACCGCGCGCCCGGCTTCGGCGGCTGGCTGGCGGCGGTGATAGCGCTCGGCGTATCCACCCTCGCGCTGGGCACCATGCTGACGTTCGGCTGGATAAATATGAACGGTATGCAGGCGGACATGGCTTCAGATACCACCCACTCCCTCTACGAGCTGAACGCCATAATCGATAACCTCGATTCCAACCTCGCAAAGGCGAGAGTGTCCTCCTCAGCGGGCGACAGAACGAGGATATTCACCGATATCGCGATAGAGAGCGAGCTCGCAGAAAGCGCCATAGAACGCCTGCCCGTTGCGGGCGAACTTACCCGCAGCATGACGGCATTCATCAACAAAATGGGCGAAAGCGCACAGGGCATGCTTGTCGCCGTGGCGGACGGCAACAACCTGTCCTCCTCGCAGAAAGCGGGCATAGAATATATGTACGAATGCAACAGACAGCTCAAGGAATTTTTGAACGGGCTGACGGGCGAAATGAAGGAAAAGGACATGATGGCGGCGCTTGCCGGCAAGGGCGCAATGTTTAAGGGATTTGAAGGCTATGTAGATCCCGCCGTGGAGACGCCCAAAGAGATATACGACGGCCCCTTTGCAGAAAATACCGAAAAAGTGAGCGCAAAGGACATCGACGGACTTGAGGAAATAACGCAGGGCCGCGCCGAGGAACTGTGCATGCAGTGGTTCGACGGCTACGGCGTACAGGAGACGAAATGCACGGGCGAGGCGGTGGCAGAACAGCTCACCGTGTTCAACGTACGCATGACCACCGAAGACGGCGACGAATACTTCGCGCAGGTGTCCAAGGCCGGAGGCAAACTTGTAATGTTCGACAGCTATAAAGATTGCTCAGAGCACAATTTCTCGGCGGAAAACTGCAAGACGATCGCGCAGAATTTCTTAAAGACCGCGGGATATGACCGTATGATCTGCGTATGGAAGTCTGAAAGCGGCACGACGTGCGACCTGAACTATGTATACGAACAAAACGGCGCGGCGGTATATCCCGACATGATAAAGGTCAAAGTGTGCGAAGAACGCGGCATAGTGACAGGCCTGGAGGCGCTGCCCTATGTTCTCAACCATACCGAAAGGAATATAGCCGAACCCGCGCTTTCAAAAGCGCAGGCAGAGAAGAGGCTTGGCGGCATGCTGGAGACAGAGTCTTCCCGGCTGGCGATAATCCCCAAGGACGGAAGCGAAAAACTGGCATACGAATTCTGCGGAACTTACGGCGGAAGAAAATACTACGTCTATCTCGACGCGGACACAGGCACGGAACTCGACGTATTTACCGTTGTTGGCACACAGCTGATGTGACAAAAAACTTTAAATCAACCATATTGCGGGCTGAATAAAAACGGGCGGGGCAGATCTGCGTTTGCAAATCTGCCCCGCCCAAACCGTTTGCGGGAAATTTTGCATAAAAATTGCCCCGCATATATGCCGCAACTATTGCATTTTGCACGGGAATATGCCGCAGATATTATGTATCCGCTATTGTATCCGCTATAAAAAAATATTTACCCCCGCATATATGCCCGAATTAACTTAAATGAGCGGCACATATGCCGCAACCAAGCTGTTTATGCGGCGGCAAAATAATGCTCTGCCGGATTACCCCTGATATATGCCGCAACTATTGCGTTTTACCTGCGGCAGAATATCTGAAAAGGCGGTTGATCACGGGATATATGCGGGGCAATCGAATATACTGCGGGCCAAGATTATAAGGCCGGCTATCAGCCGCGGCGCGCCTGCTCCTCCGCTATCGAAATGAACTTAAGCACCTCCGCAGGGGCGTCTGCGGCATATATTATTCCGTATGCCTGCGAGGCGTTAACCTTGAGCGGAACGGAGACGATAGACGGGTGCACGTCCTTCCAGTAATCGAGCGACAAGAGCAGCACACCCTCGGCCACGCAGCGGTTGAACACGCCGATATCGTAGTATTCGGGCGAATCTTCAAGCACGGTACCCGGCACCTTCGCAAGTATGCTCCTCACGCCGTCGACGACGGGGCTCCTGCCCAGCCGCACTATTATTATGCGTTCGCCGCGCAGAGCTTCAGGTTCTATCACGCCTTTTTCCGCCAGTCTGTGCCCGCGGGGTACGGCTATGCAGAACCTTGTTCTGCCGAGTTCCAACATCTCAAACGGCAACTGCGGCGCGTTGGAATCGTAAACCCCGAACATCACGTCGAACCTGCGCCCCATGTGCGCATAAATTTCCGAAAGTTCGGCAACGCTGTCGGTAAAAGGCACGATCTCTATGCGGTACTGCGGATACTCGGCTGCGCACCCGTTCCAGATATCGATCAGCGGTTTGCAGGGATTGAGTATCGAAGTGCCCGCGCGCACAGAAACGCTGCCCACGGCGGCACGGCGGGCGCGTGCAGTCGCCTCCTCCGCTGCCTTCAGGATTGCAACGGCGTCACTAAGATAGCTCTCACCTGCGCGCGTGAGAGCCACTCCCCTTCCGCTGCGCGCAAGCAGTTTAACTCCCGGTTCATCCTCCAGCGCATTCAGCCTCTTCATCGCCGCAGGCGGGGTAATAAAACAGGCCTCCGCCGCCCTGTTTATACTGCCGGATTCCGCGGCCGCGACAAAAATTTTTAAGCTTTCAAGCACGATTACCCCCGTTATTTGCGGCATATTACCGCTCCAATTAATTTTTTCCTGTAAACAGCCGGATATTTACGGCAACAACCGCATGAAAAATATATGCGTCGGGACCGCGTGCGCCGCCGCCAGCCAGCCTGATATTGCCATTAACTAATTTAACTAAAACAGCGGTCTTATTTACTTTTAGTTAATATAATTATAACATTTATCAAATGGACAATCAAGCGACGGCGATATATAATTAATTTGTAAATAAAATTAAGGAGAAACTATATGGAATACAGACTTTTAAACAACGGAGTAAAAATGCCGGTCCTGGGCTACGGCGTATATCAGGTCGACCCTGCCGAGTGCGAGAGGTTCGTCTCCGACGCAATATCCGTCGGGTACCGCTCGATCGACACCGCTCAGGCGTATGCTAACGAAAGCGGCGTAGGTAACGCCGTTAAAAAGAGCGGAATAAGCCGCGACCAGTTCTTTATCACCACCAAGGTATGGATAACCAACGCGGGCGAGCAGGCGGCGGCAAAGTCTATCGAAACTTCGCTGAAGGAACTCAAGACCGACTATATCGACCTGCTGCTCATCCACCAGCCGTTCGGCGACTATTACGGCGCCTACCGCGCCATGGAGAAGGCCTGCCGCGACGGCAAGGTGCGCGCCATCGGCGTTTCAAACTTCTACCCCGACAGGCTGATCGACATAAACAACTTCTGCGAGATAAAGCCCGCGGTCAACCAGGTCGAAACACACATTTTCCAGCAGCAGAAGGCAGCCCACGCCGTGATGGAAAAGTACGGGATCGCGCATGAGAGCTGGGGGCCTTTCGCCGAGGGAAGGAAGGACTTTTTTACCAACCCCACTGTAATGACCGTCGGCGAAAAGTACGGCAAAACTGTCGCCCAGACAGCTCTGAGATATCTGATACAGAGCGGGGTTATCGTTATACCAAAGTCCGTCCGCCGCGAAAGAATGGAGGAAAATCTCAACGTGTTCGACTTCAAGCTCTCCGAGAGCGACATGGCCGCACTTTCGGCTCTGGACGAAGGCGAAAGCGCGTTCTTCTCTCACTATGACCCTTCAACGGTAGAATGGTTCATGAGTATAGTAAACTCCCAGACAGGCAAATGAACCATTGCGTAAAATCAAACATGGTTGACAATATATCTTTACTTTTTATCAATTTTTCGACAATATAACTGTGATTTTGCGTTATTTTAATAGTCAGCATTATCTTAATTGACGAACATGCTTGAAAGACCTCATGCGGAATAATTCCGCATGAGGTCTTCGCCGTTAAAATACATCTCAAATTATGTGTCAGAATTTTCTTTGTTATTAGCCTTACTATCATGCTCGGCATTCTGCCCGACTGATTCTTTGCCGGTATTTTTGAATAAAATGCGATATGCAAAGAAAGCCGCAATTCCACCTGCTGCCATGAAAATCAAACTGAACGGAATAAAGATGAGGATATTATCGGCAAAATATCGGACGGCTATGAGATACCCGAAAAATACAGAAAGTGCTATCCATAACACCCAACAGGTGTTGAACACAATGGCCTTTATTAAAAATTTTTTATCCATGTTTTTCACCTTTGTATGACACGAAATGATTATGCATTGCGCCACCACCATATTGTGCACTATGCATAAATTGTTTCCCGTGAAACGCGCAACTATGCTGCATGAACTCAATTAATCGTCATAAGCAGATCACATTGCCGCAGTTTTTCTGAAGAAATAGAACTTAGCGTCTTCCCCGCACTCCTTCATGCCTGCAGAAAGCAAACTCCTTCGGCTGCGAACATTCTCTTTATAGCATTTTGCAAGCACCGTGTCGACATCAAGCGTGAAAAAGGCATAGTGCATCATTGCAAGCAATGCCTCCTTAGCTATTCCCTTGCCTTCAAATTCAGGAAGAAGCCGAACACCTATTTCACAGTCGTTTCTGTAGCCGAAATTGTGCAAAACAACTTCACCGACAAAAATCCCGTCAAAAAATATTCCAAGCGGCATCTCCTCCTTGTTTTTGAAGTCCTCGCGAATACCGCGCAGGAAATATTCCGGAGTTACCTCACCTGAACAGTGCTCACGCCAGTTGTAACCCCAATATTTATTGCGCTCCTCATCAAACTCAAGCCTGAACAAATCGTTGGCATTTATATCAGTGATCTCGCGTATGACCAGCCTCTCGCTCTTAAGCTCAGGGTTGTGCATGACCGAATCAATTGCTCGATGAGGATACACATTGAACTTGTCTACAAGCTCTGCCGGGTTATACTGCAGCTTACTCTTCCTGAGCCCGGCGTCACCAGAGTCATCTTCACGGTTGATATACTTAATGCCGTCCATAACATAGTGGCGTGCAAATTCATGCGCCGTTGTAGCATATATGCCCTCATACTGGGTGAGCGCCTTCTCAACATGCACTATCAGTTGATCGCCGCAAACTTCGCCGACCGAGTAAGATATCAGTTTGCCGCCCAACCTTATTCCGCCCGCCTTTAACTTAAGGCTATCAAGAACATCGGTGAGCTTATATACCGATTGCAACTCTTCACGCGCTATAGTCGTTCCTTTTGCGATCTGGCGCCTTGCAAATTCCTTTAAAAACTCTTTTATCTCTTCACTGTCAGCAGCGCTGAGCGTGCAGAACTGATAATCCGGATACAGCTTTTTAAACTTATTTACATGATTACGCTGACCGGAGAACTTCTTTCCGGCATATGTCACAAAATCTTGCGCATTATACAGATAATCACGCCAGCGCCGCTTATTATTTATGCGCATATCAGAACCATAGCGCTCGATCATCTTATACATGCGCTGTTTGGGAACTGACGTATAGTGCAGGCGCACATTATTTTCCCTGCAATACTCCTCGATCGCGTCGAGCGCTTTATCCTCATTCTCCTCGCTACAGCCAGATATAGGGTAATGAAAATACACCCTTCCCTGGAAATATTCCTTAAATACCAGGCAGTTTTCAACTTTGGCGTAATACTCCGTGAAGTACTCCTGCCACATAAATTTAAAAGCTGCAGAGTAGTCACTCATATGAAAACCGCACGAACAAAAGTAATCAATGTTATCAATAATATCGTCTATCGTAAGTTTTTTAAATTCCAGCATATTCTTTGTATCTAAAATTTTCTATTTAAATCAATCAAATCAGCTCAATCGGGCCGCAAACAATCAGCCTCTCACACAGAATGGATCTTTATTTTGCCTATAATCCAGGAAAAATCCATTAAATTTAAGGTAAATTTTGCCATTTAAAGCCTCTGAGACAGAATTTTTTTCGATTTTACAGGTTTTTACCGTTAAATTTTTGAAAATTTTCGCCATAATAGGCCAATAAGAAATGAAAAATATATTTCGGCACGAAATGTGCCGAAATATTTATGTAAAACTTAAGTTAATTATAAAATCTGCATTTACTTCTGCTTGTCAATTATGTCGAGAATTTCAACGATTCTGTCAAGATCATCGCGAGAATAGTAATCAATGTAGATCCTGCCCTTCTTATCGTTGCCGATAAGGCTGACCTTTGTACGGAACGTAAAACGCATCCTCTCTACGAGATCTTTAAGCTCTATTGAAGCAAGAGCACGCTTCTTCTTTTTCCTCTCCTCAAGGACCTCAGGAGGAATATTATGTGCACGCACCTTCTTTTCAAGTTCACGAACCGAAGATGCGTTTTTGACTACTTCTTTGGCAAACGTGACCTGATCCTCAGGCGAAAGAGGAACCAGCGTTCTGGCATGACCCGCCGATAGCTTTCCTTCGGAAACCATCATAATCACCTCAGGCGCAAGCGTTAAAAGACGCAATGTATTTGCAATAGCCGGGCGCGATTTTCCTATCCTCTCGGCAAGTTCGTCCTGTGTGAGCTTGTAATCTGTCATAAGCTGCTTCATTGCAGACGCTGCCTCAATAGGATTCAAGTCTTCGCGCTGTAAATTCTCAATGAGAGAAATTTCTTTAATTTCCCTTTCGCTGTATCTTCTGATTATTACAGGGATAGTCGCGTTGCCTGCAAGTTTAGCAGCTCTGAAACGGCGCTCGCCGGCAATGATCATGTATGTACCGTCGTCGTTATCGTTTACGACAATCGGCATTATCACGCCATGTTTTTTGATTGAATCGGCCAGCTCTTTTAAAGCTTGTTCGTCAAAGTTCTTACGCGGCTGATTGGGATTTGCCTTGATCTTTTCAAGCGGCATATCCTGCGCGTTCTTTCTCTCTTCCTCGGTATATTCAAACGGCTTTCCGCTCTCGTAAATGTGCTCAAATGCCTCGTTCGTATCCTGAAACAATGCCTCGAGCCCCTTACCTAATCCTTTTGCCATAACTCATCTACTCCTTGCTATTCATTGCATTGCACACAGCCTCCGCTCAGTTATTATGACTGCGCCGCTGTTTAGTTACTGCTTAGACAAAAATTCTTCCGTCAGCGCTTTATATGCGCGTGCACCTATACACTTAGGGTCATGCAGAATGATCGGCTTTCCGTGGCTGGGAGCCTCAGAAAGGCGCACATTGCGCGGAATTATTATTTCATATAATTTGCTCTTAAAGAATTTTTTGATTTCGGCAGCAATTTGCTTTGATACCGTCGCCCTGCCGCCGTACATAGTTATCACAACGCCCTCGATCGTGAGCTGCGGATTGAGGTGCTGTTTTACCATGGAAATAGTATTCATGAGCTGGCTCACACCCTCAAGTGCGTAATATTCGCTTTGCAGAGGTATTATGAGCGAATCAGACGCCGCCCAGGCGTTTATTGTCAGCAATCCCAGTGACGGCGGGCAATCGATGAATATGTAATCATATCGGTCCTTGACCTCTTCAAGCGCGGTCTTAAGTATCCTGTCACGGTTTCGCTTATAGACTAACTCAACCTCTGCCCCGGTAAGGTCTACATTTGCCGGCAAGATATCCAAAAGCGGTATTTGCGTAGGCAAAATATTAGCCGAAACTTTTTCGTCCTCTATAAGCACATTATAAACTGATTTTTTAAGCGCACTTTTTGAAAAACCCATGCCGGTGGTAGCATTGCCCTGCGAATCAAGATCGATGAGCAGCATACGCTTACCAAAATCGGCACAATATGCGGCCATATTTACGACTGTCGTCGTCTTCCCCACGCCGCCTTTCTTATTTGTAAATGAAACTACTTTAGCCATATTACCCCCGTTTAAGGCGGCGAAAATGTTTCACGGGAAACATTTTCGCCGCACATGAACATCACTCGTATCTCTTGAAGGGATTTTCTGCCCTCGAAGAATCTTGCTCATCCATGAACTCAATAACTTCGGTGTAATTCTTGCCCTCCATCAGAAGGTCGACTTCCTCGGCATATATTGTTTCCTTTTCAATAAGCACCCTGGCCATATTGTCAAGTATAGCGCGGCACTCAGTAAGAATGCTAACTGCACGGGCATGCGCCGTATCAATTATGGAGTGCATCTCCTCATCAATTATCTTTGCAGTCTCTTCACTGTAGGTATTATGCGTCTCCATATCCTTACCGAGGAATACGGTCTGCGAGTTACTGCCGTAGGTCATAAGCCCGAGCTTTTCCGACATACCCCATTCAGTCACCATCTTCTTTGCCATTTCAGTAACACGCTCGAGGTCGTTAGAGGCACCTGTCGTAATATCCTTGATTACCAACTCCTCCGCCACTCGGCCGCCTAGAGCCATGCAAATGAAATCCTTAATCTTCTCACGCGACATGTGCGCGTCGTCGTTATCAGGCCTTGTCATGGTATATCCGGCAGCATTGCCTCTGGGAATGATCGAAACCTCCTGCACGGGATCACAATGCTTGCATTTGCGGGCTACAATCGCATGGCCAGCCTCATGATAAGCGGTAATTCTCTTATCACTTTCAGTAACTATCCTGCTCTTCTTTTGGGGACCCATGAGGACCTTATTTACGCCCTCGTAAAGTTCCTGATTACCTATAAATTTCTTATTTGCTCTTGCCGCAAGTATTGCAGCCTCATTAAGCAGGTTCGCAAGATCCGCACCCGAAAAACCGCTCGTGATCCTTGCCACTGTCTTGAAATTGACGTCGGGAGAAAGCGGTTTGTTGCGGGCATGTACTTTAAGTATCTGTTCTCTGCCGCGAACGTCAGGTAAATTAACGTAAATCTGTCTGTCAAACCTGCCAGGACGCATGAGCGCGGGGTCGAGAATATCGGCGCGGTTTGTTGCAGCCATTACTATTACTCCCTCATTCGACTCAAAGCCGTCCATCTGCACAAGAATCTGGTTGAGCGTCTGCTCGCGCTCGTCATTGCCGCCGCCGAGGCCGGCGCCCCTGTGCCTGCCTACCGCATCAATTTCATCCACGAAAATTATGCAAGGCTGATTCTTCTTTGCCATCTCAAAGAGATCGCGCACGCGGGATGCACCGACGCCAACGTACATTTCAACGAAGTCAGATCCCGATACCGAGAAAAACGGTACACCCGCCTCACCGGCAACAGCCTTGGCGAAAAGCGTTTTACCCGTTCCGGGAGGGCCTACAAGCAACACGCCCTTAGGTATGCGTGCGCCGAGATCGGAGAATTTTTTGGGCTGTTTTAAAAACTCGACAACTTCGGCAAGCTCAAGTTTCTCTTCTTCTGCGCCCGCAACATCGGTAAAGCGCACTTTAATGTTAGTCGATATCCGCGCTTTACTCTTTGCAAATGACATCGTGCGCCCTGCGCCGCCCGCAGTCGAGCGGATTATCAGCCAGAACACCACACAGAGAAGGACCAGGCCGCCTATGGTAATAATCGATGACCAGTAACTGCCAGAGTTGGGATTTGCATATTCGATCTGAATACCATACTCCATCCACTGACGAACTATTCCGCTCTCGCTCAATGCTTCAGAGCCATACAGCGAAGCGCCATACAGAGTATAAACTGTACCGCTCGCCGCATAACCGGTCAGCGAATACTGGTTGATTTCTACACGCGTAATCACCTGTCCTGAAGGCACTGTCGTTTCATAGCTGCCGTCACCGTCTTTGTCCAACCTGACATTCTGGCCGTCAACAACAACGCCGTCGTCATCCTTCTCGGCATAGCTGTAGTTCTCGATATACTCTTCAAACGTCGTCAGATCGTTGAGAGCAGAACCTCTGTCGAGACTGGTGACTATAACAACCGCAATGACCGCAACAACGAGCAGAGCGATGATCACCCACATCACAATTTTGCTTTTCTTACTCAAAATTTAGCTCCTTTGGGAAGAATTCTTCCAAAAATATTGCATTTGCAGTCACCACCACCCCTACCCTTGCCCGCAGGATACGGAAAGGTGTCAACTGCGTTATATCAAAGCGCAGAAAATATCTGTGCCGCTATAACTTTCTATTATATTATTATGTCGCGCGCGCGTGAAAAACATCACGCCTGCACATCAAATTAAAACACGGCCCTGAATCAACTGAAACAACAAATTTCTCCGTCAGATCGTTAACCTTAAAGAAACCGTTCAGATACGGTTTAAAAGGCCGTTAAAGGGGCATTGAAAGCCTTCGACGGGCCAAAGTATAAAGCCGATTTAAAGCCTCTCAGACAGAATATTATGCCCTCTCAGCCGCAAGAATGCCAAAAGCTCAGCCTCAGCCTGCCAAAATACGGCAGGCCGCAGAAGCTTAAACATAAACATCAGACTCTTTGATTTATTATGCAGCGGTTGGCGCTCAAATTCTTAAGTATGCGCCTAAATTATTATCAAGCGCAAAATAAACATTCACACAGAATGTTCTAACAACCAAAGAAAACATAATACTTCTGAATATAATTTTAGCATATTGTTTAAATATTTTCAAGTATTTGACAGTATTTTGCAACACTTCACTCAATTTTTATTGAGCTGTCACAGTAGTTTATACGTCAGTAACTCTTCGTAAAATGTCAAAATTTGTTCCAAATTTTACCTGCGCTATTAGCAAATTTTGGAATATTTTGTTTCACGGGAAACATTCAACCAAATTTTTTTAGTAATATAATGTTTCACGTGAAACGTAAACGCACAACAAATCTTAATATTGTGGAATTATGTAATAAACAAATGTGGAAAAAGTTAATATATCAAACATATAAATAAAATCAGATGTGGAAAATCAAGACAATTATTTAGCTGAACGCCGTTAAAAATGCATCTATATGAAACAAATGTTAAATAATGTACATAAACGAAATAAAATCAGCAGGCGAAAAACACCTAAATTACTTATAAGACGGTTGAATTGTGGATAAAATAATTTAATAAAATGTTGATAAGTGGATAAATTTACTTAAACCAATCTGAAACGGCGCAAATTAAATCGATCTGAATTACAGAATGAGCGCAAATAATGTTTAAGCAAATATGTACAGGCGCATAAAAAATAATAGCTTTTTAATAAAATCATTCAAATGATGATAAAGTGGATAAGTAACAATATGATTGTGGATAAATCAATTATAAATACGATATTATGGATAAAATATATACTCGGAAACGAAGTTATCCACAGCTATGCAAAGTCAATTGTCAGCATATCCACCTCCACTGCTCTGAAATATTTAAGAATATAACAAAAAATCAATTTCAGGTATTTTTATGCAAAAAAGCACGCATCAATGCCTAAATCAGGTTTAAACGATCGATATCCGCTGAATTACTTCGATCACATGATCAAAGCAGATAATAAAGACACGTATTGATTTGAACTTTAAAAGATAACCATGCTATCGTCTCTGCCGAAAAAATGTAATTACCGATAGAATAAGGCAACCAGATATATTTGAGGGATACATGCCGCGGCAAATAAATTCAACGGGACGCGCGTCTAAAACTAAGCACATGCAAGCACCTTCTTCAAAAATAAAAAGCCTGTAACGCCGCTACTGCAATCTGAAAACATGGCAGTTCGGAGAGCATTATATGCACAAATAAGATAAAATCGGTAATAATGTAAATATATATTTACAGAATTGCACCATTTTGGCATTTTTTGCTAATATAACTTGATATATTTGAATACAAAACTTTAAATTTAAATACAAAATTTGTGTATAAAACTAAGCAAATCAGGCAAGAATCAAACAAAATAAAGAGATTAATATTCGCCTGCAGCCGCGGCAGATGAAACAAATTTAAAGCTGCGGGCGGACACAAGGTGTATTATGCAGACGGAATATTCGTTCAACCTGTACAACAGTCTTGCCACAAGCGGCACAGTGATCGCATTGAAAAAGATGCTTGCAAAACCGCATAAAGTCCCTGTAATAGCATGCATAGGCAGCGACCTCTCGGTCGGCGACAGTCTGGGCCCCATTACCGGTACCCTTCTCAAAGAAAAACTCAGGCTGCTGAACTGCTTTATCTATGGCACCCTGCAAAAGCCTATAACCGCGCACGAAATAAGGTATATAAACAAATTTCTGCGGCAGTCACACCCCGACAGTCCGATAATCGCAATTGACGCCGCCGTCGGCTCATCAGGCGATATAGGTCTCATTAAAATAGCCAATCACGGAGTAAAACCGGGCAGCGGCTCAAACAAAAAGCTCGGCATGGTGGGAGATATATCCGTAATGGGCATAATCGCCGAAAAATCGCTGTTCAATCTCTCGATTCTTTCTTCAACTCGGCTCAATATCGTTTACAGAATGGCGAATATAATCGCAGAAGGCATCTCAACATTTATTATGGACGACATCCGTAATTCAGTTTTAAATCAGACAGAAGATGAACTTACCGACAAGGCGCAATGACCTGCACGCGCCGTCAAAAATATTTTACGAATAGTTAAGACAGATCGTTGCATTGAAATTTGCGATACGGAGCATATTTTAACGCTGAAATAAGAGGTAAGACGGCGGTAATTGCGGCATATATGGGGGGCAATTCAAAATATCTTAACACTGTCCCGGCACACACGCCAACCTTCATCAAACTGATGTAACGGCTATTATTTTCCGTCAACGACACCTGTAAAGAGCGATTGTGGATAATGCTGTGGAATTGTTGAAAACTTTGTTTAAATCAGCCATATATATGGGTTAATTGAGAGTTATAAGACAAAAAATGACCTGTATAAGGGCTATTATACACAGCGTTATACACATCTTTGGCACAAATTATCAAATATAATGAATATATGATAATTATTTTCATAAATAATTGAGATTTAAATAAAAATTTACAAAATTATAGCCTGTTTTTGTAATAAACAGGC
>ERZ1643250.1617-NODE-1617-length-18599-cov-7.187931_pt1 | contig 18599 bp, 21 predicted proteins | sample MGYA00579262_ERZ1643250 | MGnify/ENA primary metagenome ERZ1643250 (study PRJEB29033, sample SAMEA4952265) | chicken gut metagenome | biome: Broiler Chicken; feature: Gastrointestinal Tract; material: Caecum | place: Ireland | collected 2018 | study: Broiler... | reverse complement strand
GCTAATACAATTATACATCATTTTTAGTTATCAGTCATCATGTTTAACACAACTTTTAATAAATAAACAATCGAATCATACTTATAATTCATGTTATACCACCCACTGACATCAAGATAGTATTATACAGTAGGTTTTTAAAATATGCAATTAAATATTAATTTCTAATTCTTCTTTTCGATTATAATATTCAGATACAATTCTTTTAAAAGAATTATATTGAAAATCATCTTTCATTTCATTAGAGATATAATCAACTATTTCATTTACTTGTTTCTGTGTTAAAACCTGATTGTAAACTTCTTCTAATTCTTTTTGCTGTTTCTCTGTTCCTAGAGATAATTGCAAAGGAGTATCGCTAAGATACTTTTTTTCAACTAAACAATGAGCTAACGACTCTCTATATTCACCATCTAAAGAAAGTAAACTTTCTTCAAGCATACTTATTGTCATAATCTTGTCCTCCTTCCCATTTATTTCTATAATTTCCCTTATTTTTACAACTTTAAAAATTAAACAGGATATGGTGTTTGCACCAGTTAAAAGAACAAACCCTTATTTTATAAGGCTTTTTCTTTTATTTTACTGGTGCAATTCTATTTTTGCACTCGCAAAAATACATACTTTTTACATATAAAAATATGTATTTTATTTTAAAAAACCAGGTAAACTCTAGCTTAATTGGTAAGTATTTATTTTTAAAGTTGCTAATTTTCATTATTCTTATTTATTTGTAACATTTTTTCTTGTGTATTTAAATTAACATCTCTTTTTGTGCTTATTTTTTGCTTTTTTTCAATATATTCATTCATACAGCCAATAATCTCTAAGAAAATGGTTTGTAAATTATTTTCTTTTTCTATCTCTTTAATTACTTTTTTTGGATTAAAATTTTTAGCAATTCGATTATCAGAATATTGATAATTCATACTGATTAGATTCATATCATTATCATAATTAATTTGAATATCATTTATTTTATTTTTATAGTTAGAGATATTAAAAACAATCTCTTTAATATAATCCGAATCTAAATAATTTATATTAAAATCAACCCCATATTTATTTTTTATTTCTACCATTTTTTGTTGATAATCAAATCTTGCTTTTTGCTGTTCCTTCATTTTTTCTTTGATTAAATTTTGACTATCATAATACAATATCCTCACCCTCTTTTTCAGTTCTTAAATAATTGTCGTATTTATAAAGAGCATTAATGTATTGAAAACTCTCTTTTAATTTTTTCTTATTTTTCACTAAGGCCTCATTAATATCTTTTGCATTATCTACAAATGCAGATAAATTACAATCATAAGACTTAACTCCTAAACAAGATAATTTTTCCTTCAATTCTTTACTCGCTTTTATCCCTGACTCATCATTATCAAACGTAATAACAATTGCACCTTTATAATTACTCTTCTTTATCGCTTGAATCAATGAATTGATATTCCCTACTCCATTAATACTTGTTGTTTTAACCTTATTATCGACCATTTCTAATGATAAAGAATCAATAATACCTTCAGTTACATAAATCAGATCTTCCTTACTACCATTTAAAAAATAGTGCTTATTCCATATATCACTATTTCCCTTACTTTTTAATTTAAGATCATTATTTACTGAACGAGCATAATAACAATATTTATTAATAGGAAAGATAACTAATTGCCTTTCGTTATCATAACCAATTTTATATTTATCAATTAGTTCTTGTGATATTCCTCTTTGTAATAAATAATTTGTTTCATGAATATTTTTAATACACTTATTAAAATAATTGGTATAATCATACTTAATTATTTTTTGATTAAATTCTGATTTTTCTGGGACATAATTTAAAAACAATTCTTCAACCTTTTTTATTTGCTCTTGAAAAGAAGATAAATGAAAATCTAATTTTACTAATGAAAATATATCGTAGTGTACTCCACATGCAAAACATTTACATATATTATATTTGGGTGTATAGATCATACTAGGATGTTCATCCCCATGTTCGGGGTTTAAACATCGAAAAAATTTTTTTGGATTTGTTATTCCATGATATTTTTTTAAATAATCAGGTAAATATTTTCTATATTCATTTATATCTTTCATAATGTATATTCTTTTTTTAACGAATTTTCATAATTTCGATCAACATAGATTGGTTTATTTCTATATTCTATTTTGTAAATATCATTAAAATTAAAATCCGTATATTTTCCAAATTGCTTTTCATATTCCCTACGATCAGAAGCTGACATATTATAAGTAGAAATATAAGAATTAGATACACTATTCATCAATGATGTTTTATCATATTTAAAATCAAATGCTATATCATTTTTATAAATATATACATGTACCGTTGAAGCAGCAATTTTTTCCAAAGATATTCTTATTTCTCGCGCCTTATGTAGTGGATGATTTTTATTATTAAGAATTGAAGTTAAATATTCATTCTTAACATCGTTATCTTTTAGATTTTCACCTATATACTTTTTATTTTTTTGAATGTAATCAAATGCCCAATCAAAAACATATTCTTCATGGTCTAAATATTTTAAAATATCTTCGTTTGATATTTTAGATATATTAGTATTGTATTTGTAATTCGTTTTTCCTCTTATAAAATCAGATTCAATATCACTAACGTCAACATATCCTTTATAATCATTGACCGCTTTATAAAATTCTTCTTTATTTTGATATACGTAATCATTAATACAAGTATTTAACTTGGAAATTAATCCCAATTCTAACTCTGACAGATCTTTGAATATTTTATCATCCCAAGAAAGTTTTAAAGCATTTTTTAAATTATAATCTATAGCAAATAAAACATTTTTTTCTTTATCATATATTCCAGCATATTTTAAACTGCTACCAATACCAACATAACTAAGATAATTCCCATAGATTAAATCTAAATTTTCTGAATATGGATATTTAATAAATATATAATCTGAATCATAAAAGATCATATTATCAGATTTAAGCCATTGAAATATTTTGCTATTGTATACTTCTGATTCTAATTTATCTCTCATCATACTCCTCCTTTCAATAATTAATTACCAAATGGTACTATAGCATATTGGCAAGAAAAAAAAGAAAATTAATATCATTAGAACAGCAACAACTATAAAAAGACAAAAGTTGATGTCATCATTTTTATACTCAAAATTATTAAATGTTCTATTATAACTATTTAAACCATACCCATCACTAATTTTATTATCATTTACACTATCTTCTAAATGGTAAACTTTTAACTTATTTAAAGAATCTGCTAAATCATTAAAACCTTTTAATCTTAATTTTTCAATATTATCTAAATCTTTTTCGTTTATATAAAGATCATCATTTATTTGTATAATTGAAAATCTATAATTTCTTATTTCTTTTAAACTTAAAACAATTTTATCTTTCATTTCTACCTCCAAACTAAAAATTATATTCTTTGTTTTCGTCAACTACATATTCCACAGAATTATTATTTAATTCTATATTATTATTTGGCATATGTCTTGTAATTGTATGACTATCTTCCTTTTCAATAGTACTAATGATTTGGTTCGCAATGCTAGATGAAAAAAATAATTCATTATTATTCATAACAGAGTTTTTATAAATATCATTCAATCTATGGACTAAATTAGTATCTATATCTCTTGGATTATCTATTAAATTGCAAAAATGAATTGCTATAGCTCTAAAAATAGTTTCATTATCTTTTTGAGCTAAATAATTTACTAAACTTCTAGTAATGTCTTTTTCATTTGTCATTGGTTCTATAACTAGTTCACTTTCATTCAATTTTTTAAGAAATTCATAATGTGGAAGTGGACATGTATCAACTAAACTATTTTTAAACTCTTCTGTACTATACAAATAATTTGCAAATCGATCAAAATCTTCTAAATCATTACAATGTATATGTACTTCCTCTGTATAAACTTCAGCTTTATTGCTAGCCCTATCATAATAACTGACTTTAACATCTGGATTTGAAAAACATATAGACTGATTATTTTTATCAATCATAATAGTCCTCATATCTTTGCTTTCATAATATTCATCTAAAATATTCATGAAATCCAAATTATTATTAATGTAAGTAGTATATTTATTACTATACTCATTATTGTTATTTAATAACAGAATAACTAGTTGACAGTTAATTTTATAGTTGTTCATAGACATCTTCCTTTTCTACTTCTTCTTCGATTATATTAGACTTTTCTTTTTCACGATACCAGAGTTTCATGGTTTTGCCTGTATTTTTGTTATATGCTAGCCAATATAAATAAGCATCACTAAATGGAGTTATCTTTCCTTGTAAAAGAAGATTAAAGCCTTCCTTTTTTAAATAATCAATCACGTCTTTTTGAATATGCTTTTTCTTATTAGTTTTTAAAGACATTATTGTATCTTTTGTATCATAGTCGTAAATTTCAATAATTTTCATATTTACCCCGTTATTATGCAAGTGGTATTTCTTCTATTCCACTTTTATCTTGCATATTTTCGTGTAACTTTTTATTATAAACATACTGAGGGGTATAAAACACAGAATACACCTTTTGAGTTAAAGTGTCCTGATGTTTTACTACTCCACTAGCTCCATACAATGATAAATTAAGATAAGTCATACATGCACAAAATAATGATACGTCATCACCTTCTACAAAAACACAATCTAAATCAATACCTTTTTTTTCAAGATATTTTAAAGCAGAAAGAAGTGTTCTGCCACTTCCACAAGCAGGATCATTAATTGAAATATATCCTTTTTTCTTTATTGTATTATTTACATCTATATTTTCTAGGGTGATTTGCGTCATTAGATTACACAAATGTTCTGGTGTGAAGTACTGCCTATTTATTGAATTAAATAGACCGAATTCTTCATATAATTCACCAAGAATATCTCGTGGGTTTTCCTTAGCATATTCTAATGTTAGATATGCAATCATTTCAGCAAATCCATCCAAATCTTCGTTTTGATATTTACTAGAAATTGCTAAATATTGATCTTCTTTTGATTGATCATAGTACACAGAATTAGATATAGCATAAGCAGCACAGATTACAAAATCTTCAAATACTGTTTTAATGTTTTTCTTATTGCCAATCTCTAAAATTTTTTGCTTTATAAGTTCTTTATTTTTCATTATCCTCCTCCATTTTATGATTTTTAACTTGTATAATTGCATCACCAAGAGCCTGTGTAAATTGCATCATAGATAAAATCTCATAAGGATTAGATGTTCCCCAATTTAAGTTATATAAAAAAATCTTTTCATACTTTGGCCTAACAAATTGCATATAAAAAGAATCGAGAACATCTGCGATTCTTAATATAAGCTGTGGTTCAGGACACTTTATAGCTCCTATTTCAATTTCATAAATAGTATCTTTATCACAATCTACTAAGTGAGCAAAATGTGCAATGGAATAGCCAAAAACATCTCTTCTTAAATGTCTTATCTTTCTTCCAAAATTTCTTCTATAAATATTTATCATATTTCCCCCTAACTTTTAATAGCTATAATCATATTGATTAGAATTCACCTTTTCAATGATTTGTTCATATATTTGTGAAGCTGTCTCTTCAAATCCAAACCATGCTAATAAATTCTTGTTTGTAATATCTAAAACTAACGGATCTTCTTTATCAAATTTATCACCAAAAATTTCTTCCATTGGAATGCCTATATTACTAACCATTTTATTAATGTTATTTTTATATTTATCATAAAAATTTGTTGTATCTTCATAATATATTAAATTTGGAATAATACCAGAAATACAACCATACTTCATTAAATCTTCCATTGCTAAAATCATTTTTTCCATTGTAGAATCTTTATAATTTTCTATATAATAATCAATTACATAGTTTTTTAAATCATCACCATTTCTAACTTCTTCAAGATATTTTTCTACCATAAATTCCCCCTTCTGTTATATTACCTTGATATTTTTCGAACCCAAACTGTACATATTCCATGAAATCCATGTAAATTCCTTTATCATTTACAACGTCAATATGTAAATGAGGTCCCGTACTCCGACCAGTAGTTGAAGTTAAACCTAGCAAATCATTTCTTTCTACTCTTGTACCTTCTCTAATACCATATGGCATACTCATATACTTAATGTGTCGATAAGTTACTATTAGACCATTGTCGCACTTGACTGATATATAATTACCAGTTGCATTTTTAGATTCATTGTAGGACAAATCATTATTTTGTGTCATAATCACTTCATCAATTGTTCCGTTACATACTGAATAAAATTCAGTTCCAATGGGTACAGCAAAATCCCATCCAGAATGAAAATTAGCAGAGGCTTGTTCCTCCTCTGTTAAATCTAAATTTACTTCTCTATTTTCAAAAACAAAAGAAGTAGTAGTAAAGTCTTGTTCTAAATCAAATGGAAATGAAAACGGAAGATATGGATAATCTTCAGTATAATCATCTGAAGTCGCCACATCTTTATCTAATACATAACAAAGATTTAAAGCCTCAATTTCAACGCCATTTTCATTTGTTCCACTTTCAATTGTATATTCTGGTAAATCTTCATTTTCTTTTAATTCTTTACAAACAGTTTTAATCGGTTTCATTTGCCTAGATTGCACATTTAAATTTGCCAAATAAGCCTCTTTCCATGTTTCATCAGATAGCGTTGTAACATCTAAAACATTATTTGTTCTTTGTAAATGTCTTTCTAAACTAACATATCCGTTGGCAACCATAAGTTCATCTAGCAGTAATCTATATCGCTGGGCATAGATCTGATTATTTACAACTGCTGACATCCCCCTATAATCTCCAGCTAAATTATTAGCACTCTCATATCCAATGTTTACTCCAAATATGGCCGCAATTAATGAAATTACGATTACAAAAAAACCAACTACTCCAATTAGGATGCACACAATTTTAATCGTCAATAATTTCTTGAGTAATTTCATCTACTTCCCCCATAAAATATTTCTGTATTGGAGTTGCAAAAACTTTAGTTCTTATTCGATTTTTGTTGGTAATATTTAACAAGAATTCCCCTTGATTACATTTTGCTAAAAAGTTCTTTTGCGTTTCTGTAAGTGGAGTATTTGTATATAATTTAGCTACTGCCTCTACATCATTATCTTTTAACATACCAAAAATTTGATATTGGCAATTGTTAAACATCGCAGAAGCATGACGTAGAATATTATTTGTACTTGTAAAATCACTTGGTTGCTGACTAGCAAGAACAACTGATAATTTATACTTTCTAGCACGTCTACTAATTTGATCCATATACTTAATTAATGTAGGATTATCTTCATCAATATAATTATGAGCTTCATCAAATACCATCATCATTTTATTAAACTCATGATCCAATTCATTTTTATTTTTATTATCAACAATTACATTGCTAAGATAAGTAAGCAGGTTTAACATTTGGGTATTAATTATTCTTCTACTAGAATTAAAAAATAGTTCTTGTAAATTAAATACAATTAAATTATTGTTTAAATCTATTGTAGTAATTCCATTAAATAAATTACTATCCTGGCCTATAACTAATCTTTTAACTAAAACTTCCAAGCTTGAAAGAATTGATGACATTTCTAAGCTAATATTATCCTTTTGCTTCTCTAATATATAAGCATACAAGTCAGAAAAAATTGGATAATCTTTGGAAGTCATCCTTTGATACTCTTCTAATTTTGTTTCATTAGTTATACCACGAGAATTATAAAACTTTTCAACTATATCTAATAAAACCACTAGTTCCTTTTCAGATATATCATTAAAAATAGTTATAAAGAAATTTTCTAAAAATCCCAAATGCTTACTTAAAATTGATGTATCATCATCATCTGTTAAAACATATCTAACTTGAAGTGGGTTAATTAAAGATTTATTTGCTAAATTAATTATCTCTCCACCACACCTTTTACATAATTTCGAATACTCATTTTCTATATCAAAAACAACAATTCTAGTATTTCTAGCAAACTCATTTAATATCATTAATTTTAGTAAGAAACTCTTACCTGCCCCAGAAGTACCTAAAATAGATATATTATGATTAATACGATTTTTACTTAAAGAATAAGGATCAAAGAATATAGGTAAACCATAAACATCTTCTCCTACAAGCCAGCCAGTTGTATCATTATGATAGCTTTCTGTAAAAAAGAATCCAGCAGCCAAAGTTTGTGTCGGAAAGTACATTTCATACCCCTTGAGACTTTTATCAGTTAAATCATAAGTTTGCCAAGCAGATAATTGCAAAAATCTTGGAATATCTACTTTAATTTGATAAAGATCTGCATTTCTTTTAATCTCTTTAACTATTTCTTCTCGTTCTTCTTTTGTTCCAGAAATTGCTAGAACAATATCCACTTCTTTTATTTTTTCATCATTTGCAGTAATTTGTTCAATTAATAACCGATAGTTATCTAACAACGATCTCATTTCAGTAGAATCACTTAAGTTCTTATTTGAATTATAATCAGCTAATACAGCTTTATAACTACTATTCAAATTATTAATTAAACTACTTTGATTCTCAATATTTTTTATAGTAATAGACGCTTTTACATTTGGTAAATTAATTATTCGATCCAAAAAATGATCCTCTATAAAAAGTGGATAATTTTTTATTGTTAGAAGTTGAATATCTTTATCATCAAATTTTAAAGAAGATACCATTTCTCTAACTGTGGAAGGTACTAATAAATCTACCATATCATAATAGAGAATTTGATCTAAATTAACATCTGAAAAATAAAGATTAGCAAAAATTTTAACTAAAAATTTAATATTAGAAATAAGTTCAATGTTTAAACTCGGAACTATTGAGGCACATGCCATTTCAAAAATCTCTTTATTTTTCTCTAATTCTTCTTCACTTTTACAAATAATTGCAAAAAAATAAGAACTAGCTGATGTCATATTTTCCTGTTCTATTCGTTCTATAAAATTTAAATTATTGGATAAAATACTTTTGGCATTTTCATTATTAGAATTATGAATCAAACTTTGTAATTCTTCTTTATTTTTATTTAAATTGATCTTGTCATCTATTTTATATGCTTTAATAGTAAAAGGTAATCGATATAATTTTGATAAAGTATTATAAAAAATATTTTTTTCACGTTCCGTTGTGAGAGATAAGTCTATGGAACTAACTTTATACATCAAAGCAAATTGATTAGTTTTTAAATGAATTACTCCATTACTCTCTATGCTACTAATATTAGTAATAAACTGAGAATTATGAATTTTCTTTTTCAGATCATTCATTGTTAGATATTTTGTTGTTCGCAATTTTCTTATTTTATCAACATTTCTATTTTCCTTCTTTTTTATTTTTTCAATATTCACTAATTTTCCCCCTTTCCAAATACATAAACTTTTGCCCTAATTAAAAATTCAAAAAAAAGAATTCCTAATTTATACACTCTGTTACATTTACTGAAATCAACTGGAAGCAATGATATAATACCTCCACTTAAAATCAAAAATGACAAAGTATAAAAATGAAGGAGAAAAAATATAGTGAATAAAAAGCCAATTATAAATCCCAATGCCAAGTCTTCTGTTTCTAATTTGAAGAAACTTATATTCTTTTTTATACTTTTTAATGTTATATACATTTATTTTCCCCCTTTTTTAAATACTTTCACTTTCATTAGATAATCCTGATACTTTTGGTCGATTTTTATACCTAGCATGGTTTGGATTTCCAAAGTTTCTAATGCTATCAAAAGTTCCACCAAAACCACTTTTTATAGCATTGATATTTGCTTTTGATTCTTCCATTTTATTTTTTAGATGCTCTGGATTATATTTGTTATTTACAAAATCCCATTTACTAGCAGCATCATTAATTTTATTTTCTCCCTTTGCAACCAAATTTCTGCCATAGGCACGTATAAATGGATTAGAACTCTGTTGCATCATTGTTCCTCTTGTCATATTTGCAGCTCCTTTATTAACTTTATTAGCTTCTCTTTTTCCATAGAAACTACTAAATCCAGGTGATAAAGAAGTTGCAGCACCTACGATAGTATCTTTCACTTGAGATGCTCCACTTCTAGCTAATTGAGATATTCCTTTTCTACTCTGATTTAAATTAGAGCTAACATTCTTACCTGTTTTTAAAACATCTTTTACCATTCCTCCAGCAGCAATAGCGGAGCCTCCAATTCCTAACATAGATGTTAACATGTCTCTACCACTATTTGCCGATACATTTTCACCAATAAATCGATTTAGTGATGTAGAACCAGTAAGTAATAACGTAGCACATCCAATATATAAAATAGATTGAGCAACAATTTTCATAAAATATGACATTTCATTAATCACTTCACTATTTTGAATGGCACTAAACATAATAGATGTTAGACCAATTAGAAGCATCATTGCTGCTGCTTGCAACACAAGTGAAGCAAGTTGCTGATATAAAGCCGATCGTTGTTCTTTACGACAAACCGATGTAGCAAAAACTAAAGGTGCTATTGTCATTAAAAAAACTATTTCAAATTGCCTTCGTCCTAATTGAATTACTGCAAATGCAATGGCAAAAAGAAATATTATGCCAATTACAATTCCAAACAAAAAATTATAATTAAAAGCATAATCTTCTCCATCGTTAAAAAATCCTTTTTTATAAATCTCACATCGATAGCTAAATGATCCTGAATCACTAACAATAGAAGCATCTAAAGTACCATTTCGCACCAGTTTTTCAAAATCTTCCATTGTCGTTGCATTTGAAACATCAGCATATCCCTCTAATTGTTCTTTTAAGCCATTTACATTCGATTCGTCCTTACTTTCCCCAGCTGATTCTGCAAAACATGCTTCATTCGCTGTCAAATATGCTGTTTTCATTTTATCTCCAATAGTTGAACTTTCAGTAGTAAAATTATCATAAACCATCTCAGAAAATTGTACACCAATATTAATAGATGTATTAAATAATAAGTAAGTACAAAAAATAAGAACACCACATTTTACAATTTCTTTTACTATTTCAAATAATGGTGTTTCTTGAGAATCAGCATCTAAAATTTTAAAAGTAATTTTCCATACTGAAAACAAGAATAAAACTGTAAATGACAAAATAAAAAAAGCATTAAATACTTTTACAAATATTGATCCATCCATATCCTTTAGTAAATCGATAAAATTAATACTATTTATTTTTTCTGCCACTTCATATAAAGTATCTATTGTATTATAAATGGTATTCACAATAGACATGCCAAGCCCACGCAACACATCAAATATTCCGAATCTAATATCGGAAACAATACTAGCTATCATCATGTTTCACTAACCACTAATGAATCAATAATTAAATTAATAATTGATGGAGCTAAAATTAGTAATACTATACCCCCAAGTGTATATAAAATTGTCTTTTTTCTTCTTTGTTTCAATTCATCATCACCATATATAAATTGAACTATAAAGACCACTAAAACAACAAATGCTATAAAAATACCTATTCCTTGTATTGTCGTAGCTGTATTATAAATCATAGTTTTTAAATCCGTTTCTGTTAAATCACCACCTTCGATCTTTTCTACAGCTCTTACATTATTTATATTTACACATAATGTAAAAAGAAAAACGGTAGTAATTAAAAGCCAATTACGAATTTTTTGTATTGTCTTTTTGCTATTTTTGTTATATAATTTTTTTGGTTTTTTGTTGAAAACCACTGCATTTATACTAGAAGTCTTGTTGGGAAGGACTTCTAGTTTTTTTGTTCTTTTTATACTATTTTCCCCCCTTTTTTTACTCTTTTTTACATTAAAAGTTCCTCACAATTTTTTTGATAATCTAAAATTAATTTCAAATTATTTTTTAATAACTCATCTGTTTCCTGTTCATACTTCTTTTCTAAATCTTCTAATAGTCCATGGTTTTCTTTTGAAAAAGTATAAACACCATCATATAAATCACAACCAACTGAATTCTCTACTATTAAATAGACAATTCCATCTTCAAAATCACTTTTAGGTCTTTCTTCTAAATCTTGTGCTTTTGTTAACTCATCAAGAGTTTTTAGAGTATATCTACCAGCTGGTATGTTAATGTCAGATGTTCTCACAACTATTGCTACAATATCTAAATCCACTATATTCTCCTCCCTATCAAATTTAAAACACACTTTTTTTGCTTGTTCTTCGCTTAACTTCAAATAATCATGTTTAGAAGTATGATTCACAGATCTAAAAACAGATACTTTATCAGTACCTGTTTTTAATAATAACTCTAATTCTCCATTTGCGTTATTTCCAAGTTTACGAAATTCTAAATTATATAATACATACTTATCTAATAATTCTTGCATCTCATAAATTTTATTTTTGTCAAACATATTAAACTTCTATACCTTCAGTTTCTTTACTGCTTTCTACATTCTTATTTAGATCTTTTTTATTTTGAATATGAGTATATTGGGTTACAACAGGCCATGGTTTTTCAATAACTTTATCACCGACTTTTTCTTTTTTAGTAACAATATACCCCTTAATTTGAACTAAAGATCCTTTTTTACTTAGCTTACATAAATTTTCAGCTTTTTTATTCCATAAAGCAAATTTTAAAAAGTCTGTTTTCTTTTTTCCATTTTTATCTTTATAATCCCGATCCACTGCTACAGTTACATTGACAACTTTATCATTATTCTCTAGCATTTTAAGTTCTGGATCGTCTGTTAATCTTCCGATAATACAAAATTCATTCATTTTTTAATTCCCCCTTTAAATTTGTATTATATATTTTAAATTCTAATCGTATCACATTTTTGCGATTTATTTCCAGCATTATCAATTGCCGTTGCACAGAAGGTTCTGCCAGTTGATTCTTGCAAATATAAAACATTAGTGAATACTCTTGATTGAGTTTCATGAATTGTTGAACCACTACCATTTTTATAAGGTTCAATCCACATCTGATATTTTTGAATACCAGTTCCATTATCATAAGCATTTATCGTAACACGAATATTCCAGCCAGCTGCTGGTCCTTTATCTGGATTATAATATCCTAGGTTTTCAACTGTAAAACTGGTAATTGTAGGTGCAATATTATCATACCAGCTAGGATTAATTACCAAATTTCCGTTTACTGTCCAAGTTTGATCTCTAAATGAGGTTACACTATATCCATCTCGATCATAAACATATACTCTAACTTTAGAACCATAGTTAACAGAGTTATTATAGTAATCGGTAACCCTATTAGCCACTAGAACTCCGTCAATCCAAACCGTAAAAGTAAAACCATTTAACCCAGAAGCATATGAAACATTCTGAATAATCGAATTAATATCTACTGAATATTTTTTTGCTTTCCAGTTAGCAGTAAAAGTTTTATTTCCAGTTGAATTAGTTATTGTTAAATTAGTTGTCGGTGTACTTACACCAGTACCAGTCCAACCAGCAAAATCATATCCAGTCCGAGTAGGAATTGGTAAAGTAAAAGTTTCTTCTATATTGTAACTAGTTTTAGGATTGCTTAAAGTACCACCATTCAAATTGTACTGAATAGTATAACTTTCTACACCCCAATTAGCATAAAGCAATTGGTTATTAATACTCTCTACATTATTAATTGAAGAAGAATATTTAATTTCACCATTCAAAGATGTACTATACCCTAAAAAATCGTATCCACTTTTTATAGGTGTAGGTAAAACAACGTTGTTATTGTCAATAATAACATTATTTTCATTATACTTTCCACCATTTGGATTTATTTTTAATTGATAATCAATCGTTTTTATATTATTAGTAATAGAATCCATTGTTGTAAAAGATGCAAAAGTTGATGATAAAGGTAAAATAATAGCTAGTAAAAGAGATGATATTTTAAGTACTTTTTTCAAATTTTGCGCCCTCTTTCTTTTTATGTTGTTTATAAATATCATTACATATATCTACGACAATTAAGCCTAAACTGATGTAAAGAAGATATTTATGATTGTATATGAAATCAGCATAATACCCAATATATGGTATTGACCAATTTGTTCCTTTACCAAGCACTTGATTCTCATTTACTAAGTTTGGATCAAATGTATTATTTGCATCTCCCTTAGTTACAAAATTTAAGTCAATTATATCGATGATACGATGAGATATAATATGATCTTTTGTTTTATAAACTAAAATATCTCCATCTTTTAAATCATTTAAATCCACTTCTTCATAATATAGAATTCCACCTACCTTCAAAATTGGCTCCATAGATCCTGACATTACAACTAAGGGTTTTGAACCCCACAAACACGGAATATAAATAACTAAATAAATGATAACAAAAAAGTAAATTACACCAAAAATTATATTTTTAATCTTTAATAACATAATCATTCTCCCTAATTAAAGAGATTATAAATCTCTTATCTACCAAACGTTTGTAGCTTGATCATACTGAATTGTGTCAATAGTGATAGTAAGCACATAAGTAGCATTATCATAACCTTCGCAACTCGATGTATAAGTAATTGTTTTGCCATCAGCAGAAACTTTCTTAACTAATTTAGCTGAAATATTCTCATTAAACGTTACACTATTTATAAAAGACGAAGATGTTTCATCTTTATTTAGTTTTGTTAAATTTTCCTTAGATCCATAATAATAATATCCATCAGAATTTTTAGTCCAATCATCATTAAAATTTATTATCGCTGCCCTATTATCATTTTCATCAACTAATGAAATTTCCTCACCATTTCCATTAATCCACTTTTCGACATAACTAGCTCTAAGAGCCATAGGAATACTTCCTTCATTGGTAACACTAATTGTTTTCTCTGTTGTTGTTCCTGGTGTCCAATCGCTAGGTGATTCAAAATTTTCAACTATCTTATGTTGATATAAAGCTGTTTCAAAATTGTTTGTTATACTATCACTTGTTGTAAAGTAAGCTAGTGTACCACCTATTACAGCAACTACACTAACCCCTAATAATATTAATAATCCTTTTTTCTTTTTATTTTTCATAATTACATCCTTCTTTCTATTTTAATAATTTTCTGTATTAATTAATTTAGCAGTAATTACTATCTGCTTAGTTTTATCTTTTTGATCACAAGTAGTTAAAATTAAATAACTCTCTTGCTCTAATTTAGAAATTGTAATTGTTCCATCTTTGTCTTGATATTCTATTTTCACAATTTCATATTCATATTTTAATCCTTGATAATAAATATAAGCATTATCATTTATCTTTAACTTATATAAGTTTCTAAAAAAAGCATATCGTCCTGTTCCTGAATGAGCTGCCAAAACTAGATTTCCGTTTTTTATATTAGGCATATCTGATTCTTCTAAAATCTCTACATTTTTAGAAATTGTATTTAAAGAACTATTTTTTTCAAAAAAGCCTTTTTTTAAATTAATAGTTGGAATTTCTAAAACCCCTAAATATTTTTCACTTATAGATAAATCATTAGAAGTTTTAGTTTCTGAATTATCTGCTTGTACATTTTGATATTCGTTAGTTGTGCTTTCAATATACAAGTCTATCAATTTAGATTCTTGTTTCTCATATTGATAATCTAGTAATGTTTTTACAACAATGATACCTATACCTATGGCAATAAGAAAAGAGCCTATTATAAATAAGCTCCATTTCTTAATTCTTTTTCTTTTTAACAAAGCCATAAATACTAGTTCCGATTCCCATTAATACTAAAATTCCTCCTAATATATATGTTAAGTCCTTTGTAGCAGTTTTCGGAACTTCAATTTCTCGACTATTAGTTACAACAATTTCGATAACTTGATATTGTTCTGTAATTTCAAAGTCATATCTTTGATTATTTAAAACATATCCATCAAGAGATTCTATCTCTTTTAAGTAATACTTACCAAAATCTAATGTGATTTCAATATAACCATTTTCATCAGTTATATATTCACCAACTAATCGATTATTAATATCATATAAAGCAAATTTTACTCCTGCTAATGGATTCCCAGATTCATCAGTTTTTAATAATTTAATTGTGCCATTTATTTTATCATTTTCCATTTCTACTTCAACCACTTCATCATTACTTGTTATTTCAAAATAAATTTTATTGGCATTTAAAATATAACCTTCATTGGTTCCAACTTCTAAAATGTAATATCTTCCAATCGGAATAGAATCAATTATAAGAAGTCCATCACTATTAGTTTTACCTTGATGGATAAGTTCATCATTTTCATTATAAATTTCAAATTCTACATTTGACATAGCCTTTCCAGTATTTGCATCTACTTTCAAAAGTTCTAATGTTCCTTTTTTCAAATAGTTAACAATTTCTATCTTTTCAGTTACTATTTGGGTGTATTGATCTTGATAAGTTAAATTGATTTCATAAACAGTTTCATTTAAAACATATCCATCTAATGTTTCAATTTCCTTTAAATAATACTTGCCAAGATTACCTTCAAAAGTACCATAACCTTGTTCATTTGTAGTTATATATTGAATTAAATTCCAATTTTCATCATATAAAGCAAAGGTAATATCTTTTAGTGGAATCTTATTATATTCTATTCCATTTTCAAATGATACTTCTTCACCATACTTAAATATTTCTATTCTGCCTTTAACTGGAGTATTTTCAAATTCTAATTCTACAATAGCTCCAAATGAATCATCATAGATAATATTATCTGCACTAATATAAAATTCTAAAGGTTTACTATTCCATAAATACCCTTCTAATTCTTGATCTAATTCCTCCAATTGATAATGACCTGCTGTAAGTGATAGAGGAGTAATCAATATACCATCTGCATTTGTTTCAAATACGCATTGTTCTTTATCAGTTACTTGACATATATATTCATCCGTATCAAGATTTTTAATCTTAAATTTTATTCCTGCAAGTGGAATAATCTCACCTGTATTACTATCGATTTTAGTAACTTTTATCTTAGCTTTCAGTAATTCATTATTAACAATTTTTTCGACATTACCATTTCTCATATCAATAGTAAAACAATCTGCTAACAAAGTACCAGAATCTCCTGAAGTTTGACATACACGATAAATACCATAATCAAGAGTTATGCTTGCTTTTCCACTTTCATTTGTTTTAATTGTAGCAACTTTTTCATTTGTACTTAATAGATAAATATCAAATGTAGCATTAGCTTCTGTTTCAATTACTCCTGAACTGCCATCACCCATAGTTTTGATTAAAGAAAAATCAAATTTAATAACTGGTTCTGTTGAGGTAATTTTTATTGTTTCCCCGTTATTTGAAATACTGAATTCATATTTATTTGGATCTAGTTCATGTCCTTCACTTGGTGCAATTTCCTTAACATAATAGTTTCCATATTTAAGTCCTTCATATCTAGCAACACCATCCGCATCTGTTTCAATTTTTGTTATGAGATTATCACTCATATCATAAATTCCATAGATAGCATTTTCTAAAGAAGCATCAGTTGCTTGAGATGAAGAAATCTTTTGTAATTCTATATTGCCAGTTATCAGTTTATTTTGAAAATTCAACTTAATATCATAATTAGATGTTGTGATTGAAAAATTATAGACAGTTGAATCTAAAATATATCCTACTGGTGAACTTACTTCGCGTATTGTATAATTTCCTACAGCTAAATTTTTACAAGTTCCTTTTCCTGCTCCATCAGTTATAATAGTACATACTTCGGAATTACTAGAATTATATACTTTGAAAGTAGCTCCAGTTAGACCACTTCCGTTTTCACTTGTTTTAGTGATTTCTAAATTACCCCCACTTATAGTACCAAACACACTTGCTGGAATAGGATCTATATCCCCAATAGTAACTTGATTTTGCGAATCCTCACTAATTGCAAAGAGCATTGATTTTCCATAAGGATTCGTTTTTTTAGATAAATTGACACTTAATTTTCCTGTCCCAGTTGCTGTAATCACTAAACTATTTCCACTAATTGTTGCGTTACAATTTGTACAACTACTAACTTGGAAGGTTGACAAGATATTATTAGTATCGTATAACGTAGTACTTTCACCTAAATTCAGCTGAATTTCCTCACGATTAAAAGACGGAAGCAAATAGTGATTGTCCACTAACTTTTGAATTTCAGTCATTTCATCAGCAACACCAGCCTGTTCATCAGTAATTGCCTTACAATTATTGACGGTACAGTTAGAATCCGTAAAAACTTGGTTAGGATCAACAACTCGCCAAATTAACATTTGGGTTGCAATTCTATATTCATTAGTATTATGTCCATCATAACCATATCCATAAAAAGCATATAATTTTATTAGATCAAGCTGACTTTGATTAATTTTATTAGCATTGTTTGATGTGTTATTATTAATGATATTAATTAAATCATAATCACTTTGAGAATAAGTTATATACGACGCTCTATTACTAAATGTTGCTCCTGGCTCTATGCAGAACGAACTGTCCCCATTTGAAGTGGACCAAAAAGCCATTTGCCCATAACGAGAATAGTTATTTCCACTTTTATGAGCATGGAAAAAGCCTGATACATAATTTTGATTAATGGTTATTGTATCAGCTTTAACATTATTGGTACATAT
>ERZ1643250.1615-NODE-1615-length-18616-cov-7.055654_pt1 | contig 18616 bp, 12 predicted proteins | sample MGYA00579262_ERZ1643250 | MGnify/ENA primary metagenome ERZ1643250 (study PRJEB29033, sample SAMEA4952265) | chicken gut metagenome | biome: Broiler Chicken; feature: Gastrointestinal Tract; material: Caecum | place: Ireland | collected 2018 | study: Broiler... | reverse complement strand
AAAGATGGGTGAAGGGACACAGGAAGAAGGACAGAAATTAGAGGTCAAGGTGGTGTCCATCGCAAACGGAGCACAGATAAACATTATCAGTGGAACTGTGCGGATTGGAACCGATGGAACTGAAACCGGTTCAAATGTGACTAAAATTATAGAGAATTACGGATTGGTGCGTTTGAATCTATCATCGGAAACTTCTCTGTTGGTGTCAGAAGAATATGAATTGCGACCAAACGCATCGATAGGTGAGACAGATGCAGATGAAAAAGAAACGGATGATGCGGATAAATTACCTGTTATTGTTAATGAAACCATGGTGCCCGAGGAAGATATTATGGGGCAATCAGATGACACCGGATTTTTATGTGCCATCTATCTTGGAGAAGGGTGGAAGGATTTTGTTTCCTGTGAATATTGTGAAGAAGGGATAACTCCAAAAGGTATTATCGAAGCCTTTATCAAGGATGATTTTTGCTTGTCAAATTATGGTTATATGTTTAGTGATGTGGTTAATATTTGGAATGTCCAAAATGATTATTATAAATATAAAGATTTTACGTACAAGCCAAAGAGGACAGAAGCAGAGCAGCAAGTTACTTATTATAAGGAACTGCCATTTTATATTAATGTGAAGGTAATCCCGACAAATATTTCAGAAGACGCTTACCCGACGGAAGAAAGAGAGAAAATCTTGAAAGTACAGGAAGGAAGTACGCTGGAGGATGTGAAAGATCAGCTTGTAACAGGATTTACTTTTGTTGATAATTTGAATACTCCAGTGGGTGCTGCAGGTGGGCCATATACATTTTACGTCAATTACGCGGATAACAATGCAATTAATTATAATCCGATACCGATAAAAATTGAAGTGACTGCAAAACCATCTACCCCATCTGCCCCTGTAACAGGTCTCTCCAAACCAACGCCGGGTGATCCGACGGTGGAGACGCCAAAGCCATCTGTCCCGGCTCCGTCCACGCCGGTTCCGGAAACCCCGTCTACTGCCAGTGAAGGGAAATGCGGCGACGATGTTACATACCGCTACAAAGACGGCGTATTGACAATATCCGGGAAGGGAGCCATGACGGACTTATCCTGTCAGAATACGAAAACTCTGGAGGAAGACGCCTCGGCGGGACGTAAGAGCAGCTATGGCGGTATGGACGCCTATGCGGAAAAGACGAAAAAGATTGTCATTGAGAGCGGCGTTACCCGTATTGGAAGAGGAGCCTTTGCTTATTTTAAGAATCTGGAATCAGTACAGATTAAAGGCGGCAAAAAAGCAAAGTTGTCCGTGGGACAGTATGCTTTTGCCGGGTGTGGGAAGCTGAAAAAAGTTTCCATGAAAAATGTGAAGGAAATCAACTTTTTCGCCTTTGGAAATTGTAAATCACTGAAGAAACTGACGCTCCGGAAAGGAGTGACCAGCATTGGAAAATCTGCATTCTATGGCTGTAAAAAATTGAAAAGTATCAATCTTCCATCAACCGTGAAGGAAATGGGCGATTATTGCTTTTATGGCTGTAAGAAGCTGAAAACTGTGAAGGTAAACGGCAACATAAAAAAGGCAGGAAAATATATGTTTTATTCTGCTGGCAAGAAAGCTGTGATCCGATGTGCCAGCAAAAAGGCAAATAATTGCAAGTTTGTAAAAAAAGCGAATGCGGAAGGCATAAAGATAAAAAGAAAATAAAATCACATCATATATGCTGCGGCCATTGTCTGACAGTAATGTCGCGGCATACAAAAGGGAGAAAAAATGGGAAAGTTAAATGAAAAGTTGAATTACCTGACCTATGCATGCCTCGTGGTGGGTTCTACGGCATTTATGTTTATTATGACGTTGATTCTTGGATTGGTAAACAGTTTGGGGGCCACTATGGCTTTAACTGCGATTTCCTGGATATATGTGATAGCCATGATTGTAGCGTCAATCTATTTGAAATATTTAAGATGTGAGGCTATCCATAATCTGAATATGGCCTGTGGTCTGAAAGAAAATGGGGACAGATCAAATAAATCTCAGAATTTTGTTGTTGTGGATTTACTGACGTCAGTTACGCTGGGAATCTATGGACTGTACTGGGTGTATCGTCAGGAAGCCAGAATGATTGAAATTGGCAGAAGCTATAAAATCAGCAACCAATTTGAAAGTGAAACCAAGAAAGCATTTATTTTTATTATAGCGGGCCTAGCATGTAAAATCGTGGGAGTTATTTTCTTTATTGCCTATCTTGGTGCTGTTGCCGACAATTTCCTGGTGTTTGCCCTGCGGGGAGAAAGCGGCGGTGAGATCGCTCTGCGTATTTTTGCTCTCTTATTTATTTTGGCGGGAATAGTATTGGATGCAGCCGGTTATTATCTATTTTACCATGATATCAATATCTTAAGCGCTGCTTTTAACCGGGAAACCTATAACGGAACATTCATCGTATGTGACAGGCACCGGGACAAACTGAAAGGTGGTAATGGAAATGGTGATCTTAAACAGGTGAAACCGATGGACGGTAAGGTGCGTATGTTGAGCGGGCAGTACGCTGGTAGCGAAATCCGTTTAAAGCCGGGGGAGAATATTGTGATTGGAAGAGAGCCAAGTAAGTGCGATTTGATCTGTTCATCGGAAAAAGTATCCAGAGTACACCTTTCGATTGCCTATCGGGCAGTAGGCGGAAAAGGTGAATATTTTGTGAAAGATATGTCCACCAACGGAACCATAAGCTCCAAAACAGGAAAACTGCCAAAGGAACAGGAAGTAAAACAGCCGGTGGGTGCGGTGCTGACCCTGGGTCAGTCAACAGAATCCATTCAGCTTCTGTGAGAGGAAGAGAGAATACATATGCAAAAACGTTGTTTGAATTGTTTTAAAGAGTACGATGCTGTTTACGAGGTATGTCCCCACTGTGGTTTCGTGGAGGGAACGCCGCCGAAGGAATTGTATCACCTGCACCCGGGAGAGATACTTCATGGAAAATATATTGTAGGAACTGTAGTTGGATATGGCGGCTTTGGCATTATCTACCGGGTGTGGGACGCCCACATGGAACAGGCGGTCGCCATCAAGGAATATTTTCCCAGCGGTCTTGTAAACCGGACGCCGGGACAACGGGACGTTATCGTATATTCCGGAAAAAGTCAGGAGATTTTTGAAGCGGGACTGGAGAGATATCTGCTGGAAGCAAGGAATATGGCGGCTTTTTCCCATCCTAACATCGTGAGCCTTTTTGATTTCTTTGAAGAAAATAATACGGCTTATATCGTTATGGAATTGTTGGATGGCATTTCTCTGAAAACTTATCTTCTCCAAAATGAAGGAAAATTGAGTTGTGAAGAAATGTTGGAAGTGATGCTTCCCATCATGGATGCGCTGGAGGAAATGCACAAACACAATATTATCCATCGTGATGTGAGCCCGGATAATATTTTCCTCTGTACGGGTAACCGGATGAAACTGATAGACTTTGGCGCTGCAAGATTTTCTGATTCCAAAAAAGAAGAGACCCGTTCCATTGTATTGAAACCGGGATACGCGCCGCCGGAGCAGTACCGGGGAAAGAGCAGGCAGGGCCCATTTACCGATGTGTATGCGGTGGGAGCCTGCATGTATCGGGCCGTGACAGGGGCGATGCCGGAGGAATCGTTGAACCGCATGATGGAAGATACGCTAAAAGAGCCAAAAGAGCTGGAGCCGGATCTGCCGGATGATGTCAATACGATCATTTTAAAAGCCATGGCTCTGTCCCCGGAGTATCGTTTTCAGACAATAAGGGACATGAAAGATGCGCTGGAAGGCAAAAAAACTGTCACTTCCTATCAGGTGGAGATCAAAAAGCGCCGCCGGTTAAGCAGGATTGCGGCTGTTGCCGCTTTTGTGGGTATCGCGGTGATCGCAGGGGGGCTTTATTATGGAGTTGTCAATCATACCAGACTACTCAGAGTCGGCAATTATAAAGGTGATGTGAATTTCTATGTGCCGGAGAGTCAGGTAGACTACTATAAAACCATTGAGCAGGATTTTGAGATGGATAATAACGGGGAAGATATCACCATTGTGGCGGTGCCGGATGATTCTTATAAAGAAGAAGTACTGGCCGATGCGGGAAAAGAAGATGGAGCAGTTCTCTTTTTCAGCGATACTTTTTCAGAAGAAGAGATGGAAATGGCGGAGAATCTCCAGAATCCAGTTGTCGAAAAGCTGGGGGATCTGGAACACAATTTTTATTATCTCTCCGATTTTTATAAGACGGAAGCCAATCAGAAATGTCTGCCACTAAATTTTTCCGTACCACTGATTGTGGAGAATACCAAAGTCGGAGTTAAGATGAGCGGTCCGGTCCAGAGCGTCGGGGATTTAGATTTAAAACCGAAGCGGAAGAAAAAAGGCAATGTAGCCATATATAAGATTAAGGACAACGTGGTGGCACAGGTGGATGCGTTGTCAGTGGATGCATCGCAGACGGTGGACAGTGAAACAGGTATACAGCAGATGACTGATAATACCCTTGGATATTACATCACGGACTGGGCGGATTATAAGGCGTTGGTAACCAATGCTACCAATGTGGAGACGGATATCCTGTATCCGGCGGAAAATGTACAGATGACAGCAAAGATGTGCAATTACCTCAGTATCTCCGAGGACGCTCATATTCAGGCCCGGATGATTGCAGAAGATTTCGCTCAGTATATTATCAATAGTCAGGCCGCTTATTTGTCTTCTTTCCAGGAAGATGTGCTTCCGGTCAACAGAGATGCGGTGGAATCTTTCACCAATATATGGGTGCTGAGTCTGGCTTCTTCTGTCAGCGAAGAGGATGGAAAAACACAGTTTGCACAGTATCTGGATCAATGTACGCCGGAGAAATAGGAGGGGATTGCTGCTATGAAACCAAAGAAAATCATTACCATACAATATAGTGTGCTGGCTATTTTATCTTTTATTGTTTTTTTCCTGCCGTTTATCAAGTATGAGCTTTCCATTCCGGCCTTGCATCAGACTCTGGATGTGATTTCCTTCAATGGTATCAGACTCCTGTCTGCATTTTTTGCGGATCCGGCGGAATATATAAAGATTGATGAGCTTCTGCCGCTCTTTTATGATCTGAAGAAGTATTTCTGTATTTTAGCGGTGTTTGCGCTTTGTGTGCCGATTCTCTTGCTGGTGGCGTCGGGAATCCTGCATTTGTTCCATTTGAGGAAAGAGAAAATGCCATGGTGGCAGGTGGCTTTCCCGTTACTGTCAATCCTAAGTATGGGAGGCGGATGGTATGGTGTAAGCCGGGCATTGCAGGGTGTGATAAATGACTTTGTGGAGGAAATGTCCGGGCAGATTGCAGGGACAGGCGAGGGGCTGTCTGTGGTTTATATGGATGTCTCGTCTTTTTATGAGGATACAATAAATGATATTCTTCAAAACACTGTGGAAATAAGAATTTCCGGCAGTGTCGGCTACTATATATTACTTATTGTGATCTTAATTCTCCTGGCGGAAGATATTATTCTGCCGAAGTTATGGAAAGAAAAGACAGAGAAACGGATTATTCCGGTATCAGGAGGCGGAAAAGCTGATTTACCGGAGAATATAGTGCCGGATGCGGTCTACAAAGAAGAAGTCCTGAAATCAGGGAAAGAGAATACGGAAAAACCAGAGAGGATTATACAGACATGGAGCGACTCTACAGTTTTTGAAAAAGAACCGGGATGGGCGGCTCCCAATCGTCCGCGCAACGGGATGATAGATGATCCTACCCAGAGAACTGGGCAAAGAAAAGGAAGGCTGATCGGTCTTCGGGGTGAATATGCCGGAGCGGAAATTGTTATGATGAACGGAGAAAAAATAGTTTTAGGCCGCAGCCGGGAGAAATGTAATCTGATTCTCAGTAATCCAAAGGTCAGCCGGAAACATTGTGAAATATATTACGATGCGGTGGAGGATAAATATGTAATAGTGAATTGTTCTCTGAATGGTACTTTCCTTTCCGGAGGGCAGTTGCTGGAGCAGGGAAAACGGTATCACCTGCCCCACGGAACGATTTTCCGGGTGGACAAAGAAGATGAATTCAGACTTTTATGAGAGAAAATCATGCTCTCAGAAAAGATGCATAGATGCGGCACATAATGTGAGAAGGAGAAAATCAGGAAGAACATATGGAAACAGAATATATGGATGTGGGACAGTATATGCAAGGCAAGGTAAAGAATCCGGCCCTGCTGATTTTGAGTCCCTCGGAAGGGGTACGGGAAGTTCCACTGTATCAATATAAAAAAAGCCGTCTGTTTATCGGCAGGAATCCGGAGAAAGCAGATATCACTGTTCAGTCTCCTCTGGTTTCAGCCGTCCATGGCAAGATAAAAATAGAAAACGGAAAAGTGTATCTGGCTGATGTCGGTAGCACCAACGGAACCTGCGTAATGTACCATGGTGGTTTTGTCAAGATAAAGGTCAACAAATATTTCGGTCCGCTGAAAGAAGGTGCGATGTTCCTGTTGGGCGGGGATGGGAGAAAAACAGAAAAAAATAAAGAGGCGGTTCTTCTTATTTTTATAGATAAGCAGAGCAACCAGAAATATAAAAAGTTTCCTGTTTTTCAGGAACAGTATATCATCGGGCGAAGCAAAGATTGCGATATTGTGTTGAATCATCCGGCGGTTTCTAAACGGCATGCCCGTGTATACAGAGAAGGAGGGGGCTGTTTCGTAGAGGATTTAAACAGCGTCAACGGCGTTTTTGTCAACGGGATTCCGGTAAATGGAGTTAGTGAGATCCGGGAAAAAGATGTGATACAGATTGCGGGAAATATGATTATCTATTCCTGTGATACGCTCATATGCCAGACAGAGACTGACGGTATCCAGCTTACCATGCGGGATCTGGTAAAAAAGGTCAATCATGGAAAGAAACAGATTCTTTCCCATGTGAGCTGTAGTATTGAGAAAAATGAATTTGTGGCAATTGTAGGAGGATCCGGAGCAGGTAAATCCACCTTGCTGAAAACTTTGGGTGGTTATGATAAAGATTATGGGGGAGACGTATATTATAACGGTATCTCTCTGAAAAGAAATTATAACGTGCTGAAAAATATTATCGGCTACGTGCCCCAGGAGGATATTGTTTTTGAAAATCTGTCTTTAAAAAAGATGCTTTATTACACAGCAAAGATGAAAATGCCTGACGGTACGTCACGGAAAGAAATATCTGACCGTATTGGAGAAGTTCTTCATCTGGTGGAACTGACAGAACATCAGAATACTATGATTCGGGATCTGAGCGGCGGTCAGAAGAAAAGGGCCAGTATCGCTGTGGAACTGTTGGCGGATCCAGGTATGTTTTTCCTGGATGAACCGACATCGGGCTTGGACCCGGGTACAGAACAGAAATTGATGCGGGTATTAAACCGGCTCTCAAAGACCCAGGGCAAAACGATTGTCATGGTCACCCATACGACCCAGAGTCTGGATCTCTGTGACAAAATTATTTTCATGGGGAAAAACGGAACGTTGGCTTTCATGGGAACTCCGGAAGAAGCGAAAATGTTCTTCGGGACAGACAGTCTTATAGAAATATATAATATTTTGGAAGAAGATACGGATTCCTGGGCGGAGCAGTTTAAAAGGTTTAATGAGCCGGCGCCGCTACCAGAAGAGCAGGAGGAAGGTATCCGAAAAACGAAGAGAAAATCCTTTTTCCGTCAGCTTGTTGTATTGACAAAGAGGTATGGAGAATTGATAAGAAATGATGTGCCAAGATTGATGCTCCTTTTGCTTCAACCGGTGCTTATCGCTGTTCTTATCAGATTGGTATCTGATGATGATGTATTTGAGGTGTTTGAGCCGACAAAACAGATTTTGTTTACGTTTAGCTGTTCGGGTATATGGATTGGCATTTTTAATACCATTCAGGAAATATGTAAGGAGAGGGCGATTCTAAAGAGAGAATATATGTCCAACCTGCGTCTTTCTGCTTATGTGCTGTCAAAATATGTGATGCAGTTTTTAGTTTCATTTTTGCAGACGGTTATTTTTGTGGGACTTTTTCTACTCCTGATGGGAAACGTACCGTCAGAAGGCGTGGTGCTTCCGGGAGCTGTGGAGATATTTATCACTATGTGGCTGACCATCTACGCTTCTTCGGCTATGGGACTTCTCGTCTCTTCAGTGATGAAAAATGGAGACCGGGCTATGGCGGTGAGCCCATTTTTGCTGATTATCCAGCTCTTGTTTTCAGGAATTTTGTTCAGCCTTGATGGAGCTTCTCAGATAATTTCTTACTTTACGGTGAGCCGCTGGTCGGTGGAAAGTCTTGGTAATGTAGTGAATCTGAATAATCTTAAACATGTGTATCAACAGATTCATTTCAATGCGGACCCGTTGTTTGAATATGGATGGGATCATCTGGCCCGGACATGGCTGATAATGGCTGCCTTTGTGGTTGTGCTGGGAATTTGCAGCGTGATTAGTCTGCGCAGCGTATCGAAGGACCGGTAAGAAGATAAGCAGGAGGTTATGGTTATGATTACATTTGCACAAATATCCGAAGTGGGCGAAAGACAGATTAATGAAGATAGTGTAGGGTTTGTCAATATCGGACCGGAAACCGGGCTTTTTATTCTGGCGGATGGTCTAGGCGGACACGGAAGAGGAGAAGACGCGTCAGCGCTTATCAAAGAAGTGTCAGAGGAAGTTTTTCGCAGCGGCTATCGGGAAGAGGACTGTCTGATGCGCTGTTTTGAGATCAGTCAGGAGAGACTGATGGAGAAACAGCAGACGGAAAATGCCAAAGAGGATTTAAAAAGTACACTTGTTTTGCTGACTATACGTCATGGAGTGATTCAGTGGGGACATGTGGGAGATTCTCGTTTGTACTATTTTGAAAATAATCGTATGACAGAAAGGACACTCGATCACAGTGTACCACAGATGTTGGTCAATGCCGGTGAGATCAGAGAGAAAGAAATCCGGCATCATCCGGACAGAAACCGGTTGCTCCGCGTTATGGGTATGGAATGGGACGGCCCACAGTACCAGCTTTCGACAGAAATATCAGTGGGAGAACGACAGTCATTTTTACTGTGCTCCGATGGATTCTGGGAGAATATCACGGAGAATCAGATGGAAGCGTGTTTAAAGAAAGCTTCGGATGTGAGGGATTGGCTGCGCCGAATGACACGTATTGTTTCTGCCAATGGAAAAGGAACAAACATGGATAATTATTCTGCGGTGGCAGTCTGGATTCGGAAATAAGAGGAGAATATGAGCAAAATTATCAAATGTGAAAACGGACATTTTTATGATGCGGATAAGTTTGCGTCCTGTCCCCATTGTAAAGTGTCCGGGAAGGAAGAGAAGAAAGCCCCAAATAGTTCCAAAGTTGAAGATTTGGACACCATGGTCACTGTTGCTAAATATCTTTTTGGCGGGAGTAAACGTTTCCGAAAGACTCCGGATGTATCCGGAAATATAGTAAAACCGCCCAAAGAGCATCTGGAAAAAGAAATCACACCGGAAATGCTGCAGGTACAGAAGATGGCCAGAAGACAGCAGTTAAAGGATGATGATCAACTTACTGTGCGGTATCAGCTGCCGGAAAGTGGTCTGGAGCCGGTGGTGGGCTGGTTGGTGTGCGTCACTGGCAAAAACCGTGGAAAAGATTACCGGTTGAAGGCCGGATTTAACAGAATAGGAAGAAATTCGTCCATGGATGTGGTTCTGGAGGGAGATTTGAGTGTATCAAGGGATAACCACTGTTCCATCGTTTATGATAAAAAATCCAATCAGACCTTTGTTACGCCGGGAAACGGGACACTGACTTACTTTAAAGGAGCAATGGTGCGGGAGGCAAAACAGCTATGCTCCGGAGACGAGATAGACATAGGAGAAAACAAGTTTGTATTCATAGGTTTTTGTGAAGGAGAACGCACATGGGAAGAAAAATAAAGAAATGGGCAAAAATCCTGTTGTTTTGTTTGATGATGATTCTTCCAGAGACAGGATACGGCAGAGAAAATACAATGACTGTCACGCAGACAGATGCATATCTGCCGGAATTTACAGCGTATCTCCGAATGGAGGGAACAGAGACGCCGGATGCTTCTTCTGTGACAGGTAAAATTGACGGGACAGATACCACCTTATCTGTAGAAAAAGTGCAGAAGATGTCTGAGTGCGGACAGGGGATCCGATACTATATACTGCTTGATATCTCAACTTCCATTTCTGATGAACAGTTCAGAACGATGAAAGAAGCAGTCATTGGTTTGTCGGAGAATCTTCGGGAACAGGATAGCATGGAAGTCATTACCTTTGGGCAAAAAGTAAAGACGATTCTCCAGGGAGGAGAAAGCAGCAATGTTGTTCAGGAGAAAATCAATGGATTGACCCAGGAAAAGAAAACACATTTATACGAGGGGATTAGTTACCTGGTCTCTCAGGCGCAGGAAGACAGAGAGCAGGAGGTTTCTGAGAATCGGAGCGCTGAGTTGAGAATGCGGCATGTAGGAATCATTCTCACGGACTGGCAGGAAATCAAGGATGTGGGAGGAAGTACTTCGAAAGAAGAATCTCTGCTGGCGTTGCAGAAAGAAGGAATCCCGTTGTATGGCTATTGTCCGGATACTGTGAAGGATACAGTGCAGGACGATATGGGAGTGTTCCTGCGCAAAACCGGAGGAGAGTTCCGGATATTGAATGGGAAAAAAAGCGGACAGATTCTGCTGACACTTTCAGAGGAACTCTTAGATGAGACGGTGGTATTTTTTCAATCTTCTTCCAACAAAATGTATGACGAGAGCAAAGTGCTGGAAGTAACGGTTGGGGAGCAGACCATCAAAAAAGAAAATGTATATCTGTCGAAGGCGGTTGAAGATACGGACAGCCCGGAGATTCTGGAAGTGGATCAAAAAGGAGAGAACGCCAGAACACTTGTAATTCATTTCAGTGAGGATGTGCGGAATGCGGATAATAAAGGAAATTATTCAATTCTGCGGGAAGGCAAGCAGGTTTATACCGTTTCTGAGGCAGCCTATACGGTGGACAACGGAGAATATCAGGCGACCCTGATCTTAAATGACAATCTTGTCAAAGGAGAGTATGAGATCAGTACAGTGAATATCACGGATAACACCAACGAGGAAAATTTGCTGTCTGCTGTCTGGACAGGCAATCTGGAGGGACAGGGGCTGCTGATGGCTCTTTATGGGAAACTGGGCAGATTTTGGGCAGTTATTCTGGCAGCGGCGGTACTTATGATTATCGGAGCAATTTATTTTATTATCAAAAGACATAATGGCATCATGGTTATGGAAAATAAGATGGTGCTGGGCTCCAATCTCGAACAGAAGCAACATGTAAAAAATGATGAATCTTCCACAAAAGATATTCTTTTATTAATCAGTGGTGTTGTCTCGGAAAGCCGTCAGATGCAGGCAAGAATCAATGGTAGTGCCATTGTGGGACGTTCCAGTATCTGTGATATTTATTTTGATGATCTGAGCATGTCTAAACAACATTTTGCTCTTGAAGTGGAGAAGGGAAATGTATACGTGACAGACCTGGAGTCAAAAAACGGAACATTTGTTAATGGAAAGAAGATTTCTGGTCGCACTCCGGTGGAAAATGGTAGCGTTATCGAAGCAGGAAGTGTTGCCATGACAATAAGGTGGTGAAAAGGATGACCATGGATTATGAATATTGTCCCAATTGTTTTGCTAAAATGCATGGAGAATCCATATGTCCGTACTGTGGTTGTGATGAATTTGAAAGGCATAACTTACTTTCTCTTCCTGTGAATGCACTACTTCATAATAGATATATGACTGGGGTCATTCTTGGAAGCGGAGGTTTTGGTATCACCTATAAGGCACTGGATAGAAAACGGAGAAAACTATGTGCTGTCAAAGAATATGTACCCTTGGGCTATTCAGTCCGAAGTAATGACGGTATCACCCTCACATCCACCAACCGGGAAAAAGAAGAAATTTATGAATACGGAAAAAATAAGTTTATGGCGGAAGCTAATCTGCTCCGGAATTTGGATAACATTCCTTCGGTAGTAAATATTTTTGACAGTTTTCTGGAAAACGGAACCGCCTATTTTGTTATGGAATATATTGACGGTATCACACTGGGACGTCTGCGGGCGCAGTCGGAAAACGGCCGTTTGCCTTTTGAAACCGCGTATGCAATTATTTATCAGATTGCGTCTTGTCTCCATGAGGTGCATACAAAGGCCAATATATTTCATCGGGATATCAGTCCGGAAAATATCATGATCAGTAAGGATGATCATGTAAAGCTCATCGATTTTGGCACTGCAAAATATATCCATGGACAGAAAAGTCAGAATTTGTCCGTCATTCTGAAACCGGGATACGCGCCGCCGGAACAATACTCCAGTTCAGGTAAACAGGGAGAATATACGGATGTATATGCGCTGGCCGCTACTTTTTATTTTGTTCTCACCGGTAAAAAAGTGCCCGCCGCGCCGGATCGTCTGGGCGGCAATGCGGTTATTGAACCGCTGGAAAATATTCTGGGTACGGAATATGAGGAATTATCCGTGGTTTTGGAGAGGGCGCTGGCCATTAAGGTAAACGAAAGAACACAGACTATGAAGGATTTCATGGCTGATATAGAGCGGTGCCGGGAACATCTGAGAACGACGCCAATAGATTCGGACGATCCGTTTGTTCCTCCGGAGAAAACGGGAAATACTTTGGAACAGAAGATTCGCCCGTATCTGGACGGTTTGGCCGGTTCCATGAAGGGCTACCGGTATTTTGTTCCGGTGAATACTATGATAAGTATAGGAAGATTGCCTTCCAACAATATTGTTATACCGTCCCGGGTAGTGGGAAGAAAACATTTGGAAATTTTTTATGATACTTATAATCAAATGTTTTATATGATGGATAATCATTCGGTAAACGGAACTTATGTTGATGGAAAGCGGTGTATGCCGTCGGCGATCATTCCGGTACAGCCGGGAAGCATAGTGTCTGTGGCTAACGCCTGTGTATTTCAGTTAGGAGTAATATATGAATAATTATTTGGAAGACAACGGGGAAAATGCTGCGACAGAGATTACACAGCAGCTGACAGAAGAAGAAAGCACCCAGCTATTGCGGGGGATGGAGTATCTGAATGGGCTGGAATATATGGTATCCGGAAGTTTGAGTACCGTGGTGGGAACGAGGAAAAATCAGCAGGATTCCTGTTATGTCTCGGTGGAACCGGATGGCAGCGCATTGGGAATCGTCTGTGATGGTATGGGAGGTCTGGAAGGTGGGGAAATGGCCAGCCGGACAGCGCTTCAGACCTTTGTGGAGGATTTTGAAGCGGTTCGTTACGGACAGAAAGATTATTATAATTTCTTCTGCGAAGAGGTTATCAAAATTGACGAGATTGTTGCCGGATTGACCAACGCGCAGGGAGAGACAATGTCAGCGGGAACGACTCTGGTCGCGGTGTCTGTTGTGGATGGATATATGCAGTTTATCTCGGTAGGCGACAGTAAAATCTATGTTCTGCGAAATGGCCAGTTAAGGACTATGAACAGAGAACATAATTATTATCTGATACTTGATGAGCAGTACAGAAGGGGAGAAATCACTCAGGGCGATTACTTACGGGAAGGAGCCAGAGGAGAAGCGTTGATCAGTTACCTGGGTATGGGAAATATCAGTATCATGGATGCGAATCCAATTCCTATATCACTGATAGATGGGGATATTATTATCCTGTGCAGCGATGGTCTCTACAAGTCTCTTAGTGAAGAACAGATAGCGGCCATTATCCGAAAAAATCCTATTAATCTGGAGAAAACCCTGCAGGAGCTGCAGGAGGAAGCTAGAGTATCTTCTCCTACAGCGCAGGATAACACGTCCATCGTCCTGTTATCCTATAGAAGAAAATAAATGACAAAAATCAAGACGGGTATGCCGGTATAAAGAACCGGGAAAAATATCCGAAAAGTTAAGAGACCAAAAGGAGGACTTTTATTATGAATCTGACAAGATGTAACAACGGACATTTTTACGACAAAGATAAGTTTGATCACTGCCCACATTGCGCTAGCGCCGGGATGGGCGGAGGAGAATCCGGATCCACCGTTCCATTAACCGGTATGGGAGAGGGAACGATGGCGGAAGGCGGCGGTGACGTCACCGCGCCGTTGGGTGGAAAAAATGATTTTTATATGCCGCAGGGCGGCGGCAGGTCCGACGCCACAGAGCCGGTGTTTGCCGATCCTGTGGGAGGACATCGAAATGGAGATATTCACGGAAGGTTTCCGGAGGATTATACCAGCGATACGGCGGAGACACAGCCACTGACCGGTGCGCAGGAAGGCATGGGACAGGTAAATTATGGCGGTCGCGGCGCAGGAGGTGGACAAAATTATGTGTCAACGAACCCGGTCAATATTGAGAGAAGACCGATTGATCCGCAGGTAACGACCGTGGGACTGGACATGGATGAGAAGACTGTGGGATTCTTTCATCTGAATAATCCAAAGATTGCTGTGGAACCGGTGGTGGGCTGGCTGGTCTGCGTCCGGGGAAAGGACTTCGGCAGGAGTTTTAATTTAAAAAGCGGCAGGAATTTCATTGGCCGGGATTCTTCCATGGACGTATCTATCCCGAGTGATAAGAGTATCTCAAGGCAGTGTCATGCAGTGATTCTTTACGACCCAAAGAGCAAAATGTTTCTTGTGCAGCCGGGAACATCCAGAGAATTGTTCTACCTCAATGACAAGGTGGTGCTGGGCGTAGAAGAAATCGCGCCGTATCAGATTCTGACCATTGGGAACACAGATCTGATGTTTGTACCGTGCTGCTGTGAACAGTTCAACTGGGAAGACCAGATCGCGAAGAACAAGAAAGAGGAAGAAGAGAAATAACATAAAGAAGAAATAACTTAGAGAAAAGGGGAAAAAAGTTGGGGACAGAGTATGTTCACGTGTTACAGCCAGGCAGACGGCTGAAAGACCGGTATGTCATTCAGGGTCTGATCGGTGAAGGCGGATTTGGAATTACATATTTAGGATACGATGAGCTGCTGGCAATGTCGGTGGCTATCAAAGAATACTATCCGCAGAATTTTGTCACCAGAAATACGGCCTATGATGCGACACTGACGGTACTTCATACAAAATATACAGATTTTTTTCAGCGGGGAAAATCTGACTTTCTCAAAGAAGCGCGGATGCTGGCAAAGTTTCAGGATGAAGAAGGAATTGTCCGAGTCATGGATTTCTTTGAGATGAATAATACAGCCTATATCGTCATGGAATATCTGGATGGCATCACTTTGAAAGATTATCTGAAACAAAATGGAACTTTTCTTACAGAAGATATTCTGGGATTATTGCGCCCGGTCATGGACGCTCTGGCAGTCATTCATGCCAACGGCCTGATTCACCGGGATATCAGCCCGGACAACATTATGCTCCTCCAAAATAACAGGGTGAAGCTGATGGATTTCGGAGCGGCGAGAGACTACACTGCTTTTGGAGAAAAAAGCATGTCCATTCTCCTCAAATATGGTTATGCACCGGAGGAACAATACAGGAGCCATGGTATGCAGGGACCGTGGACAGATATCTATGCCCTGTGTGCCACCATCTATAAATGTATTACCGGCGTTACCCCGGTGGAAGCTATACAGCGTCTGGTGGGCGATACATTAAAAAAACCGTCAGAGCTGGGCGCTGATATTGACCCTCAGACGGAATATGCTCTGATGAAAGGACTGAGTGTGTTCCAGAAAGACCGTTATCAGAAGGTGAGTGATTTACAGCGGGATCTGTACAGAAATAGCAAAAACGGAAATTCTGGCAAAGATAATTCCGGCGGAGGAGACGATAAAACTGTAGTGACAATACCAGCACATTCCGATATGAACAGCGGAGATACCAACCCGTCAAAGAAAGAAAAAAATACCGGTGCGATCGCTATACTGGCAGCATCAGGATGTCTTCTGGTGGCAGCTATGCTGGTTTTGGTTGTGACACTTGTGGGCAACAATAACACTACGGCCGACAATATGCGTACACAAACCAATGAGGTACAAATGGACTCTGATGCAGGGCAGGATATTTCTGAACATGAGAATTTATCGGTGAACGATGTAGCGTCAGATGATCCACCGGTCACAACAGAAGAAGAGCCACCGGCCACAACGGAGGAAGAGCCATCGGGCACAACGGAGGAAACGCCGGCGGTTACAGCTTCCACCACGGAAGCGGAACCGGCGACAGAGCCGGAGGATGATCCTGCCTGGGATGAAAGTCAAGGCATATATAACTCTATGCCGTATCTGGATAATGCGCAGATGGATATTGCTTCCTGTCTCAATACTGCCGCTTATGCGGAAGCAGTGAGTGGGGACGGCAGTTATAGCTTTCGTTATCCTAAATATACATTTAATACATCTTATGCCAATGATGTATATAATGAGTATTCGTTTTCTTTTGTGGACAGCAGCGGGAATACGCAGATGGAGCTGGAGTTTTCCAAAGATTCCTATCTGGAATATACCGATCCCATCCGGAATGCCGAGCTGGACTACGAGATCTATTCTGATCGCATGGACGAAGTAAACTATAATCTGATATCTGATAAGGTGGATGAGAATGGTTTTGTCCGCTCCATCATCGCCGGTTCCCGCAGCGATATTACTCCGATGAATGCCGAATATATTCTGGTAGCCAATAACGGAGAGCAGGAATATATTATGGAATTCCGTTTTTATGACCCGGATATCAATAATGACTATGATGATATCAATTATCTGATGGATTGTATTTACCGCTACTGTTCTTTCAGCGGCTCCAGTTATAAACCGAGGGGATATAAGAAATTCCTGAAAGACGATATGGGTCAGAAGAAAGCTGACATATCGGAAAATTTATATGCTGATATTTTATCAGATAACGTGGAAAGCAAAAAAGAGGAAGATGTGGATTCTGTCCTAGGGGAAGGAAAATTGATGGGGTAGGATATGAAAGAATATAATCTCAGATTAATAGAAGTAAGGAGAAGGCCGGCAAAAGCCAGACGTATTTTTGTCTCACTTCGCGCTATCTGTCGTCTGATGGTATTTTGTCTGCTGGCAGCGTCAGTCAGCCATGCTGTCGTGAAGGCGGCTGTTGCCGAAAGTACAGCTGCCACTGACTATATAGATTCTGCTGAACAAATTACTTTCGATGATGATAGAGATTTCATCGGACGTGAGGCTTCCAGTCCAAAACTTCATATCGTACTCGATCCCGGACATGGCGGCATCCAGTCCGGAGCAGAGCGGGACTCCGTTGAGGAAAAAGACTTAAACATTAAGATTGCCCATTATCTGAAGGCGGAGTTGGAGAAATACGAAGGCGTGACTGTTACTCTCACCAGAGATGACGATGAGACAGTGGAACTTGAAGAGCGGACAGAAATCGCTCTTGACGAGAACGCTGATGTGCTCATAAGCCTGCACAATAATTCCACCGGTCCCTGTTGCCCTTACGACAATGGTTCGACAGTTTTGGTGGCGAAGGGAAACTATAACACTGAAGATGAGACCAAAGAACAGATGGCAGAAGAAGAACAGAAACTGGGCTGTAATATTTTAAATGAACTGGAGGCCGTTGGCCTGACGAACCAGGGCCTTTTGCTGCGGGATTCTGAAGCAGACGAGCGTTACGAGGACGGTACTCTGGCCGATTATTACGCCATCATCCGAAACGGTGTTCTCAACAACTTGCCGAGTATTTTAATCGAACACGCTTTTCTTGACAACGACAGCGATTACGATACTTACTTGAGCAGCGATGAGGGATTACGTACCCTGGCCCAAGCCGATGCCCGGGGCATCGCCAGATATTATCAGCTGATCAGCAAAGAGACCGGCGAGATTCTGCCGGAACTTGATGACTATCAGGCCAAGCTGGTCCACGTCCGTGACGGCCGCGCCGAAAACAATGATATCACCTATCAGACCTATTATGTCGAGGAAACAGTCGGCACAGATGCCAGTGGAAAGGCAGATGCCGAAACCAAAACCAGTACAGATGCCAGTGGAACGGTTGGCGGCGCAGATAACAGCGTGTCTGCTAAGAATAGCGTTGCAGTAGATGAGACGGCAAAAAACAGCACATCCATTGAAAACAGCACTGAGGCAGAGGGAACGCCAGAAGACGGCAGAGTAAATGATGACACATTTTCCGGAGAGAGTCAAACTGTTGTGAGCAGAGAGGATGACGTGTTAGAGAAAGACCGGGATGTCGGCCGGAGTACATTTGTGATTACTCTGGCGGTGATTGCATTGATTCTTCTCGGCGCCGCAGGCGGCGTGTTGTGGTTTGTGCTCAGGAAAAGAAAATAAGATAGAAGAAAGGAGAGAAAGCAGGAAATGTGTAAAAAAATAAGGAGTTATCTGGTTATTTCTTTATTCTTTGTGCTTTCGTGCGGATTCATTTTTCCGATGAGATCTGAAGCCGCATCAAAAGACTGGTATAAGCAGATTTTGGAATCCAACACAGGTGTTTACAGGAAAAAATCAAACGGCGTTACCAAAACGGCCTATCGCTCAGAATTTCATTATTATAAGCTTTTAGATATCAATAAGGACGGAAAGAAAGAAT
>ERZ1643250.1613-NODE-1613-length-18631-cov-30.616602_pt1 | contig 18631 bp, 20 predicted proteins | sample MGYA00579262_ERZ1643250 | MGnify/ENA primary metagenome ERZ1643250 (study PRJEB29033, sample SAMEA4952265) | chicken gut metagenome | biome: Broiler Chicken; feature: Gastrointestinal Tract; material: Caecum | place: Ireland | collected 2018 | study: Broiler... | reverse complement strand
ACAAGAAATCGCTTGCTATTGTTCGCGTTTTAGAATATAATAGAAACAGAAAATTCCAAGAAGCAAGGATATGCTAAGCTATATTTCAGCTAAAGAAGCCGCAGAAAAATGGAATATCTCACAAAGGCGTGTGGCTATTCTCTGTTCAGAGAAACGCATCTATGGGGCAATGATGGTCGGCAATATGTGGATTATTCCGTCAAATGCTGAGAGACCTGTTGATAAAAGAACTGTTCGTTACGAAAAATCAAAAGCGATTATTCTTAAACCGTTTGTAAAATGGGTTAGCGGAAAAAGTCAACTTATCGAACAAATCGAAAAAATGCTCCCTACAGACGGCGAAAAAGTTTTAACAAAATATGCCGAACCTATGGTAGGCAGCGGAGCGCTGTTTTTCAATATTCTTTCCAAGTACGATTTTGAGGAACTCTATAAACGTGGTAAAATAAATGAATTGCTTATTTACAACTGAGGTAAAATCATGAATATACTTGAACTAACAAAAGAAGAAACGGAGAAATATATAGACGAACTTTACTCTTGCTTTCCAACGGGGCGTGAATTTGAAATTTTCTTAAATTCATTTCTCGAGGCTCTTGGATTTGAAGAGGTTGTTACTACGCAATATGTAGGCGATAAAGGAATTGATTTAACTTGCATAAAAAGCGGACTTGACTTAAATGGCACGGATACACTCAATTATTATGTGCAAGCAAAGCGTTATGTGCGCAATAATAAAGTGCAGGCAAAAGAAGTGCGAGATCTAAAAGGCACTACGAAACGTGATAAAAACGGAAAAATCTTAAACAACAATTATGTTAATGTGTTTATCACGACTTCTTCTTTCACCCCTTCTGCCTTATCAGAAGCAAGAGATAATCCTAATGAGCCTGTAATTACTATTGATGGTACACAATTGATTCAATACTGTATTGAAAAAGGAATAGGATTTAATTATAAACCCGTGTTCTCACCCTCTGAAATAGCGTTTATCACTCAAGCGAAAGTCTCCACTGCAGCAGCATCTAAAACAGATATGGATTATTTGGTTGAACGTGAAATTACTAAAAACGATATCAGGGCTAGAATTCTTGTAATCCCTCAGGCGATAAAATACGAACTCAATGAACATGAAAGCAAATTTGTCGTTGTCTTTAATGGGGTTGAGAAAAAGTTGAATATAGATAAAGGAAGGAGCTATTTCGGCGGGATTACAGATTTATATAAGAAATTTGGGTTATTGTCACCCGACGGTGCTTTTTACAGTAAAAAAGCACAGTGGAAAATGAGTGATGGGAAAATAATAATTGATCTAGTATGATGGAGAAAACTATGAAAAGAAATTTTAATGAATGGGGCGAACCACCTCGCCGAACATTTCCGCATTGCGGTCGATGATTTCAACTCGCTTGCCCCGTGTGGGGCGAACCGCTTGTTCCGAACGCGCCGATCATTTTGCGATTATTTCAACTCACTCGCACCATTGACAAACAGGTGCCGACAGCGGCGCATTATCTCTTTCCGGCGATGTCAAGCACCCTCCTCCAAATCACGCGATATCTTTCGTTGCCGAGCCTATTTCCCGTCCTCGTCTTGAGGGTATTTTTTTAAATGCTTTTTCAAACAAACACCCGGAAGCCACGCCATCAAGAAGAGCCCGACAGCGAGCGTGACCATTGTGACGGGCATAAAGACTTTTATGTCCGCTTTCAACAGGTTGATGACCGCCGTCTCGACGGCGATGAGCGCGCCGACAAAGAGCATGGTGAGCGCGAACACTGTGTTTGCAAACTTCCAATTACGCTCGTTTTTTACGGACAGCTTACTTGCATATCCGAACATGGGGTTGATCTTGGGCTTTGCGATAAGCAAGGCAAGCCCTCCCGCGACAAGCAACGCGGCGACAAACATACCGAATCCCCACCTGATCGCCATTTGCATACGCTATCCTCCCATCTCCCTGTGTTCGAGCGTTATCGCCCTATCTTGCGCATCATATAATGCGAGCGCGGCTCAAAGCCCTGCGCGACATAAAAACCGTATGCGGACTTGTTGGGCGCAAAGACGGTCAGCTCGAAGCGGTCGCAGCCGTTCGAGACAAAAAACTCTTCCGCGGCGGCGAGCAGCGCCTTGCCCACGCCCTTGCCGCGCATACCATTTGCGACGACGAGATCGGAGACAAAGCCGCTCTTTGGCGGATTTATCAAAAACGCGTCGTCGCCCTCGCCGAAAAATATCTTGCACGACACAAGCCCGATCGCTTTGCCGTCCGTGACGGCGAGAAAGATCTTGCCGTTTTGCTTTTCGACCTCACGCAAAAGATAGGGCAGGTACTCGTCGCGGAAAGTCGGCTTGGGCGCGCATCCGCCGAGCGACTCCAAATGCAATTGAAGCGTCAAAAGCAAATCCTTTGCGTCCTCTTGATGGAGGGGCGAATATTCAACGATCTCGAATTGTTCCATACAATCATTTTCGCATATACGCCGCGGTTTTGCAAGTTTATCTCTCGTCGTCCGATCCGTCGCGTTCGGCGACCTCCCAATCGCAAGGGACGTCGACGTCGTCCTCATAGAATATCTCCGCCGCGCGCATGGCGTCGCACAGACTCATCGCCGCGGCAAGCGCCAAACTCAAACAGTCGCTCCTGCCGTCCGAGATCTCCTGCGTCCGTCCCCAATGCTCCTCCGTTCGCTCGAGCGCACGATATACGGACGAAGCGCTCTTCAAGTGCTTGGCGTCGCTGTCGAACAGCATTTTGAGGCGTATCGCCTGCAACATTCTCGTCGCACCGAGCGCCTTTGCCGCGCCGCCGAGCCTGTCCGCGTATCTTTGATACAACCTCTGCGACTCTACGTTCCACACAAACGGTACGCTGCGCCCCATGAACTTCGCCAACGCGTCAAGCGCATTCGCCGCACTCGTTCCGACAAGCAAATGCTGCCTGCCGACGCCGCCGAGCTCGGGGGAAAGCCTGTCCGCGTCGATGGGCTTGCCGTCGATGTCGACGTTGACGAAATATTGACAATATTCGGACACAATTCCGTCCGCAATCTTGACGGCGGCTACCTCTACAAAATCGTCTTTGCTCATCATCGCGCCGTCAAACCAAATGATGACGATGTCTTTTGGAAAATTTTTCATATGTACCTCCCGGACGCCATCATCATACAACAAAGCATGCCCCTTTTTCGGGACATGCTCGCACTTTTTTATTTCATGTAGTTACTCTGTCCTGCCGTCGACGTTTTTTTTGGGGGGTCGCCGTCCTGCGCCTCAATGGGATCTGGCTCGACCCCAGTCTCATACAGCCGCAAAAACTCCCAAATCTTTCCGTGCCCGTGTCTGTTATCGACACTTATAAAAACGGACGCAGCGCTTCGTTCAACGCCCGCTTACGCCCTTTCCGCTTTCAAAATATCACGCCTCTTTCCCGTTGTCAATCCAAAAACGGTACATCGGCTTCGCTGCCGAAATCCGTCTATTCCCCGTCTTCCTCTTCTTTGGCGGCAGCATCGTTTTGGGATGCGTCGACGGCATCCGTCCCGGCAACTTCGGTCTTTGACTCGCCGGTTTCGATCGTCTCTGCGCCGATCTCGCCGCTCTCTTCGTCGCTTCCTTGCGATTCCCCGATAGGCGCGGCTGCGTCTCCGCCGACGGTCTCGCCTGTTACCAGCGCAAACAGCCCCTCCGAACTCAACACCGCGATATGCCCCCTGTCCGCATTGCAGACGAGCACCTGTCTGCCCTCAAACTCTTCGAGATGGCGTTCCGCTCCGCAAACGGGGCACTTCTCGGTCGGTTCGAGACGATAGATCTTGCCGTCGCAAAGCATGACGGGCGGATGGGCGTATCTCAGCTTTTTGATCCCTCTGCCGCTCTTGCGCATCGCGGACAGCGAGCGCGCAGCATACAGCCTTTCGGCAAAGCTCGCCGCGCAATATGCCGCGACGATGAGCAGCGCGAACGCGATCACGACCGTCAATGTGTCGTTCATCTCGGCGAAGCGTATCAGCACAAGCGCCGCAAACGCCGCGACCGTCAACAACGCGAACAACGCAGTCAACGCGACCGACTTGCGATAGTACTTTTCGGCACTTTCGACGAATACCGCGCGAACGGACGCCGACGATTCTTCTGCCGCCTCTTTGACCTCTTCGGCTTGCAGGGACGCCTTGGCGATGAACTCCTTTGTCTCCGCCTCGTTCTTGCGCTTGCGCTCGCCCCATGTCAGACGCTTGCGCTTGCGTTTTTGCTCCGAACCGCAATATTTGCAAAATTGCTCTTCGTCGCCTATCTCTCTGCCGCAGACCCTGCACTTCATGACAACGCCTCTTTTTTACGCTTGCCGATATAGCTCGCGACAAGGACGACCAACGCCGTCGCGAACGCTACAAATGTCAGCCACGCGCCGCCTCCGGCGGTCAATACAAACTCCTTGGTGCTTTGCGAATAGACGGCGATCGCAAAGACCATCCTGACGAGCGCGACAAAGGTCACGACCGCTGTCATGACGATTGCGGCAAGATGCCCGTTTATGCCTTTTACGCACACCAGCACGATAAATCCGATCAAATACAAAGCGGTGACCACAACGATCGCGACCTCTATGACATAGACCGCTATGAACGCCGCGTCCAGCTGAGCGAGCAGCTGTTCGGGATAGCCGTCCATATACGCTTCCGCAAGCTGTTGCATCGTCTCGCTGTCGGCGGTCGCCGGGAAATTTTGGACGAGCCAATGCGCCGCGCCCTCATAGCCGCCGAGCGGTGCAAAGATGATGTCGAGCATCGCCGCGCCGATGTGGAAGTCGTCCTCTTCGAACAACTCCGTCGTGCTGTCGCCGAGATCGAGGTCGACCGTCGCCTGAACGTCGTATGACGAAATGAACGAAAAAGCGAACGACGCAACGATCGCGACCAACATCACCCACACCCATATACCGGGAGCGGAGCGGGTCGGCTGCGCTTTGAGCGGCGCCGCCGTGGCGACGGGAGAGTGTTCCGCCGCATTGCGTTTTTTCTTTGACCTTGAAGCCATTGTTCCTCCGAGCGCCTATGCGCTGTCAATATTGTGAGAGCAATTTTCGTCTTGCTCTGTGATCGGGCAAAATTTTTGCCATCTCTTCGTAGAACGCGCGCGAATGCGACGGCACCTTTAAGTGGCAGAGTTCGTGCACGACGACTCCTTCCGCCGCCTCGATCGGGAAGCGCGACAGCCTGAGCGAATAGCGGATGACGTTGCGCTTGCAATAGCATATCCCGAGATATCTCTTGGCGTCGACGATCTTGACCGGAGGCGTTTCAAGCCCCATGATCGCGGCATATTTTGCGGTCGCCGCCGCAGCGAATTTTTCCGTCTCGGCACGTCTGACGCGTTTGAGCGCCTCTTCCCTCTTCCCGTCGGGACCGCGCACGATGAGCTTGTCCCCTTCAATGAGATAGCCGTACCTTTGCGAGACGACGAACTCGGTCTCATAATCTTTGCCCCAAAGCCGAAATGCGGTCGAGCCTATCGTCGGCGCATGGCTGTCTCTGAGCGCACGCAGCAACCACTGCTCTTTTGCTCGCACGAACTCCTCGCCGACCGAATAGGACGCGCTGTGCGGTATGCGCACTTCCGCCGCGCAGTTGCGGACCTCGGCGACGCAGCCTTTTCTGCGGCGCGTCTTGACGATCGCAACAGCATATCTCTCGTCCTCGGGGCCGATCGCAACGACCTTTGTCTTCATCTGCCGCGCCTCGGTTCGTTGGTGAGCTGTCCGTTGTCGATGAAGTCGACATAACTGCTTTTGAACCTTTCGAGATCTCCGTCCTTCTTGAAGCTGTACGCGCCGTCTCTGCCGATGATGATATGGTCGAGAAATTTGACGCCGAGTACCTCGAGCGCAGCGATCGCCCACTTTGTGAACTCAACGTCGCTGTATGACGGCTGACAGGTGATCCCGGGATGGTTGTGGGCGATATAGACGTAGTTGCACCGAAAGTTCTGCGTCAGCATCACGAGTTCGTTGACTCGGATGTGACAGTCGGATTCGCCCCCTCTGCCCAATTCGCAAGCCTGTTTGACCCTTCCCGCGTTGTCGACCAAAAGCGCGACCATCTTCTCTCTCTTTTCGCCTTCGAGCACCGCGGTCATATACTCCACCGCCCTTTCATAGGTGTCGACGCGCGCCTTGTCGCTCATTTCGCGCTTGTGGACCTTGTGTGTGATCTCCGCCAGAGACGACAAAAACAGCGCCGCATTGTCGGTCACGTTCGGCACCAATCGCAGCGCCTTCGCGTCGGCGCCGAGCACCGCGTCGAACGACCCGAATTTGGCGATTAGGTTGTGCGCGATCGGATTTGTGTCCTTGCGCGGCACGAACGGATAGAGCAGATATTCGAGGATCTCGTGATCTTCGAGAGAAAGGATCCCGTTCTTTGCGATCCTTGCACGCATCCTCTGTCTGTGGTTGTCGTGCATATGCGCTTCACTCATTTCTCTTCTTTTCTCCTTATTTTTTGCGACCCGTATCGCGTTCTTTGCTCTTTTTGCGGCGTTTACCCTGCGCGAGCGATTCAAAGAAGTTCTTGATCCTCTCCCCGAACCTGTCGTCTATGACGGTCGCCGCCTTGCGCGACAGCATCAACGTGACAAAGCCTATCGCCATCGCCGCGGCGATATAGCCGATATATGCCGCAGGCAAGGTCTCCATCGCAAGGAAGGTGCCGTCCAAAAAGTTCTTGTCGATATACGCCGCGAGCAGCGATACGCCGAACATCAGCACGACCGTCGCGAGCCGCAATTTATCGGGCGGCATGCTGATCACGGTCAGCGCAACAAAGCCCGCCATAGTCAGCGCGTATGTCGCCGCGGTCGCTTTGAGCGCGAACGCCTCTTCGTAAGTCCCGGGGACGTCTATGCACGCGGTCAGGATCAGCATAAAGCCCGTCGCGCAGATGAGCGACACCGCCGCCGGCAGTGAGGATTTGAGGATGTTGCGCAAAAAGTCGCCTTTCGGCCGCGCCCGCGTCGGTTGCAACGCGAACACGAACGTCGGCACACCGATGACGAAAAACTCGATCATCAACATCTTTTTGGTGTCGAACGGATAGCTGCTCCTGCCCGTCGCGATCGTGACGATCGCAAAGAGAAGCGTCATGAACATCACGAAGATGTTCTTCATCACATACAGCGCGGACACCTTTTCGACGTTGCCTATGACCTGTCGGCCCTCTTGGACGATGCTCGGCAGCGTCATAAAGTTGTTGTCCATCAGCACTATGCGCGAGATGTTGCGCGCGACCTCGTTTGCCGCGGCGAACGAGATCGAGCAATCTGCCTGTTTGAGCGCCTTGACGTCGTTGACGCCGTCGCCTATCATCGCGACGGTATGCCCCTTTTGTTGCAAAGACTTGACGACAGCGCACTTCTGCTCCGGCGATATGCGCCCGAACACCGCGGTCTTTTCGGCGTTTTCGGCGATCTGATCGTCGGTCGCACCGTTGCAATTGAACGTGCTCCCGGCGTTGCGGATGCCTGCCTTTGCGGCGATGTTGCCGACCGTGGTCGGGTCGTCGCCCGAGATGATCTTGATGTCGACTTCGCTGTCGTAGAACCAATCGAGCGTCGTCTTGACGTTGTCGCGCAGCGTGTCCTCGAGCGCGAACACAAAGAGCGGCGTCGTCTTGTTGCGGTCGATGTCGGCAATCGCGCCGTCGAACGACGACAGCAAGATCGTCCTGCGCCCCTTTTCGGACGCAGCCGCGATGAATTCGGCGACCTGTCCGTCCGGCACGCCTACAAAATCGGGGGCGCCGAGCACATAGGTCTTGCCGCCCTCGAGCGTGACCGCGCTGTATTTGCGCGCGCTCGAAAAGCTCATCACATCGGACACGGGCAGCGACTCCGCCTCGCCGGCGCCGTGCAAAAGCGCCATTGCGGTCGACTTGCTGTCCTTTGTCTCCTTCATGATCGTGTTGAGCAGCACGGGCGCCGATATCGTCTCGTCGAGCGCAAGCGTCTCGACAAGTTCGAGCTTGCCGTCGGTGATCGTCCCCGTCTTGTCGAGAAGCAGCACGTCCGCACTCGCCAGCATCTCGATGCCGTAGAGGTCGCGGGCGAGCGCGTGCTTGCGCGACATCTTGAGCACCGACGCAGCAAGCGCCGTCGACGTCAAGAGGAACATGCCGATCGGGATCATGCCCAGCACGCTGCTCGACACCGATATGATCGTGTCCTTCCACGGTCCGCCGACCGCAACGCGTTCGGCGATCAGCAAGAACGCCGCGAGTATCACGAGCACGATCGAGATGCCCTTGATCAACGAGTCGAGCACCGCAAAGATCTTGCTCTTGGGCTTGCCGACGCGCTTTGCTATGCGCGCCACGCCCTCGATGTATCTGTCCTGTCCGACCCTGTCCGCAAGACAGCATGCCTCGCCCGCATGGATCGTGCTCCCGGCGAGTATCGCGTCGCCCGCTCTCTTGCGGACGGGGCGCGATTCGCCCGTCAATATGGATTCGTCGACCTCGATCTCGCCGCTCTTGACGGTGGAATCGGCGGGCACTTGCGCGCCTGCGGCTACATAGTAGATGTCGTCGAGCACGAGCTCCTGCGTCGCGATCGACGTGCGCTTGCCGTCGCGGACGACGTCGCAGACCGACCGCCCGACCAGCGACAGTCTGTCGACGGTGCGCTTGGCTTTGAACTCCTGCCAAATGCCGATCGCAATGTTGATGAGGATGATGCACGAAGAGATCGCATAATCCCACGCGCCTATCGCGATCAAGAGGATCATCAGCGCGATGGTGACGGTGTTGCAAAAGTTGAAGATGTTCTCGGCGACTATGCTCAGATAGGACTTGCTGCCGGTCGAAGTCTTGGTGTTGACAAGCCCCGACTTGACCCTGTCTTCGACCTGCGCCGAACTCAACCCCGTCTCGACGGAAGGATAGATCCTTTCCGCCATTTTCAATTTGAGGGAATCCCTCTTGTGTTTGTGCCTTGCCCTCGCCTTGGCGAGTTTTTGTGCGGCTTTGTTTTCTTTCATTTGCCGATACCCCGGTGTGTCACTTTGATGTCTTGTCGGTGTTGTATTTTTTCGCGACTCTCGCGTCGTCGATCAGATTGTGCAGCCCTTCCCAATGCAGCTGACGGCGCTCGAACCACAGCTTTTGCAGTGCGCCGCGCGCCTTGTCGGGATCGTAGACCTTCTCGTTGTCCTCTCCCTCAAAATGCCTTTCTTCGAGGAAGTCCTCGAACGCTTCGAGCCTGTCGCGGAAGTCTCCGTATCCGCTCTCGGCGGCGCTCCACATCTTCTCCGCAAGCGCGCACGAACGCGGCAGACAGCGTTTGAGCCGCGTCTTTTGGTCGGGGATATATTCCCCCCAAAGCTGCATTTCGCCGCCCAGCGCCTTGCCCTCGGAAAGCGCCTTGGGCTTTGGCTCGAACTCATAACTCTTTTTGAGGCTGATCTGCCCGTACGGAAGGTCGAGATAGGCGTACGCGGAATCGGAATTGATCATCCCGCCGGTCGCGTTGGCGTCCGCATATGTCTCCTCCGCGCTTATGCCGTCCGTATGCCAGAATTGCCAAACGGTGTCAGTCGGCATAACGCCCTTCATGCACGCCTCGTTCCAGACCACGGGCTTGAACCCCAGCTCGACGACGTGCTCGGCAACGCGCTTCATGAACCAACCTTGAAGCCGTTCGCTGTCGGCAAGTCCCTCTTTGAGCATGCGCTTGCGGCAGTCGGGGCAGATGTCCCAACGCATCTTGGGCGCCTCGTCGCCGCCGATGTGGATATATTCGGTGTAGCCTCGGAACAGCTCCGCGACCTCGTCCAAAACGCGGAACACGAAGTCGAACGTGCTCTCCTTGCCCGCGCACAAAATGTCGTGCTTTACGCCGCTGTGCGTCGCGACGGGCAGCTGCCTGCCGAAACATCCCAATTCGGGATAGCACGCGAGCGCCGCACGCATATGCCCCGGCATATCTATCTCGGGCATCACCGCGATGTTGCGCTCCGCGCAATATTGCAATATGCCGCGCATCTCCGCCTTGGTGTAATAGCCCTCGTGCGGCTTGCGGTCGAAGTTTGTGTGACTGCGGCGGCTGCCCTTGCGGTGAAGTTTGGGATAGGCGTCGCTCTCCAGCCGCCACCCCTGATCGTCGGTCAGGTGCAGATGTATCGCGTTGAGCTTGTGCAGCACGCACAGATCCGCCATCCTGCGCACGTCGTCGAAGGGAATGAAGTAGCGCGCGGCGTCGAGCATCATGCCGCGATATTTGCACAGAGGGCTGTCCTTGACGAACACGTCGCGCACCTTGCCGTCCGCCTGCTCCAAGATCTGCGCGAGCGTGACGTAGGCGTAAAGCAAGCCCTTTGCGCCGCACGCGATGTCGACTCTGCCTCCCTTTATCCTGATCTCACAGCCCTCGTCGGGCAGCGCGCCGTTCCTGTGACGGGACACGACGAGCGTCTTTTCGTCCGCCTCTTCGGGGCGCACGAACTCCGCCTCCGGCAACAGCATCCGAGTAAGATATCTCTCCTCAAAGCCCTCTCCTTCGAGCGCGACCTTGCCGAACTCAAATTCCGCGTCGCCGTACTCGACGGACGAAGGCAGCGGCATAATGCGATATATCTTCATCGTCAATTCTCCGGTTGAAGGATCATGTACGCCTCGCCGCCGGCGACGCAGATCATCTTTGCCGCGCTGACGGTGTACTCGTTGGCGTAGACGTGGAACTTCTTGCCCAGCCTGTCGCTCGCCGCGACGGACAGCCAATTGGAATTGGGCGCGGACGCAAGCCCCTTGTCGCGGATCGCGTCGATGTCGATCGTCGCGCCGTCCTCGAACTTGTCCTCGAGCTGGTCGAGCGTGACCTTTGTCTTGATGAACCTCTCCGCCCTCTTTTCGGCGTAGATGTATTCGACCGCGTTGGTCGCGAAGTCATCGGGGATCTCATCCGCCTGTGCGCGCGTCGCGGCGTCCTTGACCATATAGCCGTAGCCCTTGCGCTCCACCGTCGTGAAGCCGTCGAGCGTGAGGTCCTTGGCAAAGTCGACCGGCTCATACTTCTTGGGTTTGATGACCAGCTCTTCGGCGATGCGGTCGATGAGCGCCTTGATCTTGCGCACTGCAAGCCCCGAACGCACGTTGATCATCGTCGGCAGATCGGCGACGCCCTTCTTGTCGCTGACGTCCTTGTGGTGATAGATCTTGGGGTCGAGCGTGTTCGGGTCGATCGCCAAATAGACTTTGAGCGTCTTGCCATTGATCGCCATGCGCGCGATCTGATTGCGCCCCTTGTTGAAGTTCTCCTTGTGGCGGCTCATGCGGCTGTGCATGCCGTAGGAAAGCAGCGCATTCTTGATGTCGCTGTAAAAGCCCTTGACGTTCTCGTCCGCCAGCCTCAATTTGAGGTCGAACGTATAGCGCGGCTTGGCGCGGCGCGTCTTCGCCTCTGTCTCTATCCAATTGACCGACTCGCGCTCGCGCTCGAACTCTTCGTATCCCTCTTCCGCCGTCTCTTCGGGCTGCGGCTGCGGCTCGGGCTGAGCGACGACGGCGACGGGTCTCGCTTCGAGTTCCGCCACCCTCGCTTTGAGTGCGTTCAGCTCCGTCATCAGATATTCGACCTTGGATTCGAGCTGCTCCGCCTTGCGCATCAAGAACGCCTCTCTGTCGCTCTCGGCGGCGTGCGGCGCGCTCTCGACGACGGTGGCGGCGCGGCGTTCGCGCAGCGACCTCTCCTCGTCGATCAGCGACATCGTACGCTCGGCGTTGCGCATCAAAAAGCCTCCGACCCTCTCCGTCTCGACCACTCTGCGCTCGAGTTCGGACAGATCTGCCGGCTCCGCGGCGACCGCTGCGGGCGGTATGACCGCGATGACCGCGTCATCCTTCTTGGCTTTCTTCGCCTCTTTCTCCGCCTTTTCTCTCTCTTCGGCGCCCTCTTCGACATAGAGCACTTTGCGCACGTCGACCGTCCTCAGTGCGAGGATGACCTGCATCGCGACCGCGCACACGACCAAAACTATCGCGACGACGATGTCGGCGACCGCATGAGCGAACGCAAGCCTCACCAGCATCGCGATCGCGATCACGACCGTGTTCATCGCGATCGTGTCGCAGAAGTCGACGTTCTTGTAGACGAGACGCGCGACGAGGCTCGCGATGTAGAACACCGCCGCGATCACCGCGCCCACGGTCAAGATCTGATACATCTTTTGGCTCGCCGCGGTATTGACAGCGGTGAAGCCGAACCAGCCCTTCTTCTCGGTGACGATGAACGCGACCATCACCACCGCGATGACGACCGCCGCCGCATAGGTCGACGGGCGCGAGAACATCAGCTTGTAGTATGTCTTGAAGCCCGCGGTCGGCATCGGCTTGGTGTCGACGATGCGGTTGAATTCGGGCTTGTATCTGAACCACCTGATCACCGTCAGCACGACCGCGACCGCGAGCGGTATGTAGTAGAACAGCGGCTGCATTTTGTTGAGCACGTTTTTGTCGACGATGAGCTTTTGAATGATCACCATTATGTCCGCAAAGACGAGCACGAGCAGCGCGGTGTCAAGCCCTTTGACCTTGTGCGACCACACTGCCGAGATCGCATAGCCGAGCGCCGCGACGCCGATGACGCCGGCGAGCACATAGAACACCGTCTCCATCGACGCGATCGTTTCGAGCACGTTGCCGTAGATGTAGTTGTCGAAGATGTAGTGCAAGATGAAGAAGACTCCGGCGAGCGCGATCGCAGACATCACGCCTCCCTTTCTGCTGACCGCGCGGTAGTACCCGAGCGGCTTGACCTTGTCGAACAAGTCCTTTTCTGTCATATTATTCCTCCTCACTGCCGCAGGCGACTGCGATCAGTCTGTAAAGTTCTTGTGCGCAGCAGGCGATCTTCTCCGCGCCCGCCTCGCGCAATTGATGTTCGGATCGATAACCCCAATCCACTCCCACGAACGCGACGCCCGCCGCCGCGGCGCACGCGACGTCCGTCTCGCCGTCTCCGACATAGACGGTCGCGCCCTTGTCGGCGCCGATCGCGTCCAGCTCTTTGAGCAGCAGCGTCGGGTCGGGCTTGACCTTGACGCCGTCCTTTTGCCCGACCGCAAAGTCGAGCATGCCGCCGAAGAAGTGGCGGCAGATCTTGCCGACCGCAAAGTCGGGCTTGTTGGACAGCACGCCGAGCGCGTAGCCCTCTTCCTTCAAACGGCGCAGCAACTGCATGACGCCCGTGTACGGCCTTGTCTGATTGAGACAGTCCTCGCCGTAAATGCTCTCGAACGCCCTCATCACCGAGTCGTACTTGGACGGATCGTCCTCGACGCATCTCTCGATGAGCTTGCGCGCGCCGTTGCCGACAAAGCGCCTGACCTCGTCGATCGAGCGATAGGGCAGCCCGTTTTCCCACAGCGCGGAATTGACCGCGTTGGCGATGTCCGCGATGGTGTTCAAAAGCGTGCCGTCAAGATCGAATATTACCGCTTTTTTCATATACAAATACCGCAAGCGCGCCCCTTTCGACGGTGACGCGAGCCGTCTTTGCGACGGTCGCGTTGCTCACTCCGAGCGCAAAGTCGAAGCCGAGCGCTGCGTCCTCCAATTCGTATTCAAACCCCTTCAGCGACACCCCTTTGCTCTCGCCGAACGAGAACACGGACACACGGCTCCCCGGCGCCGCCACCACCTCGAGCGACCCGTTCGCAACGAAAAAGACGTCGCACTCTTTGCCGTGCATCACCGCTCTCTTGCCCATTTCGGCAAGCCGAATGCCGAGTTGCAGATTTGCGACCGCATGGTCGAGTTTGCCGCCGAGCACCGCATAAAAATGCAGTTCGTCGCATCCTCTTTCGACCGCGAGCATCGCCGCCTCCCATGTGTCGGTGAAGTCCTTTCTGACGTTGAGTTTGACGACCTCGGCGCCGCTCGGCACATAGCCGAGCGAATCGTAATCGCCGACCGCGACGTCCGCAAGCGAGGCGACGCCCGGCTGAGCCCAGCCCGCGTCCGCGGCTATCACGAGGTCTCCTCTTTCCTTGCGGAACGGCACAAAGTCGTCCGCCGCCCCGACGACGATCGCTCTCATCCGGCGATCATCCGATACAGCTCCTCGAGCTGCGGTCTGTCCAGGATCTCAGGGACGGGATAGAGCGGGCAAGCCTCCTTGAACGCCCTGTCCGCCATCAGCGGGATGTCCTCGGGCTTGATGCCCTCGATCGCGGTCGGGATGCCCATCTCCGCATTCATCTCCATGATCTTGGCGACGAACTTCGCCGCCTTTGTCTCCTCGTCGTCGCCCGCCGCGCCCACACCGACGATGTCGGCGAGCCGTGCGAGCGGCTTTGCCGCGCTCTTGCCGTAATATTCGAGTACGACCGGCAGCAGCACCGCATTGGCAAGCCCGTGCGGCGTGCCGTAAAAGCCTCCCAGCGCGTGGGCGAGCGCGTGCACATAGCCGACGTATGCGCGCGTGAACGCCACGCCCGCATAGTAGGATGCCTTTTGCATATTCGTGCGCGCCTCTATGTCGGCGCCGTCGTCATACGCTCTCTTCAAATTGTCAAAGATCAGCTTGACCGCCTGCTCCGCCCTCGTGCGCGTCAGCTTGGTGTTGCTGCCGCCGATGTACGCCTCGACCGCGTGCGTCAACGCGTCCATGCCGGTCGTCGCGGTCGTCTGCGGCGGAAGCCCGACCGTCATCTTGGGGTCGAGGATCGCATATCTCGGGATGAGCGACACGTCGTTGATCGCATACTTCTCGTGCGTCTCGCTGTCGCTCACGACGGCGGCGAGAGTGGTCTCGCTGCCCGACCCCGCGGTCGTCGGGATCGCATACAGGTCGGGGATGCGCTTGCGGATCTTGAGCAAGCCCTTCATCTGCTTGACCTTCTTTTCGGGACGCGCGGCGCGCGCTCCGACCACCTTCGCGAGGTCCATCGGCGAACCGCCGCCCAAAGCGACGATCGCGTCGCACTCGCCGTTGCGATAGACGGTGAACGCCTCTTCGATGTTGTCGATCGTCGGGTTGTTGACCACGCGGTTGAACAGCTCGTACTTGACGCCGGCGCTGTCGAACCCGCGAAGCAACCCGTCCGCCAATCCTTTTTTGAACACGTTGGGACCGGTGACGACAAGCACCTTGCGGTACTTGCCCTTGATCATTGCGCCGAGCCCTTCCGCTCCGCCCTCCGGGGCGAGCAATTGCGGCTCACGCCAAGGCAGCAGCGGCGAGACGAGCTTCATCGTCTTTTGGAACACTCTGCAGTAAAACTTGTAAAACGCATTCATAGCTTCTCTCCATACCGTACCTTTCGTACACTTTTATTATAAATACTCGCGCACGCATAGTCAACAATATCGCGCAATTTGCGCGTCTTGGCGCAAAATTCGCGATATGTTTTGCGATTTTTGCGCGTTTTGCGCCTTTTTGTTTACTTTTTGCCTAATGGGTGGTAAAATGTTTGCGACAGAGCCACGAATATGCGGCGGAGGTTTTTATGAAAGTTTTGCGCAAACAGGCGAACAGCAAAAGCTGCATCATCTGCGGCATGGACAATCCGCTCGGCGTCAAAGCGCCGTTTTATGAGATGGAGGACAACTCCGTCGTCACGCTGTTTTCTTACCGCAGCGAACACCAAAGCTACCCCGGCAGAGCGCACGGCGGCATGATCACTTGCATGCTCGACGAGCTCATCGGCAGGGTGATCTGGTGTTTCGAACCGGACAAGCTGGCGGTCACTCTCGACATCAAGGTCAAGTTCCGCAAACCCGTCCCCTACAACGCGCCCTTGATCGGAATCGGCAAGATCGTCAAAAACAGCTCGCGCGCCTACGTCGGACAGGCAAAGATCTACGACGCCTCGGGCGCAGTCCTCGCCGAGGGCGAGGCGACCTATTTCAAGATGCCGTCGGCGGCGATCACCGATGCGGACATGCACGAAGAGCTGGACGTGTTCATCCACGACGACGTCAAAGAGATCGACCTGTCAAACCTCAAATAACGCACACGGGCTCCAAAAAGACAAAAATATCCCCCGGATCTCTCCGGGGGTATTTTTCATCTTTTTCTGCCGCCGTACCGCCGCTTGTATGCGGGATCGTCGAGCACTTGACCGAGCACGATCGCGCGCCTCATGTCCTCTTTGGAGACATAGATCTTGTCTTCCTCTTGGGTCATTGCGTCCAGCTTGACAAAGCGCACGCCGTAGTGTTCGCCGCACCCTTCGCGGCTCTTGCCGCCTATGCTGCCGCCGACCGGCACCCGCTCCACGCGGTATCTGTCGCCGCCCGAATGCGGGACCGCGCAATGTTCGGCGTGGTGTCCCGCGCTCGCCGCCGGCTTGTGCGGAGCGATCTTCGGCGGCTTGCTCAAAGGCGCGGCGGAACGCGACCGTCGCTCGTCGACCGGCTCGAACACGAATTGCGCCTCGTCGATCATCCTTTCGGCTTGCGTCGGCTGTCTGTCCGGCGGCGCATTCGTCTTTTTGAGCTTGTCTTTCTTGACGTAACTCACGACGCCGATCACTGCGGCGATCACCGCCAGCATAAGGACAAGTGCGAGTTCCATTACTTCTTTTTATCCGTCTTTTCCGGTTCGTTTCCGGTCAACGAGTTGCGCATTGCGGTGTCAGCCTGCACGTTTTGCATATTGTAGTAATCCATCACGCCGAGATTGCCGTCGCGCAGCGCCTTTGCCATCGCCTTGGGCACTTCCGCCTCCGCCTCGATGACCAAAGCTCTCATCTCCTGCGACTTCGCCTTCATCTCCTGCTCGAGCGCGACCGCCATCGCACGGCGCTCTTCCGCCTTTGCCTCGGCGATGCGCTTGTCCGCCTCCGCCTGATCCATCTGCAATTGCGCGCCGATGTTACGCCCTACATCGATGTCGGCGATGTCGATGGACAGGATCTCGAACGCAGTGCCGTTGTCAAGCCCCTTGTTGAGGACGGTCTTGGAGATCTGATCGGGGTTTTCGAGCACGTCTTTGTGGCTCTCCGCCGAACCGACGGTCGTGACGATGCCCTCGCCGATACGCGCGATGATCGTGTCCTCACCCGCGCCGCCGATGAGGCGCGTGATGTTCGCCCTGACGGTCACGCGCGCTTTGACGCGCAGTTCGATGCCGTCTTTCGCGATCGCCGAAATGGGCGGCGTCTCGATGACCTTGGGATTGACCGACACCTTGACCGCGTTGAGCACGTCGCGGCCGGCAAGGTCGATCGCCCTCGCCGTCTCCGGCTCCAGCTTGATGTTGGCACTGTGCGCGCTGATCAACGCGTTGACGACCTTGATCGCGTCGCCCTTGGCGAGAACGTGCGTTTCGAGCTCGTCGATCGTGACGTTGAGTCCCGCCTTTGACGCGCTGATGTACGCGTCGACGATGGTCGCGACTTTGACGCCGCGCCACTTCATTCCGATGAGCCTCGCCATCGGCACCTTGACGCCCGATACGAGCGCGCGGAACCATATCCTGACGGGCAGTATGCCGAAAATTACGGCGATGAGAGCAAGGACGACGACACACGCGATGATGATACCCGTGATCTCGCCCGCGCTCATGGCAAGCAATGTGAACATTCACTCCTCCCTTTCGATCTGTTTGACCGTTATTTTGCCGCCCTCGACGCTGTCGACGACGATCTTGCAACCTTTGGCGACGAACACGGAATTGGACACAACGTCATATTCCTTGCCGTCGATCTCCGCCTTCCCCGACGGGCGAAGCGCGCAAAGCGTCACGCCCTCTTTGCCCACGAGCTCTTCAAAATTGCCCGTGCCGAGCGTGTGCCCCGTCGAAACCGCGGTATCCTTGTTGACCAGCCCCGTCCGGGCAAGCCATCCCTTTTTGAGCGCGATCATCATGATCACCGCAGCCAAAGCCAGCACCCCCAATACGATCGCCAACAAGACGAAAAATTGTATGATGGGGTTGCCGCCGCCGCTGTTGTAAATGCGCACAATGATCCCGATCACCACCAAGATCCCGCCGGCAATACCGAAAAAACCGAACCCCGGCTGAAAGATCTCGACAATGATCAAGATCATTCCCAATATGAGGCAAATCGCCGGAATCCACCCGATCTCCGTGAAAACCAGCGCCACCTCTTGCCAAAATGTCATTTCTCCCTCCTTACGCGCCTACGCGCGCAACTATATTATAAATATACCAAATCCTTAGGCGGTTGTCAATAAGAGAATTGTGCATCGATCGTGTAAACTGTTGGTTTGTCAAACATCTGTTACACTTTTGCTGTTAAAATAATCGGCAAGGTATTGGTTAGGCGACTTCCAGCCGAGTGGGCGCATAGGAGTTTGGTTGTACTCTCTATTGTATCGCTTTAATTGGTCTTGTAGATCGGCGAGGCTGTAGAAGCTGCGCTTGGAGTAGAAACGCTCATTGTCTTTGCGGTGGCTTCTTTCCACTTTGCCGTTGTGCCTCGGCATATATGCACGGATTTGCTTATGCTGTTTCGTTTGGGTAGAGTTCTTTTTTCGAGCAACGTCGCACCAAGCAACACCTCAAAAGCACAACAAGCCGCAAGGATCCTTTGCTGCGCTCTCCTCCTTCTTTTATGCGTCTTTTGCCTTCAAATGTACATCATCTCAATATTTTCGTAAAATTTTTGTCTGAA
>ERZ1643250.1611-NODE-1611-length-18653-cov-9.783848_pt1 | contig 18653 bp, 15 predicted proteins | sample MGYA00579262_ERZ1643250 | MGnify/ENA primary metagenome ERZ1643250 (study PRJEB29033, sample SAMEA4952265) | chicken gut metagenome | biome: Broiler Chicken; feature: Gastrointestinal Tract; material: Caecum | place: Ireland | collected 2018 | study: Broiler... | reverse complement strand
TATTTGTCGGAGCGACTTCGGAATAATCTGTCAGAAAAAGTTAAGGGACTGGAAGCTGATGTTAAGCCGCAAAATGGATTGTTTGAACCGAAAGTGGGTTGTCCATTTTGCAGCTTCGTTTTTAATCAGATTCCAGACCCTTTAATTTTTCTCAGATTATGGAGCGGAGCCTGAAGCACATGCCATTCATCTCAAAGAAGTATTTCAGCGCCTCATCCCTGTCCGTTTTCGGCCCTTAGACCTTATCCCCATCGGCATTCAAGCCGACAAATACAGAATTTACAGTCTCTTTGCGATTGCTTTGATAAACTGCTCACTGTTTAATACAGTCGGATTTTCAATCGTTGTGATCAGCGCCAGGTCTTTTGTCATCTCGCCTGCCTCGATCGTATCGATCGTCGCTTTCTCCAGACGGTCAGCGAATTCCATCAGTTCTTTATTGCCATCAAGCTCGCCGCGTTTACGAAGGGCGCCTGTCCATGCAAAGATCGTTGCCACAGAGTTTGTAGATGTCTCCTCGCCTTTTAAGTGTTTATAGTAATGACGCTGTACTGTCCCGTGAGCAGCCTCATACTCATAGTATCCTTCGGGAGATACGAGCACAGATGTCATCATTGCAAGCGAACCAAATGCAGAGGAGATCATATCACTCATCACATCTCCGTCATAGTTCTTGCATGCCCAGATATATCCGCCCTGTGATTTCATCACACGTGCTACTGCGTCATCGATCAGAGTGTAGAAATACTCAATTCCCGCTTCTTTGAACTTCTCATCGAACTCTGCATCGTAGATTTCCTGGAAAATATCTTTAAATGTGTGGTCATATTTTTTAGAGATCGTATCCTTTGTAGCAAACCACAGGTCCTGTTTCGTATCAAGCGCATAGGAGAAACAGCTTCTGGCGAAACTTTCAATGGACTTGTTCAGATTATGCATGCCCTGTACGATACCCGGACCGTCAAAATTATGTACCAGCTCTTTTGTCTGGCTTCCGTCTTCAGCAGTGTACACAAGCTCCACTTTGCCTGCTCCCGGTATCTTCATCTCAGACCCTTTGTAAACGTCACCATATGCATGTCTTGCGATGGTGATCGGTTTCTTCCAGTTTTTTACACATGGTTCAATGCCTTTTACTACAATGGGAGCACGGAATACTGTTCCGTCAAGGATCGCACGGATCGTCCCGTTCGGGCTCTTCCACATCTCTTTTAAGTTATACTCATCCATCCGTGCAGCATTCGGAGTGATCGTCGCACATTTTACGGCCACTTTGTATTTCTTTGTCGCCATAGCGGAATCGACCGTAACCTGATCATTTGTCTCATTTCTGTACTCAAGTCCCAGGTCGTAATACTCTGTTTTAAGATCAATATACGGAATGAGCAGCTCATCCTTGATCATCTTCCAGAGAATCCTTGTCATCTCGTCTCCGTCCATCTCTACAAGCGGTGTTGTCATTTTAATTTTCGCCATTGTCTGTCTCCTCCTGTTCTTTTTCATTCCGGAATACCCGAACTGAATTGTTACATATTTACACTGTCGTGCTACTGGACACGATATCCCTGTTTCTTCAGGTTCTGCATCACATGCAGGATATGTTCGTTTGCAAGCTGCTCCGCCATTTCTGCATCGCGCTCTTTGATCGCCCGCAGGATCTGCCGGTGCTCTCGTATGGATTTTCTCGCCCTTTCTTCCGAAACGATCGATGACTTTCTCGCCCTCTGTACATAATTATGAAAATCCGTCAAAACATGGCTTAATATCCTGCTTCCCGAAGCCTCATAGAGAATTGCATGAAATCTGCCGTCAAGCGCAGCCACTTGCTGCACGCTGAACCCGCTTTCCCTGTTCATCTGAAATTCAGAGAGCATCAGCGTCTCTTCCAGTTCCTCGAGCTGTTTCTCTGTTATATGTTCTGCAGCCCATCTGGCACACAGTCCTTCCAGATGTGACCGCACCATATAGATATCCCAGATATCCTTCTGGCTGATGCCTGTTACATAAGCTCCTCTGTTGGGAATGATCGTCACAAGCCCCTCCAGTTCAAGCTGGCGCAGCGCCTCCCTTACAGGAGTCCGGCTTACTCCTAATTCTCTGCCGATCGTATTCTCCCTGAGTTCATCGTTTTCCTTATATTTCCCGTTGAGGATATCCTCGCGGATCTTCTGGAAAACCCGCCCGCTCAGTGAATGATCCTGGTATTCTTCCATTCTGAAGTCCTCCTGGTCATAATGTCATATGCAGCTTTTCGCAAACACTTTCTATTTTGTCAATTAATTCTTCATCTGTCAAGACCGTAACTCTGCCATCCTCGTATTCTTTATCTACACTTGCCTTTACCATCTGTACCAGTTCTGAGTTTTTGTCCACCTCCCGATCTCCGGAAAGCCTGTAATATGTATTGATCCAGTAGGCGATACCTGCAGCCCCGGAAGTATTAGAGACTGATACAAGAGCCGGACGGTTCAGGAATTTATCTGTATCAAATATATTGTAGATTTCTTCGTTCTTGAGCATTCCGTCCGCATGGATCCCCGCCCTTGTTACATTGAAATTTTTACCCACAAAAGGAGTCCTTGACGGAATATGATAGCCAATCTCTTTTTCATAATATTCTGCAAGTTCCGTGATCACCGTCGTGTCCATGCCGTCCAGGGTTCCCCGGAGCTGCGCATACTCAAATACCATTGCCTCCAGGGGAGTATTGCCTGTACGTTCTCCTATGCCAAACAGAGAACAGTTGACTCCGCACGCACCATAGAGCCAGGCAGTGCTGGAATTGTTCACCGCTTTATAAAAATCATTATGTCCGTGAAATTCAATCAGTTCACTGGGAACTCCCGCATGAGTCATCAGACCATAAATAATACCCGGAATCGATCTCGGGATCACAGCTCCGGGATAATTTACGCCATATCCCATTGTATCGCAGACACGTACCTTTACCGGTGTCTTGTATTCCTCCATCAATTTCATCAGCTCTACACAAAACGGGATCACAAAACCATAGATATCCGACCTTGTAATATCCTCCAGATGACATCTCGGCCTGATTCCTGTTTCCATGCATTCACGCACAACAGAAAGATAATGCTCCATTGCCTGTCTTCTTGTCATTTTGAGTTTATAGAAAATATGATAATCTGAACAGCTCACAAGGATTCCCGTCTCCTTCAGCCCGATCTCTTTTACAAGCTCAAAATCCTTCCTGCTGGCCCGGATCCAGCTTGTCACTTCAGGAAATTTGTATCCTTTCTCAAGACAGCGGTATACTGCATCTCTGTCTTTTTTGCTGTAGAGAAAAAACTCACTCTGGCGGACTTTCCCGTTTGGTCCGCCCAAACGGTGCAGATAGTCATAGATCGTCACGATCTGCTCTGAAGTATAGGGCGCTCTGGACTGCTGTCCGTCCCGGAACGTTGTATCCGTGATCCATATTTCATCCGGCATATGGTGGGGTACTGTCCTGTCATTAAAAGCGATTTTCGGTATCTCGTCATATCGGAACAGATTACGAAACACATTCGGGGTCTCCACATCCACGAGCGGATACATGTGTTCCTCAAGTTCCAGCAGATTCGTATGTTCGTTTAAATAAACTTTTCTGTCTTCCATTGCTCTCTTCCTCCATCCGTCATGTGAGTCATTTTGTATTCGTGTATAATTGTATACAAGAATACAATTAATGTCAATCCTAAATTTAATACTGTATTAAAATAATAAAAAAAGAAGCCGGAAAACCATGGATATCCCATGTCTTTTCTGACTTCTCTGTCAATTTAATTTATCAAGATCTTTTCTATCGGATCACTCTGACTTTAAGCACTCCGCCTACAGATGCGATCTGCTCCTCCAGTTCTGCAGACACCCCGGTATCTACATCGATCATTGTATACGCATACTCTTTTCTGCTCTTATTTGTCATAAGGGAAATGTTCATGCCTTTATCTGCTAATAACGTAGTAAACTGTCCCAGCATGTTCGGGATGTTCTTATGAAGGATCGTAATCCTTTCCCCGTCTCCTTTTGCTCCCATATTACAATCCGGATAATTTACTGAATGCAAAATGTTACCGTTTTCCAGGAAGTCTCTCAATTCCGCTGCAGCCATCTTTGCACAGTTATCTTCGGATTCCTCGGTAGACGCGCCAAGATGCGGGATCACGATGGCATTTTTAACGCCAACGATCTCTTTGGTCGGAAAATCAGTCACATAAGAACGAACTTTGCCGGAGACAAGAGCATCAACAATATCCTCCTGATTCACGAGAACATCCCTTGCAAGATTTAAAATCACTACGCCGTCCTTCATCAGACTGATCGCATTCTTGTCGATCATCCCCTTTGTGTCTTCAAGGGCCGGTACATGGATCGTGATGTAGTCGCACTCTTTGTACAGTTCATCCACTGTTTTTGCATGGTGGATACTGCGTGACAGATTCCATGCAGCGTCAACAGATACATATGGATCATATCCGTAAACATCCATTCCCAGATGGACCGCCACATTCGCAACACGCACTCCGATCGCCCCAAGACCGATCACGCCAAGTTTTTTGCCCTGAAGTTCTGTTCCGGCAAAAGCCTTTTTCTTCTTTTCAGTGATCTTAGCGATATCTCCGTCCTCTTCATACTCCTGCACCCAGTTAATACCCCCGATAATATCCCTTGCTGCCAGGAGCATGCCTGCGATCACCAGTTCTTTCACACCGTTCGCATTTGCACCGGGGGTGTTAAATACGACAATTCCCTCGTCCGCACAGCGATCTAAAGGTATATTGTTGACACCGGCACCCGCGCGGGCGATCGCTTTTAAATTCTTACTGAATTCCATATCATGCATTTTAGCGCTTCGCACAAGGATGGCATCTGCCTCTTCAGCATTTCCCGTTACAACATAGTTTTCATCCAGTTGATCCAGTCCCACTTCAGAGATCGGATTCAGGCAATGATATTTATACATCCTACAGATTCTCCTCTTCAAATTTCTTCATAAAGTCAACAAGTGCCACAACACCCTCATACGGCATTGCATTGTAAATGCTCGCGCGCATGCCTCCGACTGTCCTGTGTCCTTTCAGATTCTCGAGCCCCGCTTCTTTTGCTTCTTTCACAAACTTCGCATCAAGGTCAGCATTTCCTGTCACAAACGGAACATTCATAAGAGAACGGTCTTTCGGAACTACGGTTCCTTTAAAAAGCCTGCTCTGATCCAGAAAATCATAGAGGACTTTTGCTTTCTTCTCGTTTCTCTCTTTCATCGCCGCAAGACCACCCTGGGCTTTGATCCACTTAAACACCTTTCCGCAGATATAGATTCCGTATGCCGGCGGTGTATTGTAGAGAGATTTGGCGTCTGCATGTGTCTTATAGGTAAGCATGGTCGGAGTTCCCGGAAGCACATCCTCCGTGATCAGATCCTCCCGGATGATCACGATGACCACACCTGCAGGTCCGATGTTCTTCTGGACACCGCCGTAGATCACGCCGTATTTTGTCACATCAACCGGCTCTGACAGAAAGCAGGAGGAAACATCTGCCACCAGCGTCTTGCCTTTCGTATTTGGCAGTTCTTTAAATTTAGTTCCGTAGATGGTATTGTTCTCACAGATATATACATAATCCGCATCCCCGGATACCGGGAGATCTGAACAGTCCGGGATATATGAGAACGTCTTATCCTCCGACGAAGCGATCCGGTTGACTTTCCCGTATTTCTCCGCCTCTTTTGCCGCTTTCTTCGCCCACTGTCCGGTAATGATATAATCCGCAACACGGTTCTTCATCAGGTTCATCGGGATCATGGCAAACTGCTGGGAAGCGCCGCCCTGCAGGAACAGCACCTTATAATTATCCGGGATACCCATCAGATCACGGAGATCCTGCTCCGCTGTCGTAATGATCTCCTCGAACGCTTTGGAACGATGGCTCATCTCCATCACCGACATGCCGGTCCCTTTATAATCCAGCATCTCTGCCGCCGCTTCTTTAAGCACTTCTTCCGGCAGTACTGCCGGCCCCGCTGAAAAGTTATACACTCTGCTCATTGTTCATATCCTCCTCATCAAACGCTTCTTTGATATCTGCTCCCGGCGCCACCATCGGCCACACTTTGTCATCGCTGCCGATCTGACAGTCGATCACGACAGGCCTGTTCAGCGAAAGAGCTTTCTCAAACGCCGCTTTAAACTCATCCTGTGTCTCTACATGAATGCCAACCGCACCCATCGCCTCTGCTGCCTTTGCAAAATCAACAGAATCGCGTAACACTGTGGCTGAATAACGCTCGTCATAAAACAGATCCTGCCATTGGCGCACCATGCCGAGCACATGATTATTGACTACAACCTCAATGATCGGGATGTTGTGTCTGACTGCTGTAGCTATCTCGTTCATATTCATACGGAAACATCCGTCGCCGGCTATATTGACCACAGTTTTATCCGGGCAGCCGACTTTGGCTCCCATGGATGCGCCCAGACCGTATCCCATAGTGCCCAGTCCTCCTGATGTAAGCAGCGTCCGCGGTTTTGTGTATTTATAATACTGTGCCGCCCACATCTGATGCTGTCCCACTTCCGTGACGATCAGTGCATCGCCCTTTGTCTGGCGGTAGATTTCTTCCACGATAAACGGGCCTGTGAGGACATCCGGATGATATTTCAGCGGATATTTTTCCTTATATGCCCGGATCTTTTCAAGCCATGCACCGTGATCCTGCTGCTTCAGATTGCGGTTCAGTATTCCTAAGACTTCTTTCACGTCTCCGATGATTTCCTCAGAGACAAGAATGTTCTTGTTGATCTCAGCTGCGTCGATATCGATCTGCAGTATTTTTGCATTCTTCGCAAATGTCTGCGTATTTCCCGTAACACGGTCGCTGAACCTTGCTCCCAGCACAACGAGAAGATCGCATTCACTCACACCATAATTTGAAGTTTTAGTCCCGTGCATGCCCAGCATTCCGGTATAACGCGGATCTGTTCCCGGAAAAACACCTTTTCCCATAAGTGTGTCAGCGACCGGTGCGTCCAGTTTATCTACAAACTCCATCAATTCCTTACTTGCACCGGAAAGGACAGCGCCGCCTCCTACGAAGACATACGGCTTCTCAGACTCTTCCAGCATAGAAAGCACTTTTTTGATCTTCTCTTCACTGATATGCGGATGCTCGGGAACATATTTTCCAAGTTCCTGACGTTCATACTCCGTGACTGCAGCCGTCACATCTTTCGGAATATCGATCAGTACCGGTCCCGGTCTCCCGGATTTTGCGATCCGGAATGCCTTGCGTATCGTATCCGCAAGTTTTGTCACGTCTTTCACGATAAAACTGTATTTTGTGATCGGCATCGTAATGCCTGTGATATCAATTTCCTGAAAACTGTCTTTTCCCAAAAGAGATACGCCCACATTGCATGTGATCGCAACGATCGGAATAGAATCCATATACGCTGTAGCGATCCCTGTAACAAGATTTGTGGCCCCCGGTCCGCTGGTGGCAAGGCATACCCCCACTTTCCCGGTCGCACGCGCATAGCCGTCAGCAGCATGGGATGCACCCTGTTCATGGGAAGTCAGGATATGCCGGATCTCGTCCCGGTGTTTGTACAGTTCATCATACACATTGAGAATAGCTCCGCCCGGATACCCGAATATCGTGTCTACCCCCTGCTCTTTCAGGCACTCTATTACTATCTCAGCTCCATTTAACTGCATTCTTTTTTCTTACGCTCCTTTCAACTTGAGGACTCACTTAGTCCTCCTTCTTCCCCGGTACTTCAAGGATAGCACCTCTGTTGCCGGAAGTCACCATGGCAGCGTATCTCGCAAGATATCCTGTCTTTACCTTCGGCTCTCTTGGCTGCCATTTTGCCTTTCTTACAGCCATCTCTTCATCAGAGATATCAAGTTCCAGCTTCAGCTCCGGTATATTGATCTTGATGATATCTCCTTCTTCTACCAGTGCGATCGGACCGCCCACAGCCGCCTCAGGTGAAACGTGTCCGATGGAAGCTCCGCGGGATGCACCGCTGAACCGGCCGTCCGTGATCAGGGCAACCGTAGAGCCCAGACCGTATCCTGCAATAGCAGAAGTCGGATTGAGCATCTCTCTCATACCCGGTCCGCCCTTCGGGCCTTCATAGCGGATCACGATAACATCTCCCGGGTTGATCTTTCCACTCTTGATCGCTTCTGTCGCCTCTTCGTCGCTTTCAAATATCCTTGCAGGTCCTTCATGCACCAGCATCTCATCGCAGACAGCAGAGCGTTTTACTACACTTCCGTCCGGCGCCAGATTTCCCTTCAGGACAGCAAGCCCGCCGGTCTCGCTGTACGGATTGTCGATCGGACGGATCACTTCCGGATTCAGGTTCTCGCACCCGGCGATATTCTCTCCTACTGTTTTTCCCGTAACTGTCATGCAGTCCAGATTTAACAGATTCTTCTTGCTCAATTCATTCATGACCGCGTATACTCCGCCGGCTTCATTGAGGTCTTCTATATATGTATGTCCTGCCGGTGCCAGATGACACAGGTTCGGGGTCTTCTCACTGATACCATTTGCGAAATCAATCTCAAAATCCATTCCGATCTCATGGGCGATTGCCGGAAGATGCAGCATGCTGTTGGTAGAACAGCCGAGTGCCATATCTACTGTCAGCGCATTAAGGATGGCATCTTCTGTCATGATGTCGCGGGGTCTGATGTTCTTTCTCACCAGTTCCATTACCTGCATGCCCGCATGTTTCGCAAGCTGCAGCCTTGCAGAATATACAGCCGGGATCGTGCCGTTGCCGCGAAGTCCCATTCCCAGTGCTTCTGTCAGACAGTTCATGCTGTTTGCAGTGTACATGCCGGAACAGGAACCACAGGTAGGACATGCCTTATTCTCATATTCACACAGATCCTCATCCGTGATCTTTCCTGCCGCATGCGCTCCTACCGCCTCGAACATGCTGGAAAGACTTGTACGCCCGCCCTTTACATGACCGGCAAGCATGGGACCGCCGCTGACGAAGATCGTCGGGATATTGACGCGGGCTGCCGCCATCAAAAGCCCCGGTACGTTTTTATCACAATTGGGGATCATCACAAGTCCGTCAAACTGATGTGCCATCGCCAGCGCTTCCGTGGAGTCCGCGATCAGATCTCTTGTAACAAGTGAATACTTCATTCCGATATGCCCCATAGCAATACCGTCACATACCGCGATGGCAGGGACAACGATCGGAGTGCCGCCTGCCATGGCAACTCCCATCTTGACTGCTTCAGTGATCTTGTCAAGATTCATATGTCCGGGTACGATTTCATTGTAGGAGCTGACCACACCGATCAGCGGTCTGTCAAGCTCTTCCTGCGTCATCCCCAGGGCGTTAAATAAAGATCTGTGGGGCGCCTGCTGTACACCTTTTGTCACTGTATCACTTCTCATCTGTCAATTCCTCTCTTTCTTACGTTTTCTGCATATATCCCGATTTCCGCCGTTACACTGCTGCCGGCCGTATATCAGACAGTACCATTATTTAATATATGCGCAGATCCTGTCTCCCATCTCTTTTGTTCCGATCCGCTTCATACCGTCCGACATGATGTCGATCGTACGGTATCCCTCTTTCAATACTGCGGATACGGCTTTCTCTACGGCTTCCGCCTCCCGGTCAAGGTCGAAGGAATATCTCAGCATCATAGCCGCCGACAGTATCGTTGCGATCGGATTGGCGATCCCCTGTCCTGCAATGTCCGGTGCCGAACCTCCGCTTGGCTCATAAAGCCCGAACTTCGTCTCATTTAAACTTGCGCTTGCAAGCATTCCGATAGAGCCTGTCACCATACTGGCTTCGTCAGAGAGAATATCTCCGAACATGTTCTCTGTCAGGATCACGTCAAACTGCGCCGGATCCTTTACAAGCTGCATCGCACAGTTGTCAACCAGCATATGCTCCAGTGTTACTTCCGGATACTCTTTCGCCACATCCTCCACGACTTTTCGCCACAGTCTGGAAGAGTCCAGTACGTTCGCCTTATCCACGCTGGTCACTTTCTTCCGCCTCTTCATGGCGATGTCAAAGCCACGTTTTGCGATCCTGCGGATCTCTGTCTCACTGTATGTAAGTTCATCCTTTGCCACAAGAACGCCGTCCACTTTCTCCGTGCTCCTCTTGCCGAAATAAAGTCCGCCGGTCAGCTCTCTCATGATCATCATGTCAAATCCCCGGTCTGCGATCTCTTCTTTCAGCGGGCATGCGCCTTTCAGTTCCGGATACAGCACAGCCGGCCTTAAATTTGCAAACAGGTTCAGCCCTTTCCGAAGGGCTAACAATCCGGCCTCCGGGCGTTTGGACGGCTCCAGCCGGTACCATGGCGACGTCTTCGCATCTCCGCCGATCGATCCCATCAGGACCGCATCACTTTTCTTTGCCGCTTCCAGCGTCTCGTCTGTGAGAGGTACTCCGTTTGCATCAATAGATGCCCCTCCCATCAAAAGCTGGGTATAAGAAAAAGAATGGCCGTAAACCTCTGCGATCCGGTCGAGCACTTTCATCGCCTCATCCACGATCTCAGGACCGATGCCATCCCCTTTTATCACTCCGATCTTCATATTCATAACCGCTCATCCTTCCAAATCTGAAATATCATTGATTATCATACCTCATTTTGTAACGTGTTTCAAGTAGCAGCAGCAAAAAATAGAGGGCACTCTAATATTTAGTTATAACAAAAGCCGGATAAAAACGTCATCTCCTGACTGATCTTTATCCGGCTGTTATTCCAGTTTTACTCTTACTCTGCGCTCGGTTTCTCGATCTGAGCGATCGCCGCTTTCTGCATCGGAATACGGCAGTTCTTGTTATTTCCGAATTCTACGATCACGTCATCGTCCGTGATATCAATGATCACACCATAGAAACCGCTTGTTGTCAGTGCTGTATCGCCGACTTCCATGGACGCCAGCATCGCCTGTACTCTCTTCTGCTCTTTCTTCTGAGGACGCATGAGCAGGAACCACATAAGTCCGATCACAACAACCCACAGAATAAGCATACTTACCATTTCACCCATGATATATTTCCTCCTAATTTCTATCCGACAATAAATCTACTATACACAAAAACAGCATTTTCTTCAAGAGTTTTTTGAAAAACATGTAAAAAGCTGCGCTAGTGCTGCTTCATCCCATCCAGCTTCTTTTTCTTGTATGCCTTGTACTCTCCGGCATCGATGGCATCCCTGATCTCTTCCATCATTGTATTATAAAAATACAGATTATGAAGGACACACAGACGCATTCCCAGCATTTCCTTTGCCTTGAGCAGATGCCTTATATAAGCCCTGCTGTAGCTCCTGCAGGCCGGACAGCCGCATCCCTCTTCAATTGGCCGGTCATCAAGTTCGTACTTCGCATTAAAGAGATTCATTTTCCCGTGATTGGTGTACACATGCCCGTGCCTGCCATTACGTGACGGATACACACAGTCAAAAAAGTCAACACCGCGGTCCACTGCTTCCAGGATATTGGCCGGAGTTCCCACCCCCATCAGATAGGTTGGCTTATTCTCCGGCAGATAAGGAACTACCGCCTCAAGAATGCGGTACATTTCTTCATGGCTCTCTCCGACTGCCAGACCGCCCACTGCATACCCGTCCAGATCCAGTTCAGTGATCATCTGCGCATGGGCAATACGGATATCCTCGTATACGCCGCCCTGATTGATACCGAAAAGCATCTGATGAGGATTGATCGTATCCGGGAGAGAGTTCAGCCGGGCCATCTCATCCTTACAGCGTTTCAGCCAGCGTGCAGTGCGCTCTACGGAATTCTGAATGTATTTCTTATCCGCCACGCTGGACGGACACTCATCAAAAGCCATGGCAATAGTGGAAGCCAGATTTGACTGGATCTGCATACTCTCCTCCGGCCCCATAAAGATTTTCCTTCCGTCAATGTGGGAATGGAAATGAACGCCTTCCTCCTTTATCTTTCTCAGGGATGCCAGGGAGAACACCTGAAATCCGCCCGAATCTGTCAGGATCGGCTTGTCCCAGTTCATGAAGCGGTGCAGACCGCCAAGCTTTTTCACCACTTCATCTCCCGGTCTCACATGGAGATGATACGTGTTCGACAGCTCCACCTGCGTCTTGATCCCCCTAAGGTCATCTGTAGATACAGCGCCTTTGATCGCTGCGGCTGTTCCTACATTCATAAATACAGGGGTCTCGATCGTACCATGTACCGTGTGAAATCTTCCCCGCTTTGCCATCCCGTCTTTTTTCAGAAGTTCATACATATTATTATATCCTTATCCAAACTATTAATATCTTATCTGTTCATTTAATTATGGACAATCACAGGAGTACCCGCACTGATCATGCCAAACAGCTGTTCTGCCTTGTCATATGGCATGTTGACACATCCATGAGATCCGTTTGTCTGATAGCGGGATCCGCCAAATGATGACTGCCATGTAGCATCGTGGAACCCGTGTCCCTGCCAGGTAAACGGCATCCAGAACGCCACCGGAGTCTCGTAGCTTGGTTTTCCCGTAGCAGGATCGACCTCACCTTTAAGGGTTGAATCACGCTCTGTATACAAGATAGAGTAGACACCTGTCGGAGTATCCCTTCCGTCTGCCGGAAGTCCTGTGACCACATCGGACTCCATTGCGATCGACCCGTCTACGATATACCACATATGCTGTGCAGCGATATCCACTTCAATATAGGTATTGCCCCAGTCCTGCGCGCCGTGAGAAGCCGCTGTCTGCTTATATGCCGGCTCTCTTTCCGCTACTTCGCCATTTTTGATGCTGTTGATCAGATTCTCCGTCTCAGCAGCTTCATCGACGATCCATCCGTATGTACCGCCGGATACTTCTGCAGTCTTTCCCGTCGGTGTCGTGATCGTTCTGGAAGTTCCCACCGTATCATATTTACTGCCGAACTCCCGCATCCATTCTCTGACAGCATCTTCATTGAATGTAACATTCATCTCGGCATCATATGTGATCCAGCCGGAAATAAGCTGTTTATCCACCACAATGCTTTCGTCCATCGGATAGGTAATGCTGGCTTTCAGATATGAATTCATCTCATCACAGGCCGCCTGTACTTCCGGTGAATCCGAGGTATATGCCGGCATAACGTAACATTCCTCGTCCATCATATCCAGAGTAGGATTGAACTCGGTAATATACTGTTCGATCTTCGCTGTCAGCGTTTCCATATCCACTTTCGTGCCATACTGCTCCTCTGCAACAACAAAGGAATTGCCGTCGTATTCCGGATGCGCAGATACCGGATCTGTCTGCTCGGCTGTCACTGCCTGCAGGTTCTCTATTCTCTCCTGAAGCGCAGCTTCATCATATTCCACTTCGATCGTAACATCCGCGCTGGATTTGGCGAAAAGCGACACGATCCACAGCAGCTGGTTCTGTGCATCCAGGGCATCTTCCACCTGTGAATTTTCTTTATACGTAAGAGAAATATCTGTTCCGCTGATCACATCAGAGACATTATTCTGTTCCTGAATAGTCAATTCATACTCCTCTACCTGCTCTTTCAGATAATCCTCTACATCAGCAGCCGTTTTTCCGGAAAAATCTTTCCCGTTGACTGTAGTATTCACGAGAAAGTGACTCATAAAAAAGACCGCAGCGCCAAGGTAGATCACCAGAAGAGCACCTACAATGCTCCCCGCAATGATCCATGGCTTTTTGCTCATGCTTTTCTTTCTCCTGCCTCTCCTTCTTGCACCGCGTCTCCTTCTCGCTGACGTTCGGGGACGTACTTCGTCAATTTCATCAACTTCCTCCATACCGCTCTCTTCCGCAGTATCGCCTTCCTCAATCACTTCATCTTCAGCATCGTCTCCCATGATATCTTCGTCTGCACCCCCGTCGATGAATTCATCGTCCGTCTCTTCCCGGATATCATCATATGTACTGTCGTTTTTAATGTCTATATTTTCCTGATGTATCTCAGATTTTTGATTCTCATTTCTGCTCATCAGTCAGCCTTCTCTCCTTTACTCAATCTCGTCAACATTATAGTACGTACAGTACAAAAAGTAAAGTACACTTCCACTTGTCAATAACAGGTGTCTTCCTATATAATGGTTTTTATGTACAGATCAGAAAGGAGAACATCTATTATGAGTGGTTCATCATTTGGCAAAATATTCCGCATAACAACATGGGGTGAATCCCATGGCCCGGGTATCGGTGTTGTGATAGACGGCTGTCCCGCCGGGCTCGCACTTTGCGAAGACCACATCCAGAAGTTTCTTGACCGCAGGAAACCCGGGCAGAGCAAATATACAACAAAGAGAAATGAGGCAGATTCTGTAGAGATACTCTCCGGTGTATTCGAGGGAAAAACCACCGGGACTCCTATCTCTCTTCTCGTTCGCAATCAGGATCAGCGCTCCCGCGATTACGGCAATATTGCAGAGCTGTTCCGCCCCGGACATGCCGATTATCCTTTTACAGAAAAATACGGGATCCGGGATTACCGGGGAGGCGGCCGCTCCTCCGGCAGAGAGACGATCGGACGTGTTGCGGCAGGTGCCGTCGCTTCACTTATCCTGAATGAACTGGGTATCTCCGTACGGGCCTATACCAAATCCATAGGTCCGTTCTCTGTCAGTGAAGAAGATTATCACTTCTCCGAAATTGAAGAAAACAGCCTGTACATGCCGAACAATGCTGCAGCAGAACAGGCCGGGGAATATATCAGTTCATTAATGGCAGAAAAAGACTCCTGTGGCGGTATCATCGAATGCATCGCCGACCACCTTCCTGTAGGACTCGGAGAACCTGTATTTGACAAGCTTGATGCACTTCTTGCACAGGCCGTCATGTCAGTCGGTGCCGTCAAAGGGGTTGAAATCGGTGATGGTTTTAAAGCCGCATTGTCAACCGGCAGCAAAAACAACGATCCTTTCCGCGCCGAAGACGGGCATATCTGTAAGGAATCCAACCATGCAGGCGGTACGCTCGGCGGCATGAGCGACGGTTCACGGCTGATCCTGCGGGCTGCCGTCAAACCCACTTCGTCTATTGCCAGGACCCAGCAGACTGTCAATATTTCCGGTGAAAACACAGACATCACAGTGCTCGGGCGGCATGATCCGGTCATTGTCCCCCGCGCAGTCGTAGTCGTAGAATCAATGGCCGCGATCACGCTCGTTGATCTGCTCCTGCAAAATATGACAGCCAGAATGGAACATCTCAAAAAAATCTATTAAATGTCATCAATCTTGAAATCTATACACGGAAACATCCGCCGCCGATGAATTCTCTTAACAGGGAATTCGTCGGCACATATTCACTTCCGATCCCTACAAAATAGTCAAAGAACTTAAGAAGGCGCTTCGCCTCCAGATATTCTTCTGATTCTTTATCAACACCGAACAATAACGGTTCCACATACTGTTTGAGGACTGCCAGTTCATAGAGAAGTGATGAATTAAACATTACATCTGCCTGCTCCTGATACGGAAAAATGTTTCTCTCCTCTCCACGCCGGACAGAAGGCCACATAGAAATAGTCCTCATGGCAGAAGAACCGCGTGTGCGGGCATCGCGTACGATCCGGCGGATCAGGCGTCCGTCTGTGGACGGAATCCTGTTATGCTCATCAATATTAAGCTGGGTCAGGGCACTGATATAGATTTTAAATTTATATTCATCTTTCATTGCTTCTGTCAGCTTAGGATTCAGACAATGGATTCCCTCAATTACAAGGATATCATCCGGTCCCAGTCTCTTCGGGCGATTCTCATATTTTCTTTTGCCCGTTTTAAAATCAAAAACAGGCAGATATACTTCCTCTCCCCGCAGAAGAGCCTCCATATCTGTATTAAACTTCTCAATATCAATTGCTTCCAGACATTCAAAATTATAATTTCCGTCTTCGTCTCTCGGAGTATGCTCTCTGTCCACAAAATAATTGTCCACAGCTATGGGATGTGGTTTGAGCCCGTTGACACGCAGCTGTATCGACAACCTGTGGGAAAACGTCGTCTTGCCCGAGGAAGACGGACCTGCGATCAGGACAAACCTTGTATTGCCCTTTTCGGATATCTGCTTTGCGATTTCTCCGATCTGACGTTCCTGATGTGCCTCCTGCACAAGCACAACTTCACGCATGTCATTCTTTGTGATCATATCATTGAGCGCCCCTACAGTCTCGATATCCTGACAGTCTCCCCACTGTACGGACTCTTTCAGCACGTGGAAAAGTTTCGGACTGGGGATAAATTCCGGCACCTCCTCCGGCATTTCCCGGGATGGCATCTGAAGTACAAATCCCCCGTCATAGAGATGCAGCGAAAAATATTTCAGGCATCCCGCATCCGGAACCATATATCCGTAATAATAGTCCTCAAATTCATTGATGCTGTATATATTGACTTTCGATACACGTCTGTACTCAAAAAGACGCTCTTTGTCATACATTCCGTGTCTATGGAAAAGCTCGATCGCATCATCCGTATGCACGGATCTCTTGTCAATCTGTATCCGCTGTTCGGAGAGTTCTCTCATACGGTCTGATACTTTTTGGAGAAATTCTTCATCAAGAAGCACCCGCCCCTCCACAGTACAATAGTAACCTTTATCGAGGGAAAAATGGATCCTGACACGCTCTACTTTATCATGTCCGGCAGCATCATGGACTGCTTTGACAAGCAGAAAGCACATACTTCTCTTGTACGCCGCATGACCGATCGCATCCCCGGTCGTCACAAATCGCAGTTCACAGTCCTTCTCCAGTGTCTTTCTGAGTTCCTGCAGATGGAATCCCCCCGCAAATACAAGCACGATCTGATGCTCATAATGCGGCTGGAAATCTGCCGCGATCTCCTGGTACGTAGTTCCCGCCTTATATTCCCTTATTTCGCCGTCTACCGTAACTTTACACATACGTGCAGCCATCTGTCTCCTCCATTTACTTTCAAACTCTGCTTTTTAGATCACCTGGAACGGATGGACGACCGGAGTCGCCACAATTTCCAGTACAGGAAGCTTATCTTCAAGAAATTGTTTCATATCATCGATGAATATATATTCCGTCCCGTAATGTCCGGCATCAATGACTGAAAGACCCTGCTCGACAGCATCCAGGCCGTCATGGTGGCCGATATCACCCGTCACAAGCACGTCTGCCCCTTTAGCAATAGCAGGAGCAACAGCTGTTTTCCCTGATCCCGGCGATATTGCAAGCCTTGACACTTTCTTATCCATATCACCGAATACTTTCAGGCTTCCCAGCTTCAGTCTATGCTTCACATAGACACAGCATTCCTCCAGAGTCATCGTTTTCTCAAGATCTCCGATGCGTCCGATGCCTTCCTCTCCTCCGTCTCCGCTCATCGTAACATCCAGTACCTGTGTATTTTTTATCCCCAGGATTTTCTCTGAAAGAGCAGCCATGCCGAGTACATCGTAGTTTGTGTGCATTGCATAATAGGAAATATCATTTTGAATCAGTTTTACCACTCTTTTGCTGATAAAATCTTCATCTGTTACCCTTTTCAGCGGAGAAAAAATCAGCGGATGGTGGGTGATCAGCATATCGGCTCCCGCCAGGACCGCGCGGTCGATAACCTTGTCTGTCGCGTCAAGCGCCAGATATACACGGTTCACTTCCTTTTCTGCTCTTCCGGCAAGGAGCCCTACATTATCAAAATCAAGCGCCGCACTCTTCGGGTACGCCGCCTCGATAACCTGCATGATTTCTTTACACAGCATAATGATCCATCCCTCTCTCAGCTATTTTTAATTCTTCCTCAAGTTCTGTTATCCTCCGGCGCACATCTGTCGAATCTCTGTCTTTCAGTCTGTCCAGAATCTGAGTACGAATACGGATTTCTCTCTGGAGGTATTCCTGCAGCACCGGATGTTTCCCTTCCAGCAGAAGTTTTCCATACTGCAGCTCCGCCGCATCCCAGCCCTCCGCACTATACTCTTCTTCATCCGGCGCTTCCCAGCCGGATTCATTCCGTGCGTCGGACTCATCCCCGGGCGGCCTTACTTTCATCATAGGATAATATTTGCCGTCTTCTTCCACCATATCTTCTCTAAGAAAGAAAAAGCCTTCCTCCAAAAGAAAGGCTCGGACTTTTTCTATCTCTGACTGAGGCTGGAGGATGCATTCCTTTAAAGAACGCACGGTATCCGCCCCCTCTTTCAGGATGCGGATCGTCAGCAGTCCGCCCATTCCCGCGATCACGGCCGAATCCGCTTCATTCTTTTCCAGCGCGGCAAATCCGTCTGAAATGCGGGTCGCGATCTTATTTTCCAGTCCGTACGTCCGGATGTTCTCCTCCGCCCGGAGAAGTGGTCCGCGGTTTACATCCATGGCGACCGCCGCCGGTATCTTTCCGGTACTGACCAGAAAGATCGGGATATAAGCGTGATCTGTGCCGATATCTGCCAATCTGTATCCGTCAGTCACCAGCGAGGCAACCGCATTTAAGCGTTTCGATAACTCCATATTTTCTCCATCTTCATATCCACAGTTCAGCCGCGCCATTCGGAAATCCGCACTCCGTGCTTCCCGCGGCTGCCGCCGCTGATTTCCCTTCCGCGCGTCCACAGTTCAGCCGCGCCATTCGGAAATCCGCACTCCGTGCTTCCCGCGGCTGC
>ERZ1643250.1608-NODE-1608-length-18685-cov-12.477348_pt1 | contig 18685 bp, 7 predicted proteins | sample MGYA00579262_ERZ1643250 | MGnify/ENA primary metagenome ERZ1643250 (study PRJEB29033, sample SAMEA4952265) | chicken gut metagenome | biome: Broiler Chicken; feature: Gastrointestinal Tract; material: Caecum | place: Ireland | collected 2018 | study: Broiler... | reverse complement strand
TCTTTGAACATTTCCTTCGTCATGAGCATCGGCGCAAGCTCTTCGTTCGCTGCTGGCGGAATGTTGTTGTACGGTTTCTTGTTTCCGTATTTACTCTGGTTTTCGTTGCTTGAGAAATTTTTACTCTGAAACATAATTCGGGCCCTCCTTCGACCCAGGGCCGAAACGGAAGGTCCGAACTATGTCGCTGTGAACGTTATAGATTTGTACGCAAAATAAAATCGGTGGAAGGCATACAAATCGAACGGAAAATCCGTTTCGGTTTGCATCCTTTCCACCGATGGTCAGGCTGCATTACGCATTAATGATTATTTGGTTGTGATCCTACTGCCCGGAGTAGGAATTGCAGCGGGAATCGAATGAAATATTTATCTGCGAACGCAAATAATTTATTTACTTATCACCCGAACTGTGCTATACTGTCATTTGGAGTATTGGCTTTGTTCGGAGAGTGTCTCTTCCCACACTGTCATTATATCCGAAACACCTTGAAAAGTCAGTATTTTAAGGGGTTAGAGCGGTTCCTATAAAGTTATCATAAAGTTTCTTTTTGGGGAGGTGAGCTGATTGCGGGAGCTGGTTTTAGCCACGGTAGTGGCAGAAATAAAGAATGCTTTTGTTGATGAGATCAGTGATCCTGAACTCATAGAGCTTCTTTATAGAGGTGCAGCTGAACCGTTGGGGATGACATTAAGCAAAGTGGGGAAAGGTACTGCCAGCAAAATTGTAAACAGGGCACCACAGGGCAATCCGCTTAGAATCATAAAAGGCCATTCGCAAGATCCTGAAGTTAAGTCATCAATTGGAGCCTTTTTCAAAAAGAATGTCACACGGCACTTTATGCCGGGAATGGAAGAAGAAATTATCTTTCATTTTCGGGGAGATATAAAAGCAGACGGTAAAATATCTGACAGCAAAAAAGATGAGCTTCTTCGATTAGGCAAGAAGGAAACATTTGATGAATTCTTAGGACAAGTGTATCTGTATTCTCTTACCAGAGATAATGTCCTTACACCTGAGGCAAAGGCCAAGCTGGATACAGAGTTAGAGGAGTATAAGAGACATCCGCTGGAGGATGCGGAAATACCGGAAACGATAATCAAAGAAGAGCACGAATACACGACAGCGCTTGCCGCAGCTTATGCTCAAGCAGAAAACATAAAAGCCTTTCCTATGGATAGAATCGGAGAGTATCCGAAGTATGAGAAGCATCTTTCAGAACAGCGTAAGTACTATTTTGCTGCAGAGGCTGTCAGACGTAGCACACGAGATATTTACGACAAAGAGGATCAATTCGACCTGCTGAAAAGTGAAACATATGAATATATCAAGGATGATTATGAGGATCCTGCAGAAAGCGGCCTGGCTCGACTTAAAGCCGTGTTGAGAAGAGTACGAGATTTTAATTCGAATAGATGCTGGCTTTTGAGAGATACAGATTGGGTAGGTGTACCCCAGAAAAAAGGGGTATGTCACTTCCTTGTAAAGGACGGCACTATAGAAGGGTGGGTGAGAGACGACGATGGACCGATTGTTTAATTCAACGTTTGAAAACTCTTTACGCCTGCTGTTATTGCTGGATGAATATGATATGCCGCAGACGCTGGATATGCTCTATGCGGTGGATTTTATGACGATATACAGTGAGCCGTTTGGTTTATCAGAGCAGAATCTTAACGGCGATAATGACCTGAAATTTAGTGAGTTTGCTTCGCAAAGGGATCTTGTAAAGAAAGCATTAAAGGAACTTGTTTTGAACGGTACTGCAGAGGCTGTCAGCTACAAGGATGGTCTATCATATATCATCACCCCGGAGGGGGAGGACTACTGTGGTGCTCTAACGAGTGAATATGCTCGTGAGTACAGAAAAGCCGCAAAATCTGTCATTAATGCAACAAAAGGAAAGTCCGAGAGATCACTGATTGCAGAGATATTTAAGCTCGGCGGAAAATCTTATCGACAGGAGGGTCATCAATGAGCAGATTTTATATTACAAAGATTGCTGCCTCCGGAGAGAAGGTTGAGTATTCATCAGTACCATTTAAGGATGGCGTTAATTTTATTGAAGGACCTTCTAATACGGGAAAGTCTTATGTTATTGGCTGTATTGACTTCATGTTTGCCGGGAAAGAGGTACCTTTTTCAAAAGATGATACCGGTTACGACACTGTCATGCTGGAAATGGAGTCTGACGATGGTTATTCATTTAAGGCTGAAAGAAAGATAGAAGACGGAAGCAGCGGTGATAAGGGATCGAACGTTGTAAAAGTATACTCTGATTTTCCAGGAGTAGACAAAGACGAATATAAAGTTGGTAACGGGGAATACAGCACGTTACTGTTGAGTCTTATAGGTATCGATAAAGTCCCTAAAATTATCGCAACGCAGGCACCGACGGATGAAGAAATGACTATTCGAACTATCTTTCATTTCTTCTTCCTGAGTGAAGAAAATATATTTGAAAAGCGAACTCCGCTTGATAATCCGGATCATTCCAAGATTACCAAGAGTCTGACTTCGCTTATCTATCTCCTTACAGCCGATGATTTAAACCGTTTCCTGCCCAAAATCAGCGTTGAGGAGCTAGAGAAGAGAGCTACCCGGAAGGCAGGGGTCATTAGTTACCTGAATCAGAAGATAGCGGACTTGTCAAAACAGAAGGAACAGCTCGAAGAAGCTTTGGCTGCTGATGATGGCGTAGATATTGATGCCAAGATAGACGAGTTTGTGGCTGAAATAGAAAAGGTTGAAAGGCAGATTGTCGATGCTTCTGAGGAAAGCCGGAAGTTACTTGCACAAATATATGAAGTGAATGCAAAGCTTCAGGAAGCCAGATTCCTGGGCAATAGATACCGGGCACTCCATTCACAATATATGTCTGATATTAAGAGATTGAATTTTATCGTGGATGGCGACGCTAAGGGGAAGACCATTCATCACAAGGATAATTGTCCGTTCTGCGGGCATGAGATGGATGCCGAGGAAGAGGATCGTACTTCATACGTTGAATCTGCTAAATCCGAGCTTGCACGTATCAGACTGCAATTGGGTGATCTGGAAGTAACGGAGACAGATACCAGAAAAGAGATAAAAGAACTTGAAGAAACGCTGAAGGCATTAAATGCTCAGAACAGTAATATTACAAAACTGTTGAATCAAAATCTCAGACCTCATGCTGCAGAGCTCAGAGCTGCTGTCGCAGAGTTCCGTAGAATTCAGCATGTAAGGCAGCAACTGCAGTCCATTGCATATATGTCAACGGAATTGGGAACAGATGTCTTCGAGAAGGAAAATGAAGAGGATGAGACTGCGACAAAGTTTGATGCAAAGAAGAACTTTGATAAAAATATCTGGAAGGACTTGAGTGAGTCCGTCAATGAAATGATAAAAGATTGCGCTTATACCGGAAAGCCAGAGTCATATCTGAACATCAATACAGCTGATGTTGTTGTTGGGGGAAGACATAAGAAGAACCAGGGTAAAGGATATCGTGCATTTCTGAATACGATAATGCTTTTCAATCTGATGAAGTACCTTGAGAGCAGCGGGAAGTATGCGTCACATTTTCTTGTGTTAGATTCGCCGATCCTGTCTCTAAAGGAAAAGAAATACAGCATCAAGGAAAGTGAGAAGGCCACAAAGGGAATGAGAGAATCTTTGATTCAATACATTATCGATCATTGTGGCAATAACCAGCTGATCGTAGCCGAAAATGAGCTCCCAGAAACGGTAAACTATCAGTATGCGAATCGGATAACGTTTACGATGGATGAAGAGCAGGGACGTTATGGATTCCTGCACAGTGTAAGAAATCCTGAAGAAGAGTAACGCACATTGTATGTGAGAATAAAGAGGGAAAGACCATGAAAAAGACCATTAGTTACGATAAACTTTGGAAACTGTTGATTGATAAAAAGTGGAATCGTACAAAACTGAAGGATGAGAGCGAAATCAGTACAGCTTCACTTGCGAAGCTTGGAAAGAACGCCAATATCACGACAGATGTTTTAGTGAAGATCTGCAATGCTTTGGAATGTGATTTCTCTGACATCATGGAGATGGTTCCTGTGGAAGAAAAGGATATATCTTCTGAACAGCACGCGGAAGATTGAAAGGATAGATTGCTATGGTAGATTACGCACCGGGGATGAGAACCATCATTCGAGACGAAGAATGGATGGTTAAGAAGGTCGAAAAGAACAACATGGGGAATAATGCCCTTTACTGTGTTGGCGTATCGCCGTTGGTTAAGGACAAAGAGGCTGTATTTCTGACTGATCTGGAAGAGATTGCAGTTGTGGACCCGAAGGATGTAAAGCTTGTCATTGATGGCTCATCTTTCTTCCGACGGACACAGTTGTATCTGGAAAGTCAGTGGAGGCAGCAGATTCCGACAGACACAGATCTACATATCGGAGATAAGGCGGCTATGGACCTGATGCCTTATCAGCTTGAACCTGCGCAGATTTCGCTTCGCAGACCGCGTCAGCGCATCCTGATTGCAGATACAGTTGGCCTTGGTAAAACACTGGAAGCCGGTATCCTGATGAGCGAATTGATTGCCAGAGGAAAAGGCAGGAGGATACTGGTTGTTACGGTTAAGAGCATGATGACGCAGTTCCAGAAAGAAATGTGGAATCGCTTCACGATACCGCTGGTGCGTCTGGATTCAAAGAAGATCCATGATATCAGGGCGAAGCTTCCATCAAACTATAACCCATTCAGCTATTACGACAAGACCATTGTGTCCATTGATACGCTGAAGAGAGATGTTGAATACAGAACACATCTGGAGAAGGCATACTGGGACATTATTGTAATCGATGAGGCTCAGAATGTTGCAGAGCGTGGCGATCATCAGGCGCAGCGTTCCAGATTGGCTAAGCTGCTTGCAGATCGTTCAGATACTATGATTATGCTTTCAGCGACACCGCATGATGGACGGGCGAAGAGTTTTGCATCGTTGATGAATATGCTGGACCCTACAGCTATCGCGAATCCGGATGATTATACCAAGGATGATATTAAAGGCCTGTGCGTGCGTCGTTTCAAGAAGGATGTGAAGGATCAGGTCAGCGGATCGTTCCTGGAAAGAAGAATTGAGCTACAGCGTTGCAAAGCATCAGCAAAGGAAGAGATCGCTTTTGATATTTTTGCAGAGATGCAGCTGCAGATGGATTTGAGTAAAACAAGAGCTCAAGGACAGCTCTTTAAGACCAGTCTGGAGAAGTCGCTTTTTTCCAGCCCGGCAGCCTGCATCAAGAGCATTGATGCCAGACTTAACAAGCTTCGTAAGAAGTACTCAGACAACGAGATCAAGGATATCCGCGCACTAGAAGAACTGAAGAGCGCGTTGGAGAATATTACTCCTTCGGACTTTTCAAGGTATCAACAGCTCCTGACTTTGTTGAAAGATAAAGAATACGGATGGACCGGAGCAACAGATGACCGTGTTGTTATCTTTACAGAGCGTATAGAGACCATGAAATATCTGGCGGCAAGACTCCGCGAGGATCTTAAAATGCCGGCCAATGCGATTCAGGAAATTTCAGGCGCTATGAGCGACGCAGAGCAGCAGACAATTGTTGAGAACTTTGGGCGAGAGGAAGCTCCGGTCAGAGTACTGGTTGCTTCGGATGTCGCATCAGAAGGACTTAATCTGCATTACCTCAGCCACAGGATGATCCATTTTGACATCCCGTGGTCGCTTATGGTGTTCCAGCAGAGAAACGGGCGTATCGACCGTTATGGGCAGCAGAAGCGTCCGGATATCCGCTATATGATGATTGAAAGCAATAATCCACGTATTAAGGGTGATATGAGGATTATTGAGATTCTGATTACCAAAGAAGAGCAGGCACTGAAGAATATCGGGGATCCGGCATTGCTGCTTGGCAAGTTCTCTATTGAAGATGAAGAGCTGGTGGTATCCGAGGCAATAGAAAGTGGATCAGATGCGGATGCATTCTCTGAAACATTGGATAGCGGTGAAGCAGAGTTTGATCCTTTTGAAGCGCTGATGGCAGCTTCTGCTGATACAAGCGAACCGGCGAAAGTCAAAAATGATGAGACGCTGTTTTCGGATGCCGATTATCTGTATCTGGCGATGAGCTATCTTAACCAGTCTGAGAGCCATCCGGTTGAAAAACTTCAATCTGTGTCCGGTATGGAAGTGACCGTAACGCCGGATATGAGAAAGCGTCTTACCGCATTACTCCCTGATGAGGCTATGCCGCAGGGCGATTATTTACGGCTGTCCGATGACAAGGAATTCTGCATGGGAGAAATGAAGAGAAGTATGCAGAATAACATGGCAGAAACGGCATGGCCAAAGGTTCAGTATCTCTGGAAGCAGCATCCGTTGTTTACATGGGTAAATGATAAAGGTGGCCTGTTGTATGGACGCGGAGAAGCCCCGTTTATTGGCATTCCGGATAAGATGAAACCGGAAGAGACCATCTTCATCGTTACCGGAAGCATTCCTAACAAGCGCTCCACTCCGCTGGTAGATGAGTGGTTTGGGCTTCAGTATGAGAATGGAAGATTCGTAAAGAGCCTGAGCATGAATGAGCTGCTTGCGCATACCGGGTTCCGAAGCACAAAGATCCCGAACAGTGCAAGCTTGACGGAGGCTGATGTGGCTGAAGCTGAGGGCTTACTGCCCGATGCCGTTGAACACGCGAAGAAGTATCTGGATGGGTACTATCAGAGCTATCAGAGCCATATCAATCCGCTTCTGGATGAAGAATTGGACAAGCTGGCTGAACTGGAAACACGTCATAAATACTATCAGCTGTCGTTGTTTGAAAGCGAAAGAAAGAAAAGCGAGCAGGAACGTATGGTAGATGAATTGTTTGATAAATTTACGACTTGGGTTACGGACACCATGTCGATACAGAATAATCCCTATATCCGGATTATGGCGGTAATGAAGGGGGTAACAAGATGAGTATGGATTTAACCGGAATTACCAACCAAAACGAATATTACACGAATCATTATTTCTCGTCAATTTTCGAAGAGAATGCTTCTGAGACGATTTCTGCATGGCGAGCGGAAGCAAAGGAAAGCGAAGAGATCAGGACGCCGTGGGCGCTTCTGCGTGATGTTGCACGTCAGTATTACCCGGTTCATGACCGTTTTCTTCGCTCAAAGTTTGATACCCAGACTTTGGTGAATATTCGAACGCTTGCGGATATGTACTTAAAAGCTCTTGGCTATCCGGAGGCGAAGCCGGAGTGGATTGAGATTGATGATACATTGAAGGCGCCTGTTTACCTGGAACTTACCAAGGCTAATGGAGCACCTGCCTTATGGATTCTGCTTGCGACTTCTGATGATAAGGAAGCAGCTATTCTGGATAAGTATTGTTTTGCTGCAGATGAAGTAGCGGAAGAAGGGCTATATTCCGTACCGGCCAATGTTCTTACCAGTATTCCGAATGAAGATCTTGTTACCAAGATTCTTTTTGGACAGGCAGAGCCCCCGAGATTCATTTTGCTGATTGGAATGAACCAGATAGCTCTGATCGACCGTAATAAATGGAATGAGAAGAGATATCTGCAATTCGAGCTTGAGGATATATTCAGCCGTCATGAGGAATCTACACTGCAGGCGATGGCAGTCCTTCTGCACAGAAATAGCTTGTGCCCTGAAGATGGAACAGCACTCCTGGACGAACTGGATGCGAATTCACAGAAGCATGCTGCAGGTGTATCACAGGATCTGAAGTATGCGCTTCGTGAAAGCATTGAGATTCTTGGAAACGAAGTACTTTACGACATGGCTACCCGTCAGGGAAGAAATCTGGAAACAGATTCGGTAGATGCCGGTGACCTGACGTTAGAATGCCTGAGGTACATGTACCGTATGCTTTTTGTGCTCTTTATTGAAGCAAGACCGGAGCTTGGGTATGCACCGATTCAGAATCTGACATATAAGTCCGGATACTCCTTGGATAATCTGAGAGATATTGCTGATGATATCCGTGATGACGTGACTGAGGTTGGCAGTGGGTATTTCCTTCATGAGACTCTTTCCAAACTGTATGATCTGATCTACAGCGGATATCCGGAGTCTGAGGAAGACCTGCTGAAGTATTCACAGGAAGAGAGCCTGCACGATATGTTCGTGATCGCTCCGCTGAAGGCTCATATCTTTGATCCTGAATACACAAAGATGATTACAAAGTCGAAGCTTCGCAATTCCTGCATGCTTCGGATCATAGACCTTATGAGTCTTACGCGTGAGACAGGGCGGCGGAATGACAGGCGCGGGCGTATTTCCTATGCAAATCTGGGAATTAACCAGATGGGATCCGTATACGAAGCCTTGCTTTCGTACCGTGGGTTTATCGCTGAGACAACGCTCTTTGAGGTAAAGCGTGCCGGAGATAGCTTTAATGAACTGGATGTTGGTTACTTCGTTACCGAAGATGAGTTGGATCAGTATACCGAAGACGAACGTGTTCGCTATGAGAAGAATGATCCGGATGGAAAATATAAGAAAGGTCAACTCCGCAAATACGAGAAGGGGACTTTTATTTATCGTTTGGCCGGCAGAGAAAGGGAAAAGTCCGCATCTTACTATACACCGGAAGTCCTGACAAAATGCCTGGTAAAATATGCTCTGAAAGAATTGCTGGAAGGGAAGACCGCAGATGAGATTCTACATTTGACCATCTGTGAGCCGGCAATGGGATCCGCTGCATTCTTGAACGAAGCTGTCACACAGCTTGCTGAAGCGTATCTGGATAAAAAGCAGAAAGAGCGTGGGGAAATGATACCGGCAAACGACCGGCTAAAAGAACTGCAGAAGGTCAAGATGTATATGGCAGACAGGAACGTCTATGGCATCGACCTGAATCCAATTGCTGTAGAACTGGCCGAAGTATCACTCTGGCTGAATACGATCTATGAAGGTGGCTTTGTACCGTGGTTTGGAACTCAGCTGATTAACGGAAACTCACTTATCGGAGCAAGAAGGCAAGTGTATCGTGTGGAATCTCTAAGCACTACATCAAAGGGTCTCCGCTGGTATGAGAATGCGCCTGACAGAGTGCCACTTGGAACAAAACGCATGCCACGAAAGCAGGTATACCATTTCCTATTAGGCGATCCCGGCATGTGCAGCTATTCTGATAAAGTCATCAAATCACATGAATCGGATAAGATCAAGAATATGACAAATTGGAGTAAGAGGTTTACAGAGCCATATAGTGAGGATGATCTGGTAACGTTGCTCCGTCTGTCAACCGCGATTGATGAATTGTGGGAAGCACAGATTAATCTCAGGAAAGAGGTGGAGGCTAAAACACAGGATTCCTTGTCTGTTTATGGGTATGAGGATGATGTTACGGATTCTCATACAACGATCAGACAGAAGGATCAGATTCTGAGTGAGCTCTATAAATCTGAACACATGAGAAATGCTGGTCCATATGCAAGACTAAAGTTTGCTATGGATTACTGGTGTGCGCTCTGGTTCTGGCCGATTGATAAAGCGGATTTACTACCTAGCCGTAGCGAATTTCTCTTTGACATGTCTTTGATACTGGAAGGTACGATGGCGTCCGTCAATGTCAGTAAGGAAGCAAAAGGTGGGCAGTTATCGTTGTTCCCTACAGAGATGGAGCAGATTGCTTTAGATATAGTGGTAACATACGGATCTGGGTCTGTGGTAGATATTCCGCGTCTTCGTAAGGAAAACCCGCGGCTCAATCTTGCATACGAGATTGCAGAACAAAATCACTTTATGCATTGGGAATTGGAATTTGCAGATCTGTTCGCGGAGAGAGGCGGATTTGACCTTATCCTTGGAAATCCGCCATGGAGAACTATTGAATGGAAACTAAATGATGTTATCTCTGATTTTTGCCCTGCAATATTTATTAAACAGTTAAGCGAACTACAAATGGATGAAATACAGGCGGCTTCTTTTGAAGAAGCAACGCAAAAGGGTATTATTTTTGAGGAATATATTAATATCGCCGGACAACAGAGTTTCTTGGATGCAACACAGAATTATAGTGAATTAAGAGGAATAAAACCAGATTTATATAAGGCCTTTTTACCTAAAACATGGTCCATTGTAAAACATAAAGGTATTATTGGGCTTCTTCATCCAGAGGGCGTATACGATGACGCAAAAGGTGGAGAGTTTAGAAAGTATATTTATAGGAGACTTCGAGGACATTATCAGTTTATAAATCAGAAAAAGCTATTTGATATAGGAAACACAAAACCATATAGCATTAATCTATATTCAAATGAACGGAAACCAGACTTTAATGCTATTTTCTATCTTTTTGATCCACATACGATTGATGAAGCGTTTGAAATCAAAAAGAATGAGAGAACACAATTCGGAATTAAGGATGAGAACGGGAATTGGAATGAAGCAGGAGATAGTAGCAGAATTATACACATTGATCAGAATAGTTTAGAATCATTCATTGGTTTGTTGGATGAAGAAGAGGATTGGCAGAAAGTTAGGATGCCAATGCTTTTCTCAAAAGAAATCAGTAAAGCAATTTCTGCGGTTAATTGTGGTGATTCTACAGTCTTGAATGCTGATGAGAAAATTCTTTACACAGAAATGCTTACTGAACCTAAGGGTAGTAAGTCGAATGTAAAAATGCAAACAAGCTTTCCAGAATCATGGGATGCGATTGTTTATGCTGGACCTAATATTGGTATATCCAATCCACTATTTAAAACAGCGAGAAAGGTGTGTACAACGCAAAAGGCTTTTGATCCTATTGATCTTACAGTTATTGAAGCAGGGTATCTACCTAGAAATAAGTATACTCTTGTTTCAAAGCTTGAGGATATAAGGAAGGATATCCCTGTAGATGATAATAAGAAATCGATGCTTGAATACTATCGAATTGTATCTCGGAAAATGATTGATAAAAATACAGAGAGATCTTTGATTTCCAGTATTATTCCGCCAAAAGCATTACACATGGATTCTCTCTATTCGATACTCGTACACGATCCGAAAAAGCTTGTTCTGGTTCAGAGTACCTTTTCATCAATAATATCCGATTTTCTTGTGAAAATGAGCGGTAAGAGCACTCTTAGGTTGGATCTATTAGGGCATCTTCCTATTGCTTATGATTCACTTGTTAAGGAGCGTATTATTAGGACACTGCTATTGGTTTGCTTAGATGAATCGTTTAGTGATCTCTGGGCAAGGTGCTGGGACGAGACATATCGTAATGAATCTTGGGCAGATATATCAGAACGGTTAGATAAAGAAACGTACTCACGCCTTACTAATGAATGGCAATTTGATTATGCGGTTAAATCTGATTATGCAAGAAGACAATTGATGATTGAAAACGATGTTCTTTGCGCGCTTGCATTAGGATTAACCTTGACTGAACTACAAACAATTTATAGGCTGTATTTTCCGGTTCTAAAGCAGTATGAAGATGATACTTGGTATGACGCAACTGGAAGAATTGTCTTTACTGTTAATCGTAGCCTCACAGGAGTGGGTTTTGATAGACGTGAATGGGAAAATGGGGTTAAAGGGGCAGCGTCAGGACAAAAATTCTATCGAACTATAATAGATGATACTATGCCTGGTGGGCCTATCGAGAGAACGATTGAATATGTTGCTCCGTTTGATTGTTGCGATCGAGAAAAAGATTACGAAACTGCGTGGAAGTTCTTTGAAGAGAAATATGGAGCTTCTGAGCAGTAAAAAAAATGATGAAGGAGGCTATGCGGTATGTTACCTTCCATACTTGCCAAGCAATTGGAAAAAGGCATTGGGGACTATATCGAGACCACTTTCCCAATGACAAATGAGCCGTTTAGGGGTTCCGTAAGAAATATGCTGGAGACAAAGGATTCTGTTTATCATGAACCCTATGTATCTGTGCGCCTTCCTTTCCGGGTGGCAGAGAAGATGCCAGACTGTTTTGAGGCGATCCATCCTGCATACCTCCCGTATGTTCACCAGGATATAGCTTTTCATAGATTGACCGGAGATGATGGACAATCCACTTTGATCGCAACAGGAACAGGTTCCGGTAAGACAGAGTGTTTCTTGTACCCTATTCTGGAATATTGTTATCAGCATCGTGGAGAGAATGGCATTAAGGCACTCATTATCTATCCAATGAATGCATTAGCGACGGATCAAGCAAGGCGTATAGCAGGTCTAATTCACAAAAGCTCAGAGCTTCGGGGTAATGTGACGGTTGGCATGTATGTTGGTGGTCGAGAGCATACTCCGAGCCGTATGATGAGCGAAGATAATGTCATCACGGATCATGAGACTTTGCTTAATGCACCGCCGGACATTCTGATGACGAACTATAAGATGCTTGACTACTTGCTTGTTCGCCCAAAAGATGCCGGACTCTGGAAAGACAATGCACCAGACACACTGAAATATATTGCTGTCGATGAATTACATACTTTCGATGGTGCGCAGGGTACAGATTTAGCCTGCCTGCTTCGTCGCTTAAAATCACGTCTTTGGACCCCGGCAGGCTACCTTTGCTGCATCGGAACATCTGCAACGATGGGATCCAAAGACAACGGAAAAGGAATCTTGGAGTATGCATCAGAGATCTTTGGAGAACCGTTTGAGGAGAATGCTGTCATCACGGAGGATAGACTTTCACCGGCAGAGTTCTTTGCAGATTCTGACATCACGGATTTTACTATTCCGACAGATGAACAAGTTAAGAAACTCACTACTTTGACACAGCAGGATGACGAGAAAGCTTATATCGCTGAGGCGGTAAAGGCATGGATGAATCTTCCTGATATTGATATTTCAACACCAGAGGGAAAAATCGCTTTAGGAAAACAGCTGATGCATCATAGCTTTATGCAGGCGATGATTTCCTTCATAAAGGGAAATTATTATCAAGTATCAGCAATTGTTGATGAATTGCAGGTCAATTATCCGGCACTGAAAGAGATGGAAGACCCGGCAGAGGCTGTAAATGCACTTCTGGCGCTTGTTTCCTATGCCAGAACAGGATCGGCGGAAAGTCTGAGGCCTTTCCTAAATGTTCAGGTTCAGCTTTGGATGAGAGAACTGCGTCGTCTGGTGGCAAAGGTGTCGCCGAAGATGGTCACATACTCTATCGCACATGACTTGAATACACAACAGGCGAAGCAATATCTGCCTGTGGTAAACTGTCGTGATTGTGGAGCTACCGGATGGACATCGATACTAAGTGAGCGTATGAATGCTACCATAACAAGCCTGGAAGCATTCTATAACCTGTATTTTAAGGCAGATGAAAAAATCGTGATGATGTTCCCGCATAAGGAGAACGATCGTCCGTGGGGATTCATAGAAGCCCAGTTATGCCCTGAGTGTTTGCAGGTAAAGATTGGTGAGGACGCATCTGCCTCCTGTGATAATTGCGGGGCTGATACGGTTAAAGTCCTGATTCCGAATCCGATCAAAACCTCAGGTTCTAAAAATCATAAGCAGTTTGTGTGTCCGTTTTGTGGATCAAAGCGCGGCATTTCCCTGATGGGTCTTCGGAGTGCTACAGAGATCAGTACGAGTATCTCACAGCTGTTTGCATCAAAATTCAATGATGACAAAAAGACGCTGGCATTTTCCGACAATGTTCAGGATGCTGCACATCGAGCCGGATTCTTTAATGCCAGAACATGGAGATTTGGTTTTAGAAGCGCACTGCAACGCTATGTAGAAAACGGCGGTGCAGGGAAGTCGCTTGCTGATTTTACAAAGGGGTTCATCGATTACTGGCATGACCAGATGGACGATGAAAGCTTTGTCAGCTTCTTTATCGCTCCGAATATGACCTGGATGCGTGCCTATGAGGAAATGATCCAGAATCGTAAGCTGGGTAAGGATGCACTTGCCAAAAAGCTGATGACAGATATAGAAAAAAGGATCTCCTATGAGATCATGCTTGAATACGGACTTACAAGCCGTATAGGACGCACATTGGAGAAATCGGGTTGTTCTTGCCTTTCTTTCAAGGAGGAAGAGCTTCTTGAGGTTGCCAGAAATGTGCAGGAGCGTGTGACTAACGAGATCGGATCATTGCCGAACACTTCTGCGAAGCGATATGAGCAGATGGTTGCAGGCTATGTAAGTATCATGCGGCAGAATGGTGCATTTGATGATGATGCATTCTATCTGTTTTTGAAAGAGAACGGAAATACCTATCTGCTTTCCAATGATCGCGTGAGCTGGATGCCCGGAAGGCAGTCCGGAAGAAATACACCACGATTCATTTTTAAGCAGAATAATCCCACGGGAAAGCGGAACTTCAATTTCGATACGGTGGCTGAAAGAAAATATACGGATTGGATTTCCTCATGCTGCGATGAATTTATGATTGAGCCATCGACCTTTACTATGATCAGTCAGATCATTCTGGAGGAACTGGTAAAGTCTGGTCTGGTAGTAACGATTCAGATTGCTCCGGACTATGTGGTTTATGGCTTGGATAAGGATCGTGTATATATCACAGATAAGGTGATTCAGCTTAAGTGCGATACCTGTGGAATCGGCCATGCTGTTTCTGAAGAGAATAAGGATTTATGGGAAGGAGCACCTTGCACGAGAAGCGTTTGCAACGGCTCTTTTGAAGCATCAGAGAGCGATGAGCTGGATTATTATGGGAAGCTCTTTACATCCGGCGATATCGCCAGGATAAATGCTAAGGAGCACACCGGACTTCTGGAGAGGGATGACAGAGAAGCTCTGGAGGTGGATTTCAAGCGGAGTAAAGACGGACAGAAGGTCTGGGATCCGAATGTTCTGTCTTGTACGCCAACACTTGAAATGGGTATCGATATCGGTGACCTTTCAACCGTCATCCTTTGCAGTATGCCTCCGGCTCAGGCGCAATTCCTGCAGCGTACCGGACGTGCGGGACGAAAAGATGGAAATGCATTGACGCTGGCTGTCGCAGCTGCGAGACCGCATGATTTGTACTTCTATGCGGATCCGTTGGATATGATGGAAGGCAATGTACAGCCACCGAAGATTTTCCTAAAGGCTTCTGCTGTTTTGGAGCGTCAGTTTGTTGCCTATTGCATGGATTCCTGGGTGAAGCGCGGGGTGCCAGAACAGTCTATACCTAAAAATATCGGTATAATCCTTGGAAAATTAGAGAACCATCCGATGGATATGTTCCCGTTTAATTTCCTTAGCTATGTGCAGAATAACCTTACACATCTGCTGAATTCCTTCATCCAGCTGTTTGTTCAGTACCTGGATGATACCGCAAAGCAGGAACTGAAAGAGTTCGCCCAAGGAGACCGTCTCAAAAAGAGTCCGATGCATATGAGCATCCTTGAAGCTTTTGAGGCAATGAAAAAGCAGAGGGATTCTTTGTCGGCAAGTATTAAGCAACTGAAGGACATGGTGAAGGATCTGGAAAGCAAGCCAAAAGATTCTTCCTATGAGGATGAGATAAAGGAACTGAAGGCAGAGCAGGCAGCTCTCATCAACGTGTTAAAGGAACTGAACAAGAAGGATGTGTTCAATTTCCTGTCGGATGAAGGCCTGCTTCCGAACTATGCCTTCCCGGAGGCCGGAATCATTCTGAAAGCCGTCCTGTATCGTAAGGATGAGGCAGATGCCGGCGAAGGTGAAACAAAGAAAAAATATAGAAAATCTGTTTATGAATACAGCCGCAGCGCTTCCGCAGCTATCAGCGAATTCGCTCCGAATAACAGCTTTTATGTTGACGGAAGAAAGCTGACTATAGATCAGATTGATCTGACCAGCTCCCAGTCCGCAAAGTGGAGATTGTGTCCGAACTGTTCGCATGCGCAGATTGAAGAGGCTGGAAAGAATACTGCATGCTGTCCACAGTGCGGAAGCCCGGCATGGGCGGATTCCGGACAGGTTCGCAACATGTTGAAGGTGCAAATGGTCTATTCCAACATGGATTATACCAAGAGCCTTATTTCTGATGAAAGCGATGACCGGTCAAATGTATTCTACTGTAAGCAGCTGCTGGTAGACGTAGACGAAGACCATGATATTTCAAGCGCTTACCAAATGGATAATGAAGAGTTTGCATTTGGTTATGAGTTTGTAAAGAAGGCTACTCTCAGAGAAATCAATTTCGGTGAAAGCGACATGGTGGGAGAAAAGCTTTCTGTGTCCGGTGTTGAGGATGTAAGAAAGGGCTTCAAGATCTGTAAATACTGTGGAAAGATCCAGCCGGATCACGGGAAGGAAGTGCATACGTTCTACTGCAAGACCAGGAAGATGCCGGCGTTCAGTAACGATCCATTTGAAGAGTGTTTGTTCCTTTATCGCGAGTTTGCAACAGAGGCGCTGCGTATTTTGATTCCGGCGACTACTATGGATTCTTCCAATGTACGAACGGAGTCATTTACAGCCGCTTTTATGCTTGGAATGAAGGAATACTTTGGCAACGTGGATCACCTGCGTGCAACAGTCAGTGAGGTTCCGGTTCCTGATGCTGATTATCGGAAGCAGTACCTTGTAATATATGATTCCGTTCCTGGTGGTACGGGATATTTGAAGCAGTTGATGAACGAAAAGAATTCGCTCATCGACATCTTTGAACGTGCACTTCAGAAGCTGGAGCAGTGTTCCTGCAAGGAAGATCCACAGAAGGATGGCTGCTATCACTGCCTGTATGCTTACAGGCAGAGCCAAAATATCGGCAATATATCACGAAGCACGGCAATCCGAATCCTGCGTTCTATTTTGAGTGGAAAAGACAATCTGACAAAGATAGAAAAACTGGCCAGCGTTCCCGTCAATTCCTTGTTTGACAGTGAATTGGAGCGACGGTTTGTAGAAGCTCTTGCTCAGATGGGGAATGAGAACCGTAAGGTGGATATTTCCAAGTCGCTTATTTCAGGCAAGGAAGGATACATATTAAAGATCAATGATCAGACATGGGAGATTGAACCCCAGGTATTACTTGATGCGACTCAGGGTGTCAAAGTAAGCTGCAAGCCGGACTTTATTATTAGCCCTGTCGGAAAATCAGACAAGCTTCCGGTAGCTATCTTCACAGATGGGTTTATCTATCATAAGGATAAAGTTGCAGACGATACCTTAAAGCGAGAAGCGATCCGGAGAAGTGGTAGATTTCGTGTATGGAGCCTCAGCTGGAGAGACGTACAATCTGTGTTTACGCAGCAGGGAGATTATTTCACCCCGACATTAACTTATGAGAAGATGCCGTCCGGTGCAAAGATGTATCAGCCCACAATCAGTGCGGCTAAAGCAGATGCATTAAGACCGAATAAAATGTCCACTATGGAACTTCTGATGAGATATCTGGAACTGGATGGATCTGATAAGTTATTTGCAGCGCATGCGCACGGCATATCGCTGTCGCTTCTAGAACCGACTAAGGCAGCAAGTTCTATAGATTTCATCAATTGGAACGATGTTACCGGAAAGGTGAACGGGCAGACTCATTATACGGAAGATGATTTTGTACAGCCGGGAACGTTCTTCGGAACATGGATTCCGCGGAGTGATAATACCCATCTTTACATGTATGCCGGGATTCTGGCAGCTAAGATGAAGGCCGACAGAAATGCAGCTGTTTCAGTGTGTGCTGTACTGGATGATCGTAAAGATTCCAGAACAGATAAGTATGAACAGGAATGGAATGGTTTCTGGCAGTTTTCCAATCTGATGCAGTTTGATGAACAGTTCATTGCTGTATGCTACACAGGACTGGACAATCAGACGTATTCAGCATTACCTAAAGGCAAGGTGGAGACCGCAGCAGAGGATGTTGCGCCGACTGAAGTATCTGTGGAAGCCTGGGATGAGATTAAGTCTATGCTGTTTGATGATATCAGCAAGAGTATTGCCGATGAATGTAAAACACGTGGTATTCCTGCTCCTGAAGAAGCTGGTTATGAGCTGGCAGATGCATCCGGAGAAGTCATTGCTGAAATAGAGCTAGCGTGGATTGAGAAGAAGATAGGATTTATGACCGAAGATCAGGCAGAAGATATTGAAAAGGCCAAAGCTTCAGGTTGGAAGATATTTACCGTATCGGATGAAATAGATGATACGTTTAAGGAGGTGTGATAGATGGAGGCAGCAGCAAAGGTAGCTATATCCGCAGATTTCCTGACTGCATTTGCAGCATTGCCGAGGCAGATCCAGGGGAAAGTTACGGAGTTTATCAATAAGTTCTGTAATAATCCTCAGTCTCCGGGAATCAACTATGAGAAGATCAATGGCGGTATGGATAAAAAAATCTGGTCTGTACGGATCGATGATACCTACCGTGGGATTACTGTAAGACAGCCTGAGACAGGTGTTTATCTGCTTCTGTGGGTTGACCATCATGATGAGGCTTATGATTGGGCACGGAATAAAAAATGCGAGATCAATCCTAAGACCGGTGCTATTCAGGTATTTGATATCGTGACAACACCGGTTGTGGAGCCTGCAGCACAGGACTTTGTACTGTTTGCGGGACTCACGGACGAAGGGCTGATTGAGCTTGGAGTTCCGGAAGAACAGATTCCTTTCGTGAGATCCATCGGAGATGCACAGGAGTTCTATGCTAAAAAGGCCAGCTTTGCCAGTGATACATTCGAGGCATTGTCCTGGGTGGTAGAAGGTATTCCTGTTGACGAGGTGATTGAGCTTTTCAAAGAAGAGAAAGAGGGCAGCAAACCTGCGGAAAATCTGGCAGATGCTC
>ERZ1643250.1599-NODE-1599-length-18823-cov-5.814312_pt1 | contig 18823 bp, 29 predicted proteins | sample MGYA00579262_ERZ1643250 | MGnify/ENA primary metagenome ERZ1643250 (study PRJEB29033, sample SAMEA4952265) | chicken gut metagenome | biome: Broiler Chicken; feature: Gastrointestinal Tract; material: Caecum | place: Ireland | collected 2018 | study: Broiler... | reverse complement strand
TGGGGAAGGTCACGGGCTGGGGAGGCTGCACCACATAAGCGGGGGTGGGGCACTCGGCGCCGGTGCGGCGCAGAATCTCGGCCTTGTTGGCATCCATGGCGGCCATCAGGACGGCGTTCTGGTTGGACTGCGAGGCGGCCAGTTTGAGGGACTGGTTCTCGTTTTCCAGAGTGCGGATGTAATTCTGGTTCATTGCATCCAGAATCGCCCGGGCATTGCTGTTCTGGTTGTCGATAATATCGCGGGTGTCGGACTGCATCAGGTTTCTGGTCGTGCATTCCTCCTGCGCGATAGTGTACTTGACATCCTTAATCGCAGCCAGCTCATCACAGCAGCACTGCTGATTGGCAAACTGCATAGCGGAGAGCTGCTGCATCATGGCGGCCTGCTGCTGGGCACGGGACATTTCAGCCGCATTGAATCCCTGCTGAGTATTGTAACCCAGCTGGCATACTGCGTTGTCTACGCCATGGAAGCCATCAGTCACAGCGCCCAGAATATCTCTTTGGCCTCCCTGAAGGTTATTCAGCGCAAAGCCCTCGTTGATGTCGGCGCGGGTGGCCCAGCCCTGGCCGGAAGGGGAGCCCAGGCCATTGCCGCCGCCGAAGCCGCCGCCAAAATTGCCGTAGCCGCCCCAACCGAACATCCCAAAGATCAAAAAGAGGATGATCCAGGACGCCCAATCGCCGCCCCACATAGAGCCGCAGCCATTGCCATAGCCGCCCTGATAGGCGGGCGCCACCGGCATGACCATTGTCGAATCATTGCTCAGAGACATAGTTTTCCTTTCTGCATAGTTGCTTGTTGTGTGTTGTGTATGTGTGTTGTGTATATTTTTAAATCGTGGCCACGATTTAACGGTTACCTGAAGCCGAACATCCCGCGCATCCCGTTGAAGGCTCCCTGCATCTGCTGGGCCATCTGCTGAGCCTGGTTGAGCTGGGCCTGGGATACCTGGCCGCTGGACACAAGCTGATTCAAAAGCGCATTGGGGTCCTGCCCCCGCATCTGCTGCATGAAGGCCTGGAATTGCTGCATCATGTTGGGCTGCTGGTTGCCGTTCAGGGCGGTAAAAATGGGGTTAGGCATTTGCTTCTTCCTCCTTTGCGGATGATGCTTTGCGGCTGGACGGTTTCGGGGCTGTCAGGGCCTCAATGCGGGCCTGCAGGGCCTCGAATTCCTGCCGGGTGACGTAATCCGGGGCGGGCTGCTGCGCCGCCTGTGGACGCTGTGTGGTGCGCTCTACAAGGTCGTAAATTTTCATGGTCGGTTTGCCGCTGGCGTCCGCCTGTTTGAGATAGACGACCGGATTGTTGCTGTCCCAGAGCGCTACCGCGCTATTGGGCGCGACCAGGTAGTTGTAAGCTTCCTGGTCGTTTTGCACCCAAATAATGGATTGTCCCGCCATTTGCTGTTGCTGCTGGGGCTGTATCTGGGGCATGACCTGCTGTGCCGGCTGCTGGAAAGGCTGGTAGGGCTGCCGGAACTGGGCCAGCTGGTCAGGGACAGGGGTCTGATAGGGGGACTGATACGGGTTTTGATAGTAAGGCATGGGTTTTACCGTCCTTTCCGCCAGTAGTAGAGGACAACCTCCCGGCTGCTGTCCCAGGTGTCGTATAACGTGCCGTCTATGATGCACACCACATGGCCGGACAGGGCCAGCACATAGACGCCCGCCGGGTGAGCGCGGGCAAATTCGGACACCGTTACCCCATCGGGGGCAAGGCGGCGCCGGAACCCATGCCGGGCCAGGTATGCGCCCCAGACGGCGTTTGCGCTAGGCATATCCCCGGCCAGCGCACCCTGGATGCAGATGCCCAGATAGGTGACAAGCCAGTCCTGCCCAAGGGCTTTGGACAGGGCGCGCACAGCGCAGTCACCGACGTTTTTCCCGGTGGGGTTGGGGTTGTAAAAGCTGAACATGAAAACCTCTTGTTGGTTCTTGGATTGATTTTAAATCAAAACTATAAGTTTCAACACCGCGCAAATCCGCTGTGTTTCCGGCTTTCCCCCGGCAGAAACACCGCAAAAAGAAAAGCCCCGGGGAATCCCCCGGGGCTAAAATCATGTATTGGAGAGCTGCTCGATCCACCACACGCCGCTCCACGCCTTGCACAGCTTGGAAATGCCGCGCCTGTACCACCGTTGGACGGTGTCGGGGCTCAAATTGGAGTATTCCGCGGCGCGCTCCTGTGTCATGTCACGGCGGACGCACAAGGTGATGGCAAGCTCTTCCTTCCAGGTGAGGTTTGCCTTTTGCATGGCCAGCTCCACCAGGTCGGATGACGGACAACGCAGAAATTTGACGGCCTTGTCCTCATCCATGGGTGTCACTTCCCTTTGGCCTGCTTCATGTGTTCGTCGCCGATCAGCGCCGCGGTGGTAAAACTATTGTTGTACCACCAGTTCACGACGGAGGTGCCGACGGTCAGGCCGGTGGTGATGAGGGTGTTCAGCTGGTCATCGGTGATGGGCAGCACCTGCACCCCGAAGCAGGTGAGAACCTGATTGGTCAGGGCCAGCGCAAGGCAGGCGGTGCGGGCAATGGTGCCAATGGAAACGTTGGTATTCATGCTGTGCTCCTTTCAACGTTTTTCAAAATTGAAACAGTTGCTTTCATTCAGGGATACACCGGTTCTCAAACTTCTTGTAAGCGTCAAGATACCATTCTTTTTTGTCTCCGTTGTAAGTCATCTCGTAGTACATACCATCCGGCAGGGTGCTGGAAATCAAATATTTCCAGTTCTGCAACACTTTGGCCTTCCAAACGGTAAACACTTCAAAATGGGGGAGTTTGTCGGTCTTGTCAATGTGCTCCAGGATGTAGTTCTTTACGAGATGTAATGCCTTTTCATCCATATCGAAAACCTCGCTTTCAACAGTTGCTAAATCAGGGTCAAAAAACAAACAAAGTTGCAAAAAGAGATGCAACACTTGCTAAATCTGCTTTGAAAAGTTGCAAAACTTGCAACGATCTTTTAGCAAGTTACTCGGCCGGGTGGGTATGCAGGCTCTCCAGGCGCTCGGTCTGCTTTTCCAGGTCATCGATGCGGTGGTTTGCCACCTTGACCTTTTCTTCCAGCACCGGCACCCGCTGGGCGAAGTTGTTGTGGGCGCGTACCTCGCGGGTCAGCTCCTCGATCTTCTGATCCATGACGGCCTGGCTCTTGCCGTTGGCGATCAGGACACCCACAAGGGTTACGGCTCCGCCGATCAGGGATGCGAGTATCGTTTCCATCCGCTCCTCCTCATTAGGTCCGGTAGTCGAAGCGGGACTTGACAGCCCGGACATCGACATGGACAAAGGTATTATAGATACCTACGCCGCCGTGGTCACCCAGCAGGCTGCAGGTGTAGTCGTAGACCTCTTTGGGGGTATGCCCCTCCACCTTGATGTCAGCCGCCAGGCCGTTGCAGTGCTGGCTCTTTTTCGAGCTGTTTTTGAGGCCGGCGTTATAACTGACGGTGCGGTAACCGCTGGTGATGGTCACCGGCCGGCCGAAATGCACCCGGATGGCCTCCAGGATGTCCACCAGCGACGTGGCCACGAACACCACGTCCGATCCATCCGAACAGGCGAACTCCCGCACCTTGAAATGGGGGGTGATCTGCTTTGCGCCCTCAGCGGACAGCGAATAAACTTTGACGTCATACATTGCCCATCACCTCCTCCACGGTGCCCAGGTCGGTCCATTTGACATTGACGGTCCGGGGCGGCCAGACGTTGCCGTCCTGCCCCGACTGATAGACGTGATCCACGCCGTCCTCGGCGGGATAGGTACAGCAGTTATTGGTGTTATAAGGGCTGTCCGCCAGGGCCACAAAGGGCAGGGCTTTGCGCGGGTCAGTGGACCACACAAAGCCCCACTGGGCGGGCAGGGTCTCGGGTTCGCCGGGGCGTTCGTCGCTGTCGTAGTTCTGGATCAGGCGCACCACACGGCCCGCCGTAGACCGGCAGACAAAGCCGTTTTCCCGGCTCGCCGTGCGGGTCATCATATTTTGGGCGGCGCGGGCCGCCTGGAAGTCCGGGATGTACTGCTCCTGGGCGTACAGCTCGGTGCCGGTCATGCCGGCGGACGCGGCCTGCAGCTCGGCGGCTTTGCGCTGGCCGTACTCCCGCATGGCCTGGAGCACCAGCTCTTTGTCGGTTGTGTTATCTTGCATAGACGCCTCCTATACATCACTCCACAATAGCGATTTCGTCACCGTCAATTGGTGTATATTTGTCCATGATAATCATGGGCCTAACGCCATAATTGGAACTGACCGTTTTGTAGGTTCCGGCACCCGAACTCCTGACCAAGAAACAGTTGTTTGTCGACGTCTTGTATGGCGTGCGCATCCAATACCATTTACTAGCCGCGCGTTTATCGTCTGCATGGCTCAACTTGTTATCCACAATGCTACTAAAATACTCCAGCTCCAAGCCGTCATACGCGACGTGAGCGTTTCCCCGGTCACCGAAATCTTCCGCCCAGAAAGACAACTCCATTGCAGCAGGCAAAAACGCCTTACACTGAAAGCCGTTTCCTGCCCACATACGTTGGTCAGCGTCTGCATCGTAGTACGGGATTTTAACGGTTTTCAAGTACTGCTTAACGTAGTCATGGAAGAAATTTGCATACGTTTCATTCAACCACTGTGCAATATCGGATTCGGGGTAGTTATTGGACGATGCGTCAAATCTGCGCGTGGTAAGATAAACATCTTCCAACCACAACCAAGTTCCATTACAGGATACGTCATAAATATTATCAAGTGAGCTGTTTGGGTTGCCTTGATGTACAACAATAAAGTTTCCAACACCTTTAAGCGTCACAAGCGTACCGACTGCAAGGGAACCGAGCGCCCCTTCCAACGATTTCGCAGCACCCATCATATTGCGTCTGCGCAGCAGCATCATGCCACCCCCCAGCTCTGCACCAACATCAGGTTCTCACAAATAGAGACCTCATAAATTTTGTTGGCCTCAACCGCGAAGTCTTCGGGTTTGATGACGCTCTCGGGCAGGTTAAGGACGGTGGGAGTGGACCCACTGCGGAATATGAAATGATACTCCGCCACACGTTCCGCATCGGACTGCGCGGCAAAAGTCACAGTCAGCATCTGCACGTTGTGATTGCCCAGATAATACAGGGTATTGGGCTGCATCTGAATGCTGTACGGCGGGGTGGACGAATACGACACACGGGGTTCAATAGTCGAGATGTCGAAATTGCCTTCGCCGTCGGGCTTTTGGCTGTTGATAGTCATCACGCCCGTGGGAATGGTGACGTTGCCCGTCCCGTCCGGCTTTTTGCCGTTGACGCTCTGCACGGCTGTGTCGCCGCCTGCGTCAATGATACCGCACACGTCAGGGTCCGAACGGGTGTCTGTAATGTTTTCATCAGAAATGGACAGCACACCCTGGCCGACGCGGACCGTACACAGGCCCAGTTCAAACACAGAACTGTCCCGTGTGATTCCGGGTGCCGTAGGGTCTGCTGCCGGGGTGCCAGTCTTTACGGCAATCTCGCACGAGTTGGACGTATAGCTGTAACGCAGCACGATGCGGTCAATACGCGGGTTGGATGCATCGCTCTCCGAAATGGTAACGCTGGTGTCACCGGTCGACGCTACCGAAAATCCGGTAAACTTTTTAGGACGCATCCAGGCCAGACCGGATGAAATATTGACCTTCATGCCGGATCCGGCAGTCGGGACGTAATCTTCCGAAGCGGATTCCACACCGTTCTGCCGGAAGGAAAAATAGGTCTGGGCGTCCTCCGCGTTGTATGTGATGTTATTTAACGGATAAGCGATAATCGCCATATTATCCCCTCCTAAGCAAGACGGGGGTGCCAATCTCGGCCACCCGGGTGACGTTGTTGTTTTCGCTGGTCAGTTTTATGGCCATGACGCGGGCTTGCAGGGTCAATCCCAGCGCGGTGACCCTGCATCCCACCATCTGCCCTACCTGCACACTGTCATCTACTGCAAAAGCAATGGACTCGATGTCCGCTTGCTCTGACAGCTTCTGCATACCGTAACGGGCCAGCCGGGTCTGGTAGTCTGCAAGGCTCTCACCCTCCTCCATGGATTCAGACGCGCGGACGAACAGCTCGCGGCGGGCCGCGCCTTCTGCGGACAGGTCGCCGGTCTTTACATACACGGGGGCCTCGGTGACCTCTCCGGAACTGTCCGTACTGCGGGCCGTACCCTTGACAACAGCCACGTTGTAAAACTGCAGGGTGCTCTGCGTATACTCAACGTCGCCCATGTTCCCCCATTCTGGGGCGTATCGAATAACGCCGTCGTAGGCTGGCTTGTAACAGGTCAAGGTTAACGTCTTGTCCTCGCGGTCGAACAGCACCTGAAGCCCAATATCAAGCTCCTGTGCGATTTTAAGCGCATAGTCGAGCACCGACCCGCTGTCGATTTGGCCCGTATACATGTCGGTAAGCCCCTGACTTGCTCCCACCGTAAAACAAGGCCATGGGACCATTTCGCCCGCCACCCGAAGGATAGCAGCCTCCCCATTCTCGATCTTGACCGTCTCTGTGCTGACCCGCTTGTCAAGGATGTTAAGAGCGTCCTTGCCGTAAGCAATCAGCCGGTCTTTGGTGATCTCCACACTCTCGACCAACATCAGATGAGAACTGCCGTCGATAGACAGGTAACGGTTGGCTTTAATAAGATTGGCGTTGTCTGCGGTGTAAGCAAGTTCCAGCTGTGCCTCGCCCAGTGCGTTATAATACTCGTCCCAGACAAGAGAAACCCATGAAAAGATGGTCCCTAACGGATTTAGGTTGATATCAAATACGTTACATACCATCGTAAACCCCCGCAACCGCAGTTTTGACGTTAACCGACACCACGAGCATAGACGCCCCGGAATCCGCCTGCACCCGGAAACGGTTGGTCCCTGTATGCATTGTGTACAAGTCACTGGTGTAATCCAGCATCCCGAAGGCGTCCGAAGTCTCGCCGCTTACAGTCTTATCAACGTGCAGACGTCCGTTCTCGCGGTAGATCGTGTAAACCTCGCCGCTGCCGATGGTTCCCGTCAGCCCGATGTGCTGCAGCGTGTCCAAATCCACGATACGCGGATTTATCACACTGCCGGATGCCTCGAAGGTGAGAATAAACTCAGAGGTGGCGACGCCGTCGTTCTGGACGTCGAAGTCGATACTGGTAGAGCTAGACCCGAACGTGTGCGGTTCGCCGTAGTTGACAGGGAACTGGAATCCCTGACTGGTCTGTTGGTTAGTTACCGTCGGGGAATTGAGGTCGTACCAATAGGGGTTGGGCGAATAGAGTTCCAGCTCAAACAGAGGGTGTTTGCTCTGGGGCTGAATGATCGGCGTTGTATGGACATAGCACCGGGCGGAATACTTATCGTTGAAAATCAGCGTCCCGCTCGATAGGGGAAGGAAGGTGTTCATGAGCAGTTTTTTCAGGGCGCTGACGCTGTGGATCAGGTATCCACGGATGCGCCGCACCATGCCGCCGACGCTCTGATTTTCCAGCGTCTCGCCCACCTGTCCAAAGCCCTGCGATGTGTGCATATCAACATCAAGGCCCCCCAGCGGGTCCAGATCGAAAATGACGCCATAGGCAAAATCGAAATGGAACACAAGCCCGGAATCGGCCTCATATCTGCATTTATACACCCATCAACACCGCCCTTTCCTGCTGGTATCTGGCTTCCCGCATCATGGACGCCGCGTTGCTGGACGTCGTGTTGATGTTTTGCACAACGGTAACACTGCGGCTGCTGGCTTTAGAACTAGAATCACTCTGGCTTTTTTGGGAGTTACTGATAAGTTTGGAAATGCCGTAAATACCAAGGCCAGCAAGTGCAATACCTCCGACCACCGGCAGCGCAGTGCCCAGCGCGGCCAGGATGCCGCCGCCAGCTGCAGCAGCACCGGCCCCGGCCGCAGCAGTGCCAGCTGCCGCCGCACCTCCAGCCGCAGCAGCACCGGCCCCGGCCGCAGCACCACCAATACCCAGAATACTGCCCAGCCCAGAAATCACGCTAGAAGCCGTGCTTAAGGTCTGCAACGCAGTACCCAGTGCTTGTAGGGTGTTAATCAGATTAACCACTGCGTTAATCATGCTAATAGTAGTTGTGATACTATTACCAATCCGCGAGATGTAAGACCCAATGTCCGAAACCGTCTGGTTGCCAATCATATCACCGAACTGGGACGTGGCAGAACCCAGAGTGTTGATTGCCCCACCAAAGTTATTGGTGGCAGTGAGGGCATTCTGGGCAGCTGCCTGGAACTGCATCTGCGCATTTTTGGCATTGTTCAGCGCGGCGGTGGTCTCGTCGATCTCCCCCTGCAGCTCCTGCTGGGTCAAAATCTCCTGCAACAGAGTTTCCTTGTATGCCAAGGCTTCTTCGCTATTCTCGCCGTATTGCTCGCACATGGCCTGGTAGGCTTCCTGTGCCAGCTGCACCACCTGCGTCTGATACTCGTTTTGTTCTGCGAGGGCTGCAAGTTGCCCGGCAAGGAGTTCCGCCTCGGTGGCGGAATCTTCCATCTTGCCCAACCAGACTTCAAATTCCTGCGCCGACAGGCTCTGTATCGTTTTCAGCCGGTCGATCTCGGACGAATTGCTGTTGATCGCAGCTGTGGTCTCGTCGATCTCATTTTGCAGGTCCTGATAGGCTCCGACCTCCTGCAAAAGGGTTTTCTGGAAAGAAAGCGCCTCGTCGCTGGTCTCTCCATATTTGGCAACGATCTGGTCGTAAGCGTCACGGGCAGCGTTCACAGCCTGCTTTTGCAGTTCCTGCTGCGCCGTGAGGCTTTCCAGCTGCTTTTGCAGCTTCTCGCTCTCGGTGACGGTATCGCCCATTGAGCTTTCCCAGATGTCAAACTCAAGAGTTACAATGTCGCTTTGGGTATCCAGCGCGTCGGTCACGCCTGAAAGACTGTCTTGCAACTGCTCAAACAGGCTTTTTTGTTTTTCCGTCTGCTTTGCAACTTTAGCCCCGGATACGGAAAGAGCATCAAAGGACCTGGACAGCCCATCGACCGCATTTGTGACGCTCTGCACCTGTCCAGTGCTTTCGTAATGCTCGCCGACTTGCTCCCAATAGCTTTGATTATGGGCTGCAAGACTGCGTCGTGCACCACCGCCGCGACCTGCGCCGCCGCCGCTGGAATATCCGCCGCCCATGCTGGAAAAGCCCCGCATGGCCGCATCGTAGACGCCTTTTGCGGCGTTCTGGACGTCCACCTGCCCGCCGGTGATAGCGCTTACAATGGACTGTACAGCGTTTGTACCGATCTGGCCAAAGCTGTCCATGTTGCCGTCCCAGATGTGCAAGAAGCGTGCAATCAGGCCCAGCGCTGCCTCTCCAAAATCGGCCACCGCATTAGCGATACCTTCAATGATCGCAAACACGATGTTTACGCCAATTTGAAGGATTTCGTCCGAATGGTCCAGAACTTCCACACCAAAGGAGGTTACCAGTTTTGCGGCGGAATAAAGCAGGTCCGGCAGCGCATCCCGAATGCCTTCAACGATGTTGTAAATGATTTCAAGACCTACATCGAACACCTCGTCCATGTTGTTGGTGAGGTAGTCCGCAAATTGGGTAATGGAATCCGAAAGAACGCTCAGGATGGACGGAAGCTGTTCTGCAAGGCTCGCTGTCAGGGAGGCAACCGCATTCAGCAGGGAAGGGAGCAGGCTTTCGACCATGGGCGGGATTTGCTCCGCAATGATGGGCGCAGCCTCCAGGACCGCATCGCCGATGCCGCCGAAAATCTGGACGATACGGGGCATGACATTATCCATTGCAGTCTCAAACGAGTCTGCAAATTGTTCCACCAACTCGGGAAGGTTCGCATTTTCGTCCGCAATGCCTGTCAACAGGTTTTCCCATGCGGCTTTCATGCTGTTGACAGAGCCTTCGATGGTGGTAGCTGCTTCCGCTGCCGTTGTGCCAGTGATGCCAAGCTGGGTCTGGATGACGTGGATCGCCTCGATGATCTTGTCAAACGGCACCTGTGCAACCGTATCCGCCGTTACCTGGATCGCGTCGCCCAGCACGCCGGAATCGTTGATAAGACGGGCCATTTCGGCCTGTGTGCCGCCATATCCAAGCTTGAGGTTGTCTAACCATTTGTTACCCCCGGTTTCCCGGTATTAAAAAAGCCACATGCATTTCTGCACATGGCTTTTAGGGATTAGACTATATCTTCAACTTTTTCAAAAATCCAGCCCTTTTTCTTTCGCTTGCGGTATCTGCTGTTATACTTTATCTCGCTGTCTGAGCATCCAAAGTATTCAGCTGCCGCTTGTCTGGATTCAAATAGGATTGTTCTGCCGTCGAGATGTGTTGCTCTTACAGGCCGTTTCTTATTCTTGATTCTGGAATGATACCCATACGACAAAGCGTTTTCGGAAGGCGTCACCCATCTTAAATTAGAAACATCATTGTTTGAGCGGTTCCCGTCTATGTGGTCTACCCAGCGCTTTTCTTTATCATCTGGTTTGTCAAGAAAGGCGTCTGCCACAAGTCGATGGACATGCTTTGATATTGTTATTCTGCAATATCCACCGTTTTTGCTAAGCACCATAATTTGTCCGGTGCTGTCCTTTCTAACTCTGCCTTTGTTGCTGACTGAGTACCCCGGCAAATCGGGAATCTGTTTCCAAATCTCCACGGCTTTTTATCCTTTCAGAAAAAGTTGGTGCGCACTTCCAACGTCGTACCAATAGACGCTGTACTCGGTGACGAACCGATAGTCGTTTGACCTTCTATACTTTGTATTATATCAAAATTTCGCATACTATGCAAGTATAATTTTGATATAGTATAGCTTGGCACAGGATAACCATGCTGTAAAAAGCCATAAACAGTTTAGGTTTCCCCTGTTAGCATAGCTGTCTCATGCGGCCATTTCCTGCCGCCTTTTCAACTACACACCCTTGGTAGGTTCACGCACGCTCACTGCATAATCACTTATGCAGCGGACATTAGATTGTTTATCGTATAGTTGTCTTTTGCAAACCCCTGATACGCATACTGGATGGACTGCATGGCCGTGCCCATTTTATTTGCGTTCCTTTATACCCTCGGTTTCCCGATATTTATTAGGGGAGTAGACTATCTCATATCAATTTAAAAACAAATCCATGATGTGTTCCGCCGTGTTTTGCGCATCTTGAAACTTCACTTGGTAAAAATCCGTCTGCTTTTGTTTCAATTATTGCGCCGTAGATTTTGGATTCACCGGTAACCACGTTTATAGCCATAACCCTGACGGCCTTTTTGCTGTTTTTGCCGAATTTACCATAATTTGGATGGTTGGCCCCACACACATGATTTATTAAACCATGACGGTAAGCATGAATAACGTTTTCTTTTACAGAAACCCATTCAAGGTTATCCAGAGAACAATTTAGCTTATTACCATCTTTATGGTTCACTTGTGGCAAATTTTCAGGATTCGAAATAAACTGCTCTGCAAGCATTCTATGCAAATACTTTTGCACTTTTTTGCCGTTTTTTGCAAGCGTTACTCGATAATATCCATTTGGCGCAATGTCTGGATTCAATATATTACCTTTTCTGAATCTTTTGCGCCCTAATTTGTCTACGCACATTCTGTCTTTGCTCCGAACAATTCCAGAGTCAGAAATTTCGTAGACATCTTCAAATCCTATAACGTCTTTCCACATTGCTATAACACCGCCTTATGGTAGTATTATAGCACAAATTTGTGTTTAAATCAATCGCACCGCTTCAAGTTGCTTACCAATAGCAACTTTACCTATTTCTAGTAGTCGTTACACTTTTCTTGCGTTTGCAAGACTTAGCACGGTATTGCCCTCGGCTTTACGTTAGGGGTTTCACCGTTAGCACAGCTTTACGCCGCACACCCCTGGTAAGGTTCAATGCGTTTTACTCGGACATAATGTTTATCCGACATATCAGTGATAGCCTGATTTGCCACGTCTGCAGCGGCCTCGGTGTCACCACCAAGACCTTGGAGCAGGGACGCAGAAAAGCTGGTCACCGTCTCCATGTACTGGTTTGCAGACATCCCGGCGGTCTTGTACGCGTTGTCGGCGTACTCCATCACAGTATCGGCGCTCTCTTTAAACAGCGTCTCCACGCCGCCGGTCAGCTGCTCAAAGCTGGAATAGGCGTCCAGGCTGGACTTGGTCAGAACGCCGACGGCGGAGGTCGCGGCACCTGCACCGGCAACGGCGGCTTTGCCCAGGGCGGAAAAGGCCGCGCTGATCTTCTGGCCGAACCCGCTCCAGCTTTTTGCAAGCTGCTGACCGTCCGCAGAAGCTCCCTTTACGGCTTGTTCGTATTCGCTGGTATCAAGGGAGATTTTCGCAAACAGGTCAAATACATTCATTGTCTTTCCTCACCACCTTCAGCCCGGCGCGCTTGATAACGTCCGCCGCGATCTCGTCGCCGGTGCGCTTGTCCTGCTGCGGCGCTTTGCGCAAAAGCAGGTCCTCATAGCTGACCGGCATCAGCTTGCCGCCGCCCAGCGCCGCCGTGTTCTCGGTGCAGACCCTGGCGCACTCGGCTGTATAGGCACGGTAGAGGCGGCTCTCCGCCCACTGCTCGTACCGTGCGGTCATGTACTGCAAAAAGCAGCTTACTTTGCGGGGGCCTCTGTACTCTCCGATGCAGAGCCAGCAGAGGCCGACGTCTGTCTCTGCACACCGAAAAGCACAAGCAGGTCGGGGTCGCTCAGCATGGTGACGGCGTCGGCCAGGATGTTGGCGGCGGTGCAGGTGTAATCCTCCACCGGCGTCTCGTTGAGCACGGCCAGCACACCCTTGACCGCGTGCTTGTTGTTGCGCAGCAGGGCAGAAATAAAGCTCATGGCGTCCTTGCCACGAGCTTCTTTGTTGGCGGGATTCTGCACGATCTCGCTGATATACGGCAGCAGGTCGGCTACCACCTCGATGGCGGCGTCATCCTTGAAATCAGACAGCTTTTTCATGGTTCCTCCTTACTCCTCGGCTTCGGCCGCGCCGGCCTTGACATACACTTCGTAGGGCACGGTATCCTGTGCGCTCATGGAGTAGTGGCCCATGAAGCTGAAAGCAAACTGGCCCTTGCCTTTGTCGGTGCTCTGAATCTGGAAACCGCCGGTATTCAGGGCATTCAGCAGGTGAATAGCCACATAGCCGCCCTTGGTCTCGCCGTTCTTATCGGAGTAGTCGCCCACCCACCAGATGTCGGTAAAGTCGGTGTCCAGCAGGTCGTTGCGGGGCACTACCTTGGTATTGTCGCCGCTGGCAATGTCGGCAACACCGATCAGGGTCTTGACGGTTTCGGCGGTGACGGTGACAAAGGTGCCGCTCATGGTCACTTCGTGGGCGTCCAACTGCTTGAGCTCCTTCATATTTCTGGGGCAGTTGTCGATGTCCTCGCCAAAGTCGGTGAAGGTCATCGAATCCGAGAAGGACACGCCGCCGGTGGTGGCGCCGATGATGTCGGTCAGCTCAAACGTGCCGTCCGCAGGGGTGAAATCCGCCAGCAGAACGCCGGCATTCAGCTGGATTTTGCTGAACGTAGTTGCGGGAATTTTGGTAAATCGCATGGTATCACCTCAATAATCCGTGAGATATTCGGCGGTGACGTTGATGTACCGCCGTTTGATTCGTGCATCTGCATCGTCGTGCAGGCTCTGGCACCAGGGAGAGCCGCGCTTGAGCCAGATCGAGCCGCCGTCGCAGGGCAGCAGCGTCCCGCCCCGGCCAATGGCCTGGGAAAGCTCCCGGGCCTTGGCGTTGGGGGCGGCCTCGCTGGTGGTGTAATACCAGAGGTTGATGGTCAGGCTGACTTCCCCTTCTTCCCATGCCGATGTAACAAGGTCGTAGGTCAGGTAGGGGAATACCACGTCCTCCGGCACGGCGCTCGACGCGTAAGAGGGGAGAAAGCGTTCAAAGAACGCCTGCAAAGCCGCTTCTTTGGTCATGACGGTAAGGCCCTCTTTTCTGCCGTGAAAAATTTGAGCGAAAAGCTGGCCATTTTCGGGCTTTGCTTTTCGCTCGGTTCGCTTGTGACACGGTAGGTCTCGCCGGTGGTGGTATCGCGGAAATAATCGTTGTACTCGATGGGTACCGCCTTATCCACCAGGGCGGAATAGACGCTTGTGACCCCCTCTTTTTCGGCCCGGCGGGCTTCCATCGAGGTATCAAGCGCCTGGTAATTTTGGAACTCTGCGCCGTCGGCCCATTCGACGGTATACCCGCCCTCTCCGTCCGGCTTGCGGGTCTTTTCCAGCAGCACACAGGTGCGGGCGAAATCATCTAAAAGACTCACTTGTCCAGCCTCCTTTCGTCGGGCGGATGCCAGGCCGTGCCGGGCGGCATAGCCTGGGATGCGAATGCGGCCCCGTGGACTTTCCGCCAGCGGCTGAGCCGGGCGGAAAAGACGTCCTGCCAGCCCAGCGGGCGGCCATCGGATGCGGCGGCCCGAGTGTAGCTGTACCCGCCGAAGCTCTCGGAGGTGTACGGCCCGGCGGCTGCCGCGCCGTTTTTCTGCTCCCATGCGGCGATCTCATCCGCCAGCTGCACCACCGCCCGGGGCACCGCCAGCGCCCAGACCGCACCGTCAAAGGTTTCGTCGGTCAGGTCGGGGGTAGGGTACTGGTACAGTCCGTCGTTGAACACGCTGCCCAGGATGCGGAAATACTGCCCGGGGGACAAAAACGGCAGGCTGATGCCGCCGTCCTCCACCTGGTAATGCCCCAGGTGCACCCCGTCGGGGCAAAGAAACCAGTTGTTGAGCTCCTGCAGGACATCTTCGAGCATCGTGCTGCCCTCCTTATGCTGTCTGCTTGGTCACGGTGACGGTATAGACCTTTTCGGCCGAGCCGTTTTTGACCGTGACCTTGACGGTATTTGCGCCATCGGTCCAGGTGGCCGCGCTGCCGTTGGTGACGGGCGTTTCGCCGTTGAGGATAGTAACGGCGGCGTCCTCGTCCTCGGGCGTGGCGGTGATGGTATTGGTCGCATTGGTGGTGGTGGTTGTATATTCCGTCACGTCAGGGGCAAACGTGGGAACCAGGGTCAGCGCGCCGATCGTCAACCTCGAAAGGCGCGCGCTCATTCCCCCGAGGTGATGGTCCCCTTCACGACGCCTTCGGCATACTCGACCAGGTACTGGATACCGGACATGACCAGGCTCTCGATCTGGGCGCGCTCGTTGTTTTGGTAACCGCTGTTGATGCCGATGAAGCCGGTCTCGTCCGCGGTCAGGTCAAAGGCCCGGGCCACGTCGCCGTTCATGGTCAGGTAGTACAGGATGATGTTCTCCTTGGCGGTGGCGACGAAGGTCCCCTGGGTGATGCGGCTGGACATGATGACGGTGCCGAGGCCCAGGAAGTCCTCAACATAGTTCATCCCGAATGCGGTCTGTACGGTGATGTTGGCGCTTGTCAGGTAGTCGGCCACGTCCAGCGGGTTGACGAAGTACACGGCCTCTGCGGTGTCGTCCTCGAACTTGACCTGCAGCTGTCCCCAGGCGTCGGCCAGCGCGGCCTGCAGGCCCACGCCGGTGGCGGTGGTGTAAGCGCTGCCGTTGATCGCGTCGCCGGAAGTGTAAGCCTTGTTCAGGAAAGTGAACAGGTCGCTGCGCACGCCCGCCTGCACGTCCTTCATCAGGGCGTTGTCGGTGTCGTTCACGGCGGCCTCGTAGCCAGACTTCTTGATGGCCTCAGCGGTGACGGCCTTGCGCCACTTCTTCAGGGTGATCTCACCCACGGCCACCTTCTCGGTCGTGTACTGGCTCAGGGGGATGATGTCGCCCTCGGTGACGGCGCCGTTCTGCAGGGTGCCGGTGGTGCGGTAGAAATAGAGGGTGGTGCCCTCCATCATGGGGATACGGCGGGTGACGCCCAGAACCTCGGTCAGCTTGTCGAGGCTGTCATGGGTAAAGCGCTGTACGAAATCGATTTCGCGCGCTTTCTTCATTTGGGCAGTGGTAATAACGTTGGTCTCAGCAGCCATAGGGGGCTCCTTTCTCAGTTGTTGCCGCCGGAAAAGGCGTCAAGGTTTTCGGCGATGGCGCGCTGGCGCTCTGCCGTGCCCATGACGTACCGGCCGCGGTCGTCTTTGCGGAAAATATCGTCTTTGCTCAGCTTTTTGCCGCCGCTGACGGCGGGCGGGGTGGCCGTCTGGGCGCCGCGGGTCTCGGTTTTGGCGACAAGACCGGCATAGGTGTCTTTCACAAGAGCCTCCAGGGCGGAAGCGTCCTTGATCTTGTCCCCGTCCAGCTCCAGCGCTGCGATCTCCGCGCCGCTGCCGCGCATGGCGATATCCAGACTTTTGCCGGTGATGCCCCGGCCCTCGAAGAAAGCCCGCGCAGCGCGTTCCTTGGCCGCTTTGGCTTCCTTGCCGCTGACCTCTGCCTTGTAATCCTCGAACTCCTTCTTGAGCGCTTTGTACTCGTCGGTGTCCTTGATCTTGGGCGGCTCAGCGGGCTTGTTTTTCTCCAGGGCGTCCTTCACCTGTGCTTCGGCGTAGGTGTCCCTGGCCGAAAGGTGTTCGTCCACAAGGGCGTTTTCGAACTCTTTCGGGATGTCGAGGCCGCATTCCTTTGCGGCCTTGCGGATGAATTCGCGGGTAAATGCCATGTTCAGTCTCCTTTTCATTGGCCCGGTGCATCGGGGTGACTGTATGAAAAACAGCTGTTCTTCGCTGCTTTGCCTTGTATGCGCGCGGGTCTGGAATCGCACCAGACAAGCCCTGATGGCCCGCGCAAATAAAAAAGCGGGGCCAACCATCCGGTTTTCCAGGATCGTTGACCCCGCTCGGCCCTTCTTTCTCAACGCTTAGAGGGAGGAATAAAAATGATTTCGTTTCCGTCTTTGTCGGCAAACATATCTTTGCCGGTGTAAATAGCGCCCTTGTACTCTTTCCCGGAATCTTTGTAAAACCATCCGCTTTTCAGCTCTGATTTACAATTTCCCGGCGACCCCAATACCATTATCAGCAGGAGCCACATCATTGCTCTGTTATAATCAAATGTATGTGACTCTTCTGGTTTGCTTTCAACAGCATTGGTGTCTTTCTGGACCATGGGAATTTCGGCCCAACTGGATACCTGAAACGGAAACCACCCCATAGAGTTATCAAATGGAAGCCAAGCATAAGCGCTAGAGTGTTCTTCCTGCTTTGCGCGGCGAAGATACGCTACATGAATATCCTTGCCAACTCTAATAAGTACAGGACAATTTTCTTCCGGGAGCCGATCTTCTGGGTTAATCCACTCAATCATTTGCCTTAATCTCCTTTCGTCTGACCTGAATGATCTTGACCCCGTCTTTTACGGGTATCAACTCCACCCGATCGCCTTTGGCAAGAATGCTCTTGATAGCTTCAATGGTCTTTTCATCCATTTTTCAGCTCCTGCTCGATGATCTGGCTGTATTGCTTCTGATGGTCTGCAACGGAAGGTTTCAAGAAGGGCTGCGCTTTGTTGCCCCGTGTCCAGTGCCAGTTTCCTTTTTCGTCCTGGTAGACCCAAGGCGTATCCCGGCCGCCATCGGTGTAAATACCGGTGCCGAACTCTTGGTATGATCCGTATTCGACATTGGTGCCAACATAAACTGCTAGTTCTTTCGGAACTACCTTATGAGTAATTTTGTTGCGCAGGTTGCCAGTGTCAACCGACGCCAGCTCTTTGGCGTATCCTTCGGCCACAAGACCGCATTCTTCCAGGGCTTTTTCCACGGCGGTATGAAATGCTCTGAGAACGGCGCCGGAGTTGTCCTTGAAATTTACGGTCATCGCTGCAACCCCCTTTCTCCGCGCTTGGTGTTTTGCCACTGTGCAAAAGTCATGTCTGGGATAATGCCCTCCCGGTCACGCCGCAGAGTGTCGTCCTTCGGTATGCCTATCACATCCGCAACTAGACTGCACCTGCAGTTGTATACAAGATAGGGCGCGGCCTGTGGGTCACCAGGAAAGCGGATTTCGCGCCCGTCCACCTTAAAAGGCTTGTCCACGTCTACCGTCTGGCCGTCCAGAATGGCGTGGGCATGGCGGGTGCGGCCGTCAAGCGTTGATAGCCAACGCTTGCGCAGCTTGATGCCCATCTTCTCGGCGGCGTGGTAACTGTCCATTCGTCCGGCGTTTTCCGCCGCCGTGACGGCGGTGCGAGCGGCGCGGACGGCGCTGACCCGGCTCATGGTGACCACTCGGGCCTGTAAGCTGTCGGCCATCTGCCCGATGCTCAAGCCCTGCAAAATGCTGCTGGTAACGTTTTTGGTGATCTGGCTCTTACCATAGGCAAGGTCAATGCCGCGCTGTACGGCCCGCTTTGGCGGATAGTAAGGCATGACGTCCGGTTCCTCCACGATCAGGCGTTTCACGGTCTGTTCGTCCCATAAGGTAAAACCAACGTCGCCCACCTCTTTTTCGATGGTGTACGCGGCATAGTTGCGGTTGAGCGAGTAGATCCCGGGGGTTTTGTCGTTGACATAGGCGACGGCGGTCTCATAAGCATCGGTAAACCGCTCGGCCAGCTTGTCCCGCAGGTCCTCAAAGCGTTTCCCCCGCCCGATCTGGTTCAGCCGCCATTGCTTATAATAGTCCTCGGTGATCTCCCCGGCGTCCAGGCGTTTTTTCATCGCCTCATCCCGCCTGCGGAAGCCCTCAAAATAAGCCCTGACGGTTTCGTCAAGGTTTTCTTTAGCTTCTTTGTAAACCTTTGCCACGCGCTTTTCGAGGGCCTGCAGCTGCTTCTCGGTCAGCTCGTGGGCTTCGTCCTGCCTGGTCATGCTTCGTTCACGCCGCCGCGGATCGCGTCCGCAAAGGCGGCCATGATGCGGGTCTCGGG
>ERZ1643250.1598-NODE-1598-length-18823-cov-6.082694_pt1 | contig 18823 bp, 18 predicted proteins | sample MGYA00579262_ERZ1643250 | MGnify/ENA primary metagenome ERZ1643250 (study PRJEB29033, sample SAMEA4952265) | chicken gut metagenome | biome: Broiler Chicken; feature: Gastrointestinal Tract; material: Caecum | place: Ireland | collected 2018 | study: Broiler... | reverse complement strand
TCATTGAAAAGTATAAACTATCAGAAATACAGGAATTATCCCGCTTTGCAGAGGGAATGGTAAAGCGTACAATGTATGGCCGATGCAGCCGTCAGTTATTAAAAGCAAAACTTATGTATCGCCCTAATGTATAAATACCAAAATATGCGGAAGAACCAAAGAGCCCCGGAATAATCAGTGTTCTATGATGTATTTACAAATCGTGACTAGATGATTGATTAATAGTTTCCAAGATATATGGCCTCACATCCTTTATAATAGCAGATACCAAAGTCAAATCGGGAAGGCAGCTCACAAAGATCTGGTATAGTGATTCACAAGTCATATATTTTACCATCATAATAACTGTCAAACAGTTCCATTGGCAAAATCAATATTAGTGCATCACTCCTCACAATTCTTTAAGTTGCATCTTTATACAAACTGAATATTTCCAACAATTTTTCACACTAAGGCAAAGAGCCACGCAAAAGCGAAACCAAACAAATCATAAAGCTAGATTTCTAGAAGAAAAATATTACCTTGGACAAATATATAGGAATCATATCATGTATTTCTACATATAAATTTTTCTTGTTTTTTCATTTTCCAAATGTTCGACAATTGCTTATCCAAAAAAATACTCCTTATATGACTTTTAGCACATATAAGAAGTATTATTATTCAGTGAAATAACAATTAAACTATAAATTAGTTTTGGGTTTATAAATAATAATAGTTATCATATTCTCCCCATTCTTCAGCATTTTTTATACAATGGTTGAGATGGCAAAAGCGCACGGATTGAACATTTACGGATATCTTAAATTTCTGCTGGAGCATCGGCCAGGCAAAGATATGACCGATAACAGCTTGCAGAACTGGCACCTTGGAGTGAAAAACTCCAATCTATCAAAAATCGCATGTGAATTATAGTGAATTACTTCAACTCGCAAAAGGCTGGGGTAATTTTATATCTAACCGCATTAATATTTGGCGCTTACGCATTTTCTTTCGAATACACACCAAACTGTCTATAATAAAAGCTTTTATTTCTTATCAGCCTTTCATGTTTTCCCTGTTCAACGATTTTCCCTTTGTTAATCATTATTATTAGATCAGAATCCTGAATAGCTTGTAGCCGATGCGTAACAATAATTTGTGTCATACCAGATCTCTTAAGATTGTCATATACTTTCACCTCAGTCTGCGGATCAAGATTGCTAGTTGCTTCATCAAAAATTATTATTTCCGGTTTAGTCGCTATAGCCCTTGCTATAGCCAAGCGCTGTTTTTGGCCTCCAGAAATATTTTGGCCGTCCTCTCCTATTTGTGTATATAACCCTAATGGAAACTGCCTTATTTCCGTTCCTATTTCCGCAAAGTCTAGTGCGTTATAGATATCTTCATCTGTTAACAAATGATAAAAATCCACATTATCTCTTATCGTTGTTCCTATTAAAAACGTATTTTGTGTAACAACCGAAATCCTTTTATGCAAACTCTCCGCTGTAATTTCATCAAGCGACATAGAATTTATTTCGATGCGACCTTGTGTTGGTTGTATTACATCCATCAAAATCTTGATTAATGTTGTTTTTCCGCTCCCTGATTCCCCTAATATTGCAATCTTATCACCTTTTTTTATATTTAGATTTATGTCCACAAGACATTTTTCCTTAGCTGACACATATTGGTATGAAACATTTTTAAGACTAATGTCAAGAATTTTTTCTATCTCTTTACTTCCACTTTTCTTTTTTTTATCGGGATACTCCGCAATTTCTTCTAGTCTATCCCACGTTTCTTTTATTGATGCTAGTTGAGGGAAAATTAATACCATTGTTTGAAACGGTCCCGAAAAATATGTAGATAATGTAATAAAAGCGACCAAATTTCCCATGGAAAGAAGTCCGTCTAAAATCATCTTAACTCCCACTACATACAAAAACAAACTAGTAATTGTTCCCAATGATTTAACAGTATTATTTATTATATTATTATATTTCCCACGTTTTTGAGTGCTTAAAATTAACTTACCATATTCCCCCTTAAGTCTCTTTTCGAGTCGCTCATCATATCCCATCTCCCTTACGGACACCATATTTGTCAGAATATCCACCAGTCTGTTCTCTAATTCTGCTTGTGTACAGTAATAATTCTGCGTTTCTTCCCTTTGTTTATTATAAACAATGATAAGAACAATAATCTGAACTACTGTAAAAAATAAAACAACACAAAAAAGTAATAAAGAAATTTGGCACATCGAAATTGCACACACAATAGCTGTAATCAAATCGATTACTGTTGCTACTATATTATTAGAAATGAACTGAAATATCGTTGATGCATTACTAAATCTGCTAATTATATCCCCTGACGAATGGCTTGAAAAATAATTTACATCTATTTTAAAGATTTTACTAATCAAACCATTCATTGTATCTTTATATAAGTCCATTTCTAATGATAGAGTAATATTTTCTTTAAAATAACTTATGAGATAGAGTCCTCCCCAAATACAAACAGTTATTAAAATCCACCCTAGGACATTATATGTATCATTGTTGTCCGCCGAATCCACTACTATTTGAATCAGTTGTGGCACACAAAGAATCAGCAGCTGTGATATAACGGTTGCAATAACACTAAAAAACACTTTTACTTTATTAGGTACTAGCCTAAATGACTTTCTATCATTTTCGACTTGTCTTTTCACAATTTTATATTGCTCTGATGGCCTTATACAAACAAGTATATCTAGATAGTTTTCTGAGATATAATTAAACCTGACTTCTTTTTTCCCTTCAGCCGGATCCAGTATAACAAATCCATTGTCAGTCTTTTCCGCTACAACAATATAATGATTATATTTGCTGCACAAAATCACCGGCAAATTTTCATCAAGAAGTACCTCATTGTATTCATAATTGTATGCATGGAGTTCAAATCCAAACCTTTGAGCAATCGTTTTCATTTGAAGCAAAGTCATCCCGTCTCTTCCAATAGGAAAACAGGATCGTATGTCAAAAAGCTTTACCTTTGCACTATAATAATTAAAAATCATATAAAGACATACCGCACCACAATCTGTAGTCCCGAGTTGTCGAATTAACTTAATTTTATGTTGCATAAGCAATGTCCTTCCCAGATAATACACTCTATATAGTTAAGATAGATTTAAATTTCTAGTAGCAAAACATTAGGCAAATCTGGAAACATGAATTTTAAATAAGCATATCCTATTCCCGAACTTCCTAGCATGAGACCTAAGAAAAAGCGTGAATTTTGCTGTGGCGATACATATTTTCCATCTACAATATTTTGTGCTGTATCATTGACAATTTTATCTATAGCCAAATCAAGATCATGATTCTTAAACGTCTTTAAATATTCTTGTAGAATCATCATATTGCCTAACGTACCATGGCAGAGGCATAAATCCTCAAACACGCCACCTCTAACTATTGTATTAAATGCGGCTTCGACATCTTTATGTATAGTATTTCGATACTTCTCTGGACATATTTTAAGCATTTCTATTCTCGACAAAAGAATTCCACCTGCCCCGTGACACCATGCAATTGGACGTACGCCCTTGTTATCATTTATATCATGATCTACCATCCTGACATCACGCCAGTTACCATCTACAGAGTCAAAAAGATCATCTTCATACTCCAAGGCCTCTTCAAAACTCTGCAAAAATTTTCTATCACCTGTTGTTTTCCATAATTTTAATAAAGAAAGTGAAATCCCTGCATTTCCATGAGCGAAACCTGCAAGAGCATTTTCCTCCTCTATATTATTCCATCCTATACCTTTATTCTGTTTTTTTGCATTATATACAAGTTTTTCTCCCGCCTTTATTACCAACTCAAGTATTTTCCGATTTCCCGTCAAGTCATATAGCTGTAGCAATACTAAAACCGCTCCTGCATTTCCTGATAAAACATCAAAGTTATTATCAGCTTCTATCCCTTTTCCTAATAAATAAGCATGCTTTATTGCATACTCTAAGAATTTATTTTTCTTTAGCAGCTTATATAGTACCAAATATGTATATACAATTGATGATTCTCCAGACATTGCTCCAACATTAGTATCAAAATTATTTATATTTTCGGCAGCATACTTATCCGTATATACATATAACGAATTAATAGCTGTCTCTAATATATTTTTATACTTGTCAGTAATATTACACATTCGTAAAGCAGCTAAAAATATAACTATTCCAGATAATCCCTCATATAGTGAATTATTTATCGGATAAAAACGCCACCGAATAGACTCTTCCCTTTTTTCTCTCGCTGCAGCAAGCCAAGATACTTCGTCTTTATTTTCACTATAAAAAGCAAGATTTGCAATTTCATTTGCAATTTTATTTACACACTTCTTTAATACTTCCTTTTTTAGACCAGCAATTGTATTGTTTTCCTTAATAACAGCGTCTAACTGTTTTTTTGAACTTATCTTTCTCTGCTTTTGATCGGCATCCATTAATGTGTCGCGTATAAACTCTACTTGAAACTCCATATTCTTTCTTGACATATTTTCTATCTTGTCTTCCATAATATTTAAAGACTCACTTTCATAATACTTTTGATATTTCTTCCCTGACGCATTATACAAGTCTTTACTATATGGTATGGAATAAAAATATGGTATGTCTCCTCCTAACATTTCACTATATTCCATCTTGCTAACCCAAAATCTTCTTTCATCCGAATCATCAATAATTTTTGATAAAAGTAATTCTCTATCTCTAGCATCATGCAAGACGCATGGATGAAAAGAAGCATTAATAAGTAGGGCATATTTTTGTGTGTTTTCCATCAATTGCCTTGATTTTAGTATTCTACTTCCTTCTTTTAAAAATATTTCCATTACAACTTTCCGATTGTGCATGGCGAATTCATATATATCTTTGAATCCTCTTATGATATACTTACTATATTTTACTGGATTAATATACTTGTTTTTCAATTTCACCCTGTTCTTTTTTTCTTCCAATACTGGATAATCATAAGTCAATGCCATTTCAGACGTCTTTTCGTTTATAATAATGGGCATTAATATCGGAACTTTCTGACCTTCGCATCCTTGCAATGCACTTAAATCAACCCCAAACTCTTGATTGCTCCATGTGTAATATGGAAAAATCCCAGAATGTAAAACAGAATCATTTAAATATAATAGAATATTACTATTTGCACTATTGTCTTTCAATATATCTTTGTTTTCAAGCATAGTTTCACAATCAACTATTTGTGGAAATTCTCCATGTGATATCAGGTTTTCATAATGTATATCTCCTGCATTAAAAACATACAGAATAAATGCTTGAATTCCTAACCTATAAAAATAGTTTTTCACTTCATCTTCGCTTTTACACTCTTCATAAGTTATATATTGTACCCAACCATATGTATCATGTAAAACAATATTGTATTCCCACGATTTAATATTACACTGTTTAAAGCACCATTTACACATTCTTTGAAATACCATTTCATTCGAAAGTGTATGTGGTTTATAAATTATAGTATACCCATTATCCAATTTTATTTGAAATGATGCTGCACCTCCATGATGGGAATCTGACATCTGATTGCTAATCTCTATAATCTTAGTAAAGTCATTTTTATCACATAATTTTTCCACAATATCTACATGATCCCGTTCAATTCGTTCTAACAACAGCGTAAAATTATTTACACATTTTTCAATATTTTCCACAATAAGGCGCAATAAAACCGGATACTCAATAAACAGTGCATTTAAGTATTCTTCATCCTGCAATAACGAAGATACATAATATTCATATTCTTCTTTTGATGAAGCACCTTTAAGTTCACCTGCTTTTTTACTTACGTGCATCTCAAAAATAAGTGTTCTAATAGAACACTCTGCCAAATTATGAAACACATTTTCTACAAATGATTTCAATATCGCATTATTTACATTAATTTTCTTTTGTTTTAATTTATATATTGCTATTTTAATCCAATGCGTAAAAAATGGCTCGAAAACCACATTATCTTTCGCATTGTATTCTTTTGGGAGTTCTATTGTGCTGGTATCTATTGAACTTATATATTTTAATTCCTCACTCATCTTTTTCCATGCAGATATATCTATATCAAACTCCCCATGAAACAGAATATTTAAATTAATTCCATATTCTTCAGCTATTCTGTTTAAAACTTTTGTTCCAATTTCTTGTTTCCAAAATTTTATTTCTTCATTATCCTCTTTGCTTTCCTCTAACCGATGCTTATAATTTCTCTCATGTAAATAAAATGCATTTTTTGATATCATAGAATATAGCCTCCTTTTTGCAGCTTGTATAAGCTCTGGTCACAGAAAACTTAATCAACTTTATAGATATATGTTATTATTCTGTTTCCTATTTGCAGCAAATTGCAGTCCAAAGAATTACACTGCATTCCAATGTAATAGAGCATATAGCTCCACTAGATACTTTAGTATTACCTGCGCCACCTGCTACATGGTCCATTTCAGCGACGTCTAACTCTTTCATGATATTTCCTGCCGGGTTTTCCGAAAAATTGTTGTTCATTTCTTTGCGAATCTTAGAATTTTTCATAGTACATTCCTTTCCTTTTCTGGAACCAGAGCCTATACAAACTGCAACTATTTATATCTTATTATAACTAAAAATATTGCTAATTTTTTTAGCATGTAATTATTTCGAGTTTCCAGGTAACAATTCAAATATAAAATATAAAACTCTTCAATGATCTGTTCCATCATCGAAGAGTTTTTCAATCATATTAACATTTTAATCCACATGCCAAAATACTTTATTTGCATTTAATTTCTTTTAATCATTTTCTCTATGCAATCTCATAATTATAATCGATAAGCACAGCATTAAAACTAGACTAATTATTGCTATTCCTATAGAATATGAAGCACTGCTGTTCCCCAGATCTCCTTCATAGCGTATGATACTTAAGCCTGCGGTTATGGGATAGTAATTATTTGCTCCTCTTCCTGCCATTGGTATTCCCAAAAGACCGTATACAAACGCAATAATGGTACCTGCAAAGTATCTATTTTTTTTACCGCCGCTCCAAACAATTATTGGCATTATCGCAATATATATACATATCCCCATTACTATAACTTTACCGAATTCTAACAGCAGGTTACCCTGTCCCCTCTCCGGATAAAAGGCAGCGGCTAATAAAAAAGTCATCAAAAAACTATAGGCACAAAGTATAATATCAAACAGCAATAACGTTATAAGTTTGGCACTAAGAATTTCGCCATATCGCAGAGGAATTGTTTTCAAATTTTTCAACGTGTCACATACATATTCTTTATTTATAATATATCCCCCCAAAAAAGTTAGCGTAATCGGCAAAAAGAGGCTCATATTATACCATATAACACTATTTAAAATGGTACTAAACCCCATATTTTTCAATGGTTCAGTAAGAGAGGAATACTGCAGTACAGATAATAACGGTGAAAGCGTCATTATTCCCATGCCTGCAATAAATACCCCTGTCCTTCTCATTTTTTTAACTTCACTTTTTACTAAATGCAGCATTTTATAACTTCCTTTTCATTTAGTTCCATTTATCAAAAAATTTACGGATCAGCTTATCAAATATCAAAATACATATAACTAAATATACAGTGCAAACCAAAGTACTAACTGAGCTCAAATTAATATCAAACGGATAATTTGCTGTATTAAGTTGCTCAAAATAGGGTAATAGCCATCTGGTTATTACATTAACCGGCAAAATCATGAAAATATTGGGTACAGGTTGGGTAATACTCACATTGGTAATTATAAATCCCAATATAGCATAAATAAAAGATACTAAGGTTGAAGCAATATAGTTTTTATTAAAGGCTATAACCATTGCAACGCATGGTAAAGTTGCCACCCAGGTCATACCTCCCATAGCAACACACACACCTAACTTGCTAAAAAAATGCTCTACCGGCATATCCCCAACAAACGCTCCTACTAATGTTGCAAGATACGAAATAATTGAATAGGCCAACGATATAATCAAAAGTACAATAAGTTTAGCTCTGAGAATTCGATTTCTTTCCACTGGCACACATAAGATGTTTTTTAGAGTTCCATTATCTCTTTCTTCAAAGAAGAGGATAGTTGATACAATTCCCAAAACTGGAATTAACAGGATACAGTGACCTACATTTATCACTGTTTTATACAGAAAGTCATACCCCTGTCCTGTTCTCGCTGTTAACAATGATATTGGTATTGGCAATATCATTGCAGCAAGTGTCGCCAATAAAAAAAATGCTCTTCTTTTCATTTTTAAAAATTCGATTTTTACAAGTCTAAGCAATACCAACACCCCCTGTAAGCTTCTTAAAATACTCTTCCAATGATTCTTCATGCACCTGACTTTCTTTGACATCGATTTCATTATTAATAAAAGATTTTACTATTTTTTCTATCGGTATTTCCAGGTCAAACAGAATTAAGCTATTTTTTTCATCAATCTCAAAATTTCTAGTCTGAAATGTTTTTACAAGCACCTCGCCAGCTTTTTTCGCATCGGAGACAGTAAAATGTAAATATCTACGGTTTTTTTCATTTAACTTTTCAAGTGGTGTTTCTACCAATAGTTTTCCTTCATGTATTATTCCTATATCATTTGCTATAAGCGATATTTCTGACAATATATGACTCGATATTATTATTGTCTTATTTCTCTCAACGCAAAGCTTTTTTATGAATTCTCTCATTTCAACTATTCCTATCGGGTCTAACCCATTTATAGGCTCGTCTAAAATTAACAACTCCGGGTCATGCATTACCGAAAGTGCTATAGCCAAGCGTTGCTTCATTCCTAAGGAGAATTGAGAGAATAATTTTTTATCCTTATATGGAAGTCCAACGAATTCCAATGCCTCTGGTACAATTTTTTTGGAAGGAAGTTTTCTCATTTCGGCAAAAATACTCAAGTTTTCCGTTGCCGTCAAGTTGGGATAAAATCCCGGATCTTCGATCAGACTTCCTACGCGTGGCAAAATACTTCTATACTCTTTATGAATATCCTGACCGAAAATCAATGCCGTTCCCTCAGTTGGTGTTATTAAGTTAAGTAACATTTTCATTGTAGTAGTTTTGCCAGCACCATTTCTTCCTAATAAGCCATAAATATGCCCCTGTTGAACATGCAAGTTCAAATTATCGACACTCTTTTGCGCATTGTATACTTTTGTAAGATTTTTAGTCTCAACTACAACATTTTCCATCTTCTATAACCTCCTAAAATAATTAAATTTCCCATTGCTAATACTAATCTGCGAAAAGCACTAATGGATATTATTATACCACTTTAATCAGTAACAATTTTCGTTAGTAATTATTACGAATTTATACGTAATATTTCCCCCTTGTACATAATACATCTTTTTGGCGTTTTTTTAAACCCCTTATTAGAATATTTCTGTTTTAAATTTTTTGTAATATATAATGTGGAGGTAATAAAATGGTTGGAAAACGAATACGTGAACTCCGGAAAGAACGAGGATTACGACAAATAGCTTTAGGCAGAAGATTAAACACTACTCAACAAACAATTAGTAAAATAGAAAATGGTATATCTGAAATCCCATTAGATATGCTAATAAAAGCCTCACAATACTTCAATGTTACTACGGATTATTTGTTGGGATTAACCGATATACGCAATAACTTAGTTCTATCTAACTCTAAAAATGAAGTCATAGACGATCAGTTACATGATTTGATTTCTCGTTATAAAAGATTAAATCGGATAAATCAGAAAACCGCAAAAATAATATTAGCACGCTTAGAAGTAGCACAATACGAAGAAGACAATATCGAAGGATGAATTAACCAATGAATATATTAGCGGATAAATTAACTAAATATATCATAAAGAAAAAACTTATTTCAAGTGATGATTATTCTTTTTACTCATTTGGATTTAAACGTTTTCTTAAATTAATATTGAATATCGTATGCAGCTTTCTTCTGGCCTCTTTTTTGGACATGAAATTAGAATGTTTATTTTTCTTTCTTATCTTTATACCAACACGTTCATATACGGGTGGGTTACACATGAATAATTACTATATTTGTATGGTTTTCTCATGTATAACTCTTCTTACAATTTTATGTTTTGTAAAGTTCATTCCAGTATATCCGTATATTTCAGTAGCAGTATTTATTCTATCCGTAATTATCATAAAAATCATTGGTTTTGTTGATCACCCTGACAAACCGATTTCAAAAGGAAAAAACATTATATTCAAAAGACGCTTAAACATTATATTACTATATTCTTCTCTTATTTTCATTTTACTTATTATCAAAAACTTATATGATTATCTTCTATTAGAATCTTTAATTTTTTTACTTATTAGTATAACCATGATCGCAGGAAGACTTAAATATGCTAAATCCACTTGAATATCAAGCCCGCTAAACTGACTTTCTCTATAATGGCGTTGGAGTTTTCCAGCGCCATTATAGAGAAAGACTAAGTCAAATATATTACTTTTTGCTGCTATAACCATCTCTATTTATTCTATATATTATATTCGCTGTACAATCAAAAATGCCCTACCAGATAATGCAGCTTTCTTGACAATTCTTTCGATACTTCTTCTATGTAGCTACCTTCCATTTTTCAATCCACTTTAAGGATTCAGATACAATTTTATCTTTCTACTCAAAATGCAGATAATGCGCCCCTTCTAGGACCTGAATTTCCCCCCTCTGTCGCCAGTGTATCCCAGTGTAGCTTTTCCCATGTCGGCATTATTTTACAATTCTCTTTTGATATAAACTCCAATACAGGCATCTTTTCTGGAAATTTGTAATCCACTAACATTGATAGATTCTTAGTCATACAGCCTAATTCATTCATAACTGTTCTGTTATATGCCTTATCAATAGATAACAAACGAAAAATCTCCAACTCTTCCTCTGTATAAGAATAACTAAAGTCGGCATAAACAAATTTTTTTAGGATCACCAATTGACAGTAATCTGGATATGCCTGTTGCATTCACAACCTTCCCAACATATGCAGATACTTTATTCAAGGTTATTGTACTAATCGGAATGGCTCATTCTCATCATCTGTCATGTGTGGCACCGAAGGATCTATCCCGATAAATCCCTTCACTTCTTCAGAATAAGCATTGGTCCAATATAAGCAATAAAGACCAGCTATGGAATGTCCCATCAAATAATACTCCTTATACCCCAGTTCTAACATACACTGCACCGACACATCCGCATAGAATGCACGCTATCGCTATAATTGCAATAAACCGTTTCCGCCCTCTCCGCAACCGGGTCTTAACAGTCTGGGGATTCATTTGCATGATTGACGCTATTTCATCAATTTTTCTATATTGATAATAATAAAGCAGAAATATTTTTCGATCCTCTGGTTTAAGCCTCTTTAACAAATTTTTAATATACTGTTGCTGCTCTTTCTGAAGTATTTTCTTTTCGACTCCATCATCAATTATCGACACATCATCATATAATTCCAAATTTATGTTTTTATGCATTCTGAGGAAATCCTTTACCTTATTGCGTGCGATCATTCCAATATAAGCTTTTAAACTGCTGTAATGTATGTAATCGATACGTTCAGCAGTTGCCCATAAGGCAATAAAAGTATCGGCAACAAGCTCCTCTACATCTTCTGCTGTTGCCTTATCTTTAAGGATTTCTCTAATGATAGTAGTAACATAAGCTGTATATCTTTCAATCACTTCCGTTAATGCTCTTTCGCTTTTGTGTTTTAATCTCATTAAAAGTATTCTTTCATTCATTTGTAAAGATTTCAGTTTTTTCCATATAAAGTCCGTCAATAATCTCATCTATGTTTTCAGCACTGGAATTAATAAAGAAATTCAGATAAAAAGGATTAAGTGTTTCAATCAAAACCTGCAAAAATAGCAATAGTGACAAAATCGCCGTACGTTAGATTGCTATACGAAAATCGTTAACAGTCTGACGCATGGTTTTCGTATACGGCGCTTTCAATAGTTGACGTGCAGTGACTGATAGGCTGCGGCTAAGTCATAAAATCCCCAATTTATCTGTCTTTCTTTGCTTAATGCCCATTTGACCGCCTTTTTTCCGGCATTGAGCCAGTATCTCTTACGGCTACAGGCTATCGTTGCCGCACAATGACTATCTCCCCGTAGACCGGTCAGTTTTCTCGTCCTTGTGCTTGGCAGTTTTCACTGTTTTCAGATACACATCCGTATCCGGCGGTACAACCATCCATTGACTAGACTTTTACTGACAAGCTGATAACAGCTTGCAGAACTCACGACTTTCACCTTTATGAAACGTGCGCCGCTAGGCGCACATCAAAAAAGAGCGGCAGCAAACTGAAAAAGTACACTACCGCTCCAGCTTATCCGATTTCCTGCAGGTTATGATCCCGCAGAGTTTCTTTACTTAAATATTAGTATCTCTAGGGTCCTCTGCTCTTGCCGCGGCGGATCAGGATAATTCCGACCGCTGCTAGGATCCCGATGTTCATCGGAACGATCAGCATGGTATTGTCTCCGGTCTTTACTTTTTCCGATGCATCCGGCGCTTTCCCCTTTGCAAGCTCCTGTACCACTTCAATCACTTTTGTTTCTGCATCCTGACAACGGAAGGTGATCTCATAGGACTCCTCATCTAGAACATCCTATCTTGACAATTCTCATAAAAGATCATTCATTTCACATGGAACGTATACCTCATAATAAATACTAGTATTGGAAACCTAGATTGGTAATTACTATATTACCATCTTATCCTCCTATATTGGATAGCACTTTTCAATTAAAGTTTGTCTTCCACTCATCCTATACATATATAGTTTTTCTGTTTCGCCTGATTTTCAAAATCCTTCCTTAGTTCTTGCATAAAAAATAAATTTGAAAGATCCGTAAATTCAGACTGTAAAATAAAATTCAAATATTCCTCAGCTGTAAATGACACAAGTACAAAATATTTACTTTCTTTTCTTTGACAGGTGATATCCAGAATTTCATTTCCCTTTGTCATCAAGAAAGCGTGTTCCACACATATCGTAGAATCGTACGCAGTCACAATACTGTACCCAAAACATATGCTTACATTCCACCCGTCAAACATATGGGTCTTATTAAACAATTTCCATACATTCTTATAACACTGATTCCTTTTCAAAATATCTCCATATTTCCTAAATATTTCTACACTCTTAGAGTAATCAATTGGAAATATCTTTGTCATTCCATATTTTTGCATAGTCCCCTCACATCGTCTATAAACTAAATAAGCATTAATATATTCTTTCAAGAAACAGTCGCTGACCAGTCCTGCCCTTTTTCATCTCCTGAATTTCTAGTCTCAGTCTGTTTCATCTGTTTTTTCTTATCTTCCATCAGTATCATGTACTGCATATCATATAGAAAAAGTAGAATTTCCTTTTTCACAATCCACCCTGCCATAAACATACCATAAAAACAAAGTAAGAAGAATATTACTAATATAAGCAAACTTCCTCCTGTATGAAAAGCTGTTTCAACAAACTTCTCAGCAGAGAAATTTTCAATAATCCATGCTCTCATTTGTGATTCACTTCCCATATCAACAATAAAATCATATAACTTTAAATAATAATTTGTAAAAAAGGTAATAAATAGAATTACAAACGTAACTGTAACACCTATAAACCATGTAGCAAACGTTTTAATTCTCCTAATAGAATCCTCAATTTCTTTTATTAATAGCTTAATCAATTCAATATCCATATATTCCATAACTGTAGTGATTGCTTTTTCCCTTTCACGCCGATATCTTTTCTTACACCATAAATATCCCAAGTAAGAACCAATGGACAGCAGAAAGTATACTACTAAAGCAGTATCACTTTTCTTATTTCCACCAATAAATACGAATGCCATCACACCAGAAATTATTGCTAGAACTATGTATAAAATACTTTCAGCCTTTATGCCAATCCCCACAATTTTGTAATTTTTTAAAATGATTTCTTTTATCTGCTTATAGTATTCACTCACTAATTATCCCTCCAAATTCAACATTTCATATTTTGGCAATGTATAAAAACCCATATTTGTCATCAGGATAATCTTAGTCCTTCTATATGTCAAGATAATCCCACTTTTGGCTTAACTCCACTTCTGTTTATCGCTTCTGTCACACAGATCCGATCCAGAGAATTTAATGCCTTTTTCTATCCTAAATCTTTTTATATGTTTATGACGCCCAAAACTATACCATTGACTTGTTCTGAACGATCCTAAAGTTTATATTATTTTTTAGGCTTTAACTGCACAATTACAGTATTACTTTTCGAGGCAGCATATACCAGAAATTAAAAGATGAATAAAGAAAAGACTTAGTCCTTTCTTTATTCATCCTTAAAAATATACTTCTTGTCGGAACAATGCCTTGCTCCTTACACGAATAGGAGCAAACTTTCCGCACCCAATCCTCTGTGTCACCTTTTTATGCTGAAAAATTATCGCTTCTTCATGACACCATATATTGAGAATAGCTTCCCTCCTTCATGCAATGCTAAAAAAATTATAGTATATGCACATACAAATTACAACATCATTTCACACATTTTCTGCAGCGTGATCAGTTTTGTGGTCATCCAAAACTGCCCTCCTTCCTACTAAAAAAGCACTGACTATTGCCGCCAACAGTCAATGCCATCCTTCACATGATACTCTTGTTTAAATTTATACTCCCATTAATTACAACAATGAAATAAAAGAAAAATAGACTTTTTGATCAAAGCCATAAAACTGATACTATCATAATATAAGTATAATATAATTCTGTCAAGAAGTATCTCCCAGCCATTCAAAGCAAGGCCTATGCATATTCGTATCTCTTTTGGCATAGCCGGATAAAGATACATCCTGTATCTTAGCCGCAGCTTTAAGCTCCCAAAGTATAATTTCGTCTTTTTTCATGTTTCTACGGAAAGGTCTTATTCCTTTCCATCCACAGAGTATATTATATCTATTTCGAGATTCTACGAGAGTAATCTGTTTTTTACCCTCTGAAGAGCAAAATATAGTTATACGGTCAGCCTTTCCCTGCACATCGGATTCGTGACCGGAAAAACTGCATATAAAAAAAGCCTCGGAAGAAATCCTTAGCTTTTTTATTTTATAAATTTCGTCCAAAATTAATGTTCTTACCAGTAGCGGGACATCTCATGGCAAAGTAACTAGTCATAGAATATAGCTTATATTTCTGTAGTTTTCTGATTCCAATATAAAGCTAATTTTTCCCAAGTTTCTTAGCATACCATGCCTTGTCAGCTTCCGGAATTCCAAGTGCGTCCATTGCCTGATCGCAAGTCAGTTTCATATTTCGCATAAGGTTCGCAATCGACTCAACCAGTGTTTCCTTACGTCCCTGCTGAATACCTTCCTCTCTTACGCCTTTACTTAAATTGCACATCAGTTATCTTTAGTAGTGGTCTGTGCAAAATGTCCAAAATCAGCTAATTTACAGCATTCTATACACTCTGTACAGATATATGTGTCCACTACGTTCTCCTTCCTTTATTGATGTTCTTTACAATCAGTTTAATTGCATTATTACCATTTATCAAACACTTCGTTCTTAGCACGAACGAATCCGAATTCATTTTTTTCAATATAGCTGACTAAAGTTGTGTCAAATAGATCCTACATCTCAGCTTCAAGTTCCCACAGTATGATTCCTTCTTTTTTCACGTTTCTGTAGAAAGGTACGATAGTTTCCCATTTACAGAACATACGATATTCAATGTCAATAATGGAAAAGACTCTGTCATATTTCAAGTTCATATCTGCGGTAAATTCTGAAAGTTTGTCTTCTTCATATTTGTCCATACTTTTTGCTAGTAAAAGAGCAACATCCACATCCGACTCTTCCGTATCCGTTCCCCTGGCAACAGATCCGTAAAGCACAATCCTTATGACCTTCTCTCCAAGCACATCGAGGAGCCCTTCCACCAACCTGTCTGTAATCTTTTCATCCAACCCGTTCATTTCACCTGCACCTTTGTTCTAATGCTTAAGCCCCTATGTATAAACACCGTAACATCTTTGCGTTTTTGTTTTTCTCAGCTAATGATGGGGTAAAATAGTATTACTGCCATTTACCTGAGAACTTCTCTGCTGAGGAAATCTCCATCTCCCAATAAATCTATTTGTCTGATCTCATCCGATAACTCCACATTCCTATATATACGGATCACCGGCCTTTGAAAGTTCCTCTTCCGAAATCATCAGTTCCTTAAGCATCGCTTCAAATGAGATCGTTGGCTTTTTTCCATTTTCCTCCAGCCTTCGTACCGCTTCGACGAGCAGTTTGTACTCTTCTTCTGACTCTGTAAGTCTTAAATATTCTTCTGGTGATAAAACAACAGCTATCGGCTGGTCATTTTTAAGGACAACGAGTTTCCGATCTATACAAAGCCGTTCAAAGATCTGCATTGTCTTTCCTTCATCAAACTCAGATACCGACACCTTTTGATGCGGCATATCTTCTTTCTTCAACTGAAGCACCTCTCTTTACCATTAATTACGCTAAAAATCATAAAACATTCCGCAACCGGAATCTCTCTTTCTTTATTGTAGAATTTTCTACATCCGCAGTATATAGGAATATTATACTCTTGTATCGTATTGTTTCCAGTCTGCATTACAAACCCATTATAGCATACCACCAGCAGCCAAAGAACACCTGGCAAAAATAAATTCATGCAGCTAAATTCATGCAGGCTCTCATGAAGATGAAAAAACCTTCCACTTCGTTTTATTGTTCCCGGCATAAATTTCTTACACTCCATACACCATAGTCATACGAAACATCGAAAAACTCCTCCCTGAACAATAATTTTTTCGTATCTTTTCTCTAACTTCATCTGTGCTTTTGTTGGTAATTGATTGACATTTCCGAAAGCAAAGCTTATAATTTTATTGTATTTTTTTTAGCTCCGCACAGTAGCAGAGTTGACCATTTTTTATCTGGTACGATATGCCAGGATATGAATTTTAAAAATACATTATCCGCGATATAGAAAGGCACTGATTATTTTTGTAAGTAATCAGTGTCTTTTTGTATTTCTGTGCTTTACAAAGAAACTTCATTCAGATACCCCAAATAGCAATTACTGTATTACCGGCATCTGAATACCTGCAAAGAAAGGAGATTATGCAAACTATGGGACAGTTTAGTTGGAAATATGCAGATACAAAGAATAGAATTGCTCTAAAAATATTGGGAAGCGCATATGTTCCCTGTCCAGACGGATCTGTAATCTATGAAAACTGTTATCAAGGTTATGGAACGTTTGGAGGGTATGATATTTATGAACTGGCAGCCGACTGGAACAGATCGTCTCTTTCTGCCGATATGCTCCGGAAACCTGAACGGGAAGATTATCCGCCTTCTGCAGACGGTGAAAAATATTATGCCGGCAACCTAAAACGGTATGAAGAAAAGGTTCGAAGGCTACAGGCTTTTATAAACGGGGAGTCCAATACTTATATGACTGCTGCCTATGGTGATGATTGGAAACGCCAGATAGGAATTGATATCGTCCATGAGAATAAAAGCAAGGATCCTCTTAAATTTCCTATTAAAATTTGCAGAAACAGACCGGCTTCTTACGATAAGATCCGGCCCTCTACCGTGGATCCAAAACAAGGGCGCTAAAAACAGATTATTTTATTGAAAGGAGAACCAAGAATATGGAAACGAAAAAAAGATCCCTTCATCTTCAATTAAACTTTGTCGGCACGGATTATTTTGTACGTCCGATTTACAAAGACCAATACGGAAACCTCTGGAAAGACATAGATTTAGGCGATTCTAAAAAGCCTAATTTATATTCTGTTGCTAATAATTGTTTTGAAGGAGAACCCATGTCCCCTATCCCGGAGGATTATACTTTTGAGATTCTGTCAGAGTAAGCAGTTCTCCCTCTGCGAGACAAAATAAACTGACAAGATTAGCCTTCTCCCAGCCGTCAGATTTCATGCTGGGAGAAAGCATCTCATACAAAAACTTTGTAGAAAATCCTTGTTTTTTATTTTTCTTTCTATAATTTAGAACGGAGTCCAACAATCTTATTCATAGCATTGCTTTTCACTGTAAAATAACCGACTATAAAATGAAACTAATATTCCGTAGCTTATATTGGATGCAGATTTAAATGTATTTTTTCCATGTACCCCGCATATAACAACGAAAGGACGAATCTGCAGAGTTGACTGTTCAAGCCAGTTCTGCTATATTTAATTCAGTGATCGTTCTGTGGAAACTTGCGAAGCCCACAGGCGGGGGAGAGCTTTCGAGTCTTTCCCTCTTTTACATTTCTAGTAGTTTCTTGCCCTTACATATGCTATAATGGGAAAATAATAACAAATACTAAAACTGGGAGGATTATTTTATGACTGTTTTAGATGTAATAGAGATATTGCAATTGAACAAAGACAACACTATTTTCACTCCTCTTCCACCAGAATCATATCTTGAGGAACGTTCTGTTTTTGAGGTATCTTTTAAAAAGATTATTTTTTACGAAGGACTGACATTACCTGAATTTTATGATTCTAGAAAAAAAGGTTCCCATGACCTTATAGAATATATCCAAAAGAGCGTTGAATCTGTATATGGCAACAAACGGGAACTCCTTAGATACTTTTCTGTATTCGAATTACTAATCGCATTAGACAAAGCCGCTGGACACGATGATTGTATATCTTACGATAAATATTTAGAAACTGCGAAACAATATGTCAC
>ERZ1643250.1597-NODE-1597-length-18825-cov-7.703143_pt1 | contig 18825 bp, 19 predicted proteins | sample MGYA00579262_ERZ1643250 | MGnify/ENA primary metagenome ERZ1643250 (study PRJEB29033, sample SAMEA4952265) | chicken gut metagenome | biome: Broiler Chicken; feature: Gastrointestinal Tract; material: Caecum | place: Ireland | collected 2018 | study: Broiler... | reverse complement strand
GGCAGGGTGGTACAGTTAGACCGTGCAGATGGTACTAATTCACCGTTATTTACACTGGCCGCCAAATATGGCACAGGTGGCCGTTTAGGCTGGCAATCTGCACTGGGGAAGATCAAGGAATTCCTCCATTGTAATCAGACGGGTGTTGTTTCTTTTGGCTGTTTTCATATGCATACCTGCCTTTCTCTTTGGATTTTATAAAAAAGAATAAAAAAGACAAAGAAATCCACTGTCGAGAAATCTTTGTCACCACATATATATTATAGCGTATCAGCCGATTTTAGCCAAGTATTTTGTCAATCACCTTATGAACGCCAATGAATTACTCTATTTTACTCTCACGAAAATCAATAAATGGAAGATGAAACGCAGGAAATCCTGCTTCCATTGTCAACTGTGCTATCGTTGTTCTTGCATATGATAAAAGAAGTGCAGCTGCATTCAGTTTTAAAAAGTTTTCCACCTGACTTTCTTCTAAGTCAGCATCCCACATAAATTCTGCTATAACAGAAACAGCACAATAATAAGGCAAGCCTTTGTCGATCATTTCCTGCTGCCCCTCCGGCAATTCTATCCTTAATTCTACTCTTGCCTGCTTACCATTTTCAGAACGTGATACATTTGTTTCTGTTTTTATTCTGAAGTCTGATTGCTTTACATTATCCGGGTTAAATTTGTCATTTGACTGAAAAATAATATTTTTTACTCTTGGATTCTCAAATTGAAAAACACTCTTTTTCATTTATAACCTCCATCACGCTGCTCCACTAAATACTCCATCGATTTCCAGGATATTTTTCCCTTCAGATAACGTTGCATTTAACAAGACGTCAGTTCGGCCTGTTACGATATCTTGCTCATATATGTTACCAAATGACTCAACGTGTGATTTCTCAGATGATTCAATTAATATCTCATTTATTATCCTTGTCTTTATGTCATAATTATAATATTGCCTTTTTAGAATTTCTCGCATAGTATCTGAAAGGCCTTCTATCATTTTCGTCGAGTCATATACAATTTTCTGAACCGGACGTTTTTCTCCAGAAGGTAGGGAAGAGAGAAACGCAAAATAATCATCTCGTTCATCTTCATCCAAATAAACATCGTCATCTGGCAATATTTCACTATCAGCCAGCAGCTCGCCTAACGAAATTCCCCTGCTTTTATCTACTGTACCATCGTACTCAACTAAAATCCAGTTCCTGCCTTTCAAAAAAGCATCTCGAACAGAAAAAGCCCCTTCCACCATTTTATAAATTAACTCTTCATCCGTCTTAGCTATGAGCCATTTCTGAATTTTTCTGCACTCATAACACAAACACAGATACTCTTCTTCTGTATTTTCTTCTTTGCACAAAAATAAAATTGGTCGTTCATACTCAATAAATACATACTCAATCCACAAATTCAACTCACCAATTATATTCGTAAAATATCTTTTTCTCATCATATATTACTCCAAACATTTATTAAATAACTTTTCCGGCAACGAATCCTTATATATCCACCAATCCACATGATGATCAGAATTATATCCCTCTTTCCAATCAATTGTCTTTACCGCAACGCCAACATTTCTGCAATATGTTCCTTCTATCGCCACAGCTTTTGGATAACTTTTATTAAACATTTTCAGAAGTTTTTTTATCTTGCTCTTCTTAATATCAAAAGATGTTGAAAATGTTCGTAGATCATCTAAATCAATATCCTTATCCGGTATCAGCCCACTCACGTATTCTTCATAAGTGCTTATAAAAGTCTCCCTATTTATCTCTCCATTTTTAGCCACTCTATACAGAACTGTAGCATCTTTTAATATATTTTTATTATTTATAATATCGTGTTTATTCATAAGTATAAGAAAATTATCCGGATAGCACTCCGGAAAAGCTTCTCTGATATTCATCAGCCCCACCTTATTTTTCACATTTTAGCATTTTGCAAATTGACCGTCAACCTAAAGCGCTCCCTGAAATAAAAAAAGACAAAATCTCCCTGATTCTCCAAGAAAACTTTGTCACCACGCATCAAGTATATCATATTGTTAACAAAATTCAATATAATTTTCCAAACTTTTGACAGTATTTGACAAAATTAATCCCCCATCAACAATATGCTTCATTGTCTTTTCTGATTTTCTCTAATTTATCCGATGCTTCTCATTCTTATTTCATCGTCCCCTTTATATGTGCCGCCACTTTTTCTATTTCCGGATATATGGCCCCTGCGTGCAGATCGCATAACCTAAGCTCATCCTGTATTATTTTTTTACATTTAGCCGGTATTATAAAAACAGGTCTTATCCCATTTCTGCTAAACCGGTAACTGTTTAATGCTTTAACTATATCACTATTATCTTCAGACATTGCGCCCACAATAATAAAAGCTCCTGACTGTTTTACAATCCGCTGATTCAGCATCGACGGCTTTACAAACAATACATTAATCACATCCTCCGGTACGATCCGGCTTTCAAAATATGGCTTTTCTCTTTGCACCTGCCGATACAGACGTCTGACGACATCAATACTGTTGAAATTCTTAATCTTATTTTCCAGAACCCATCTGCCATCAGCTTTCTTATAATCTTCTTTCAAAGTATACAGCTGCATAATTGAACAATCGCCCTCGGGATATTTTTTCTTGTCGCCATATACTTTTTCTCTTATTTGTTCTATTTCAGAATCCCACTTATCTATATTATCCTCTGCATTAAACCAGGAAGTAATGGGAATCTTTTCTGTAATCAGTTTCATAAAGAAGCGGGCAATATAATATAACAAAAGCTGATCCCTGTAATTCATCTGAGAAATTCCAGTTAATAACGAAACACTGTCGCTGTGCCCGTATCGTATATTTGTTTCTTTTACTCCCGTATACGGGTCTCTATCTCTCCTGTCTTTAAATATAAGCACCTCACCGTCTGTTTCACAGTTCTGACATGCAAAAAGCAAAGCTACAAGCGCATTGCTTGATACATCCAACAGCCGTGTCGGCAGATTATAATGCTGCATTTCAACCAGCTTATCCAAAATCGTATTCAGGTTATAAAATTCTTTGGGACATAAACGTTCTAATTCATCAAACATTAATTTTTCGTTTTTTCTCCACCGAATCTCTCTGACAATCGAAGGCTGAAGCAAATAATTACTGTCAGACTGACCGCGGAAGAACATATCCTCTTCTTTATAAGCTGATAAATATCTGATATATGTCGGCACGTCTTTTATTTCATATATGTTCACACGATTTTCATCAAATATGTAATGATTCACGCCCATCTTTACAACTTTTATTGAATCACGTTTTAACGCCTTGAGGAAAGATTTAGCTGTAAATTCAGTATATAAAGCTTCGTCCAATCTGGCATAGCCTTCATATGAAATTTTAGCTTCAATCTCTTTTTCATAAAGAGATTCTATTTTATCATCCATTTTTGTACTCATTGCAGTTTTCTCAATGCTTCTTTTTCAGGAAGCCTATCCCCCTCACTCTCTCCACAAAGTTCCTGTACTCCCCGGGTTCTGCGGCATAGTTCACCAATATAATCACAAGACTACTGACTCCTCCCATCGCGCAGGCGTATAAAAACCAGCTGATAAAGGAGTCCATCTCCTGGGGAATCAGCCGAAGTCCTGCCGCAATCAACACAATTACAGCAATCATATTTCTTACGATTCTTGCAAATGAATGTTTTGCCGTTCCTTTAATCAAATTTCTGCTTGTATAGAATATCATCTCAAATGATCGATATCCGTAGGAACACACTGTTCCAAACAGAACACCGTTCATGCCCCATTTCCACACAAGCGCCAGTGAAACAACGATATTAATCACTGCTTCGGCTATTGCCTGATACCTTGTCTGTTTGTAATGCCCGGCCGCGCAGATAATCGTCATACCTGGAACCCGGACATTCTGAAGAAAAATAAGTATCGTAAAGAGCGCCGCAGCTACAGGCCGGACATACTGTACATCTTCCATATTCTTCGTGTAGACTGCTATAAACGGAATGATAAGCGCTCCCATACATGCAGCTACAATAAATAAAATAACAAAATACATATATTCAAATGTTGAATAGCTTTTCTTCAGCACAGCCTGCTCATTTCTCGCAATCACCTCGCCAAATCCCGCTGTAAGCCCATTAAAAAAGGATGTCAGAAGCTGATTGACGGCGTTTACCACAAGCATATAAATGCCATAAACGCTCACTTCAAGCAGCGATCTGCTTCCCAGGCAGATTGTAAGAACTGCGGTATCTGTATTATTAACGATTATTCCAACCACCTGATGAAGAAGCGCTGCATTTTTCTGTTTCAGCGCATGTTCCGCAGGAGCCACATGGAAATCCAATTTCGGATACCTCTTCTTTGCATAGGCTCTTATCAGAAAAAGGCGCATCACATAAACAGCCGTTGCCACGGCCTTAACAAGAAGTATGCTGGCTCCGGCGTAAATAAGAACAATGGATACCACCATATTCAAAATCGTGCCGGCACTTTGAACGAGAGCTACAACATAACCTTCCTGATTGGCATTAAGCAACACCCGGTATTTCCCGAGGAAAAAATAATCTATAAGAGTACTGCCCGCCAGAACCACAATCATCCACCGTACCAGACCGTGATCAAGCTGCCTGCTGATAAAAAGTGGATAGACAACGACCAGTGCGGCTGTTAATACAAAAAAGAGTACACCCGACCTGTTATAAAATTTTCTTGTGGCAGAAAGTATAGAATTGACTTCATCTTTCCGTCCAAGTGCAAGGGGATTATAAAGGGCTACAACTGACGCAGTAGCAACGCCTGCCTCAGCCAGGCTGAGATAGGTAAGAAATTGGTTCACTGACGTGATCATTCCGTTTACTGTCGAACCATAGGCCTCAAGTATAAACCTGGGAAGTATGATCCCGGAAAGGAATACTACAACCTGTAGGAACAGATTCGCAGCCATATTTTTAAACGCCTGCTCGCTTCTCATAATCTTCTGTCTCTTCTCCTCAATATAAAAAATCAGACATAATCCCCGCCGATTATGCCGAGGAAACCACCAGCTTCCTCTATCAGCTGGAACCGGCTACCTTGCGAGAACTGATATCTTTTCATAATCTGTCTATCAAAGCCTGCCACTGCCTGAAAATTGACCTTTTTTCAAATTTCTGTATGTCCGCTGCTGCTCCTTCCGAAAATGCAGCGCGCAGTTTTTCATCAGACATCAGTCTTGTAATCCGTTCACTCATAATATCCAGATCGTATGGCGGAACGAGATACCCACTCTTTCCTTCTGTTATTATCTCATTCGGTCCTGTCTCAATGTCAAAACTGACCATCGGTATTCCAAGCGCTGAGGCCTCCAGCAGTACGATAGGAAGGCCTTCCCGGTAAGACGGAAGTACCAGAAACGCGTACTCAGAATAATGCCTGTATACCTTCTTTATGTTTCCCTTCAGATGCAGTTGATTCTGAAGATGGTATTCGTTTACTTTTGCAGATATCTCATCAAAGGTCTCTCCTGTCCCATAGACATCCCAATGCCATTGTGGATGTGAAGGAAGAACACGGCGTGCCACTTCTACAAGGAGATCATAACCCTTTTCTTTTCCAAAACGTCCAACAGAAATAATCCGCCGGCTGTTTGTATTATAAGGTCGTCTGTACTCTGCGAGCTCAGGATCAATCCAATTATAGATACACTGAATTTTCGCCGGATTAATATGAAACTTTCTGATATAATCCTGTCTTGTTTTCTCAGTAAGCACCACTATCTTGTTCGACATCAGTGAGTCCCATAACCGGATGGCTGTTATATCTTTCTGCTTCCACTGATTCATCAACCCACCGTGGTCACAATATATATACTTTGTCTTCGTAAACAGACGTGTAAATGAAATAATCAGCGCCGGATAATTGCCCATCAGAAGCACCACGTCTATTTTCTTTTCTTTTACAAAACGTATAAATCGCCGAAAAGAGCCGCTGATCATCTGACGAAGCCGGGTATCTCCCACCTTCCCTTTAAGAAATGTCACTCTCTCATCCAGGTCGTACGCACACTCGCCTCCATGATTAATCTCAAAAATATACACCTCATAACAATCGCAGAAGGCATTCGCCAGAGAAGTTGTAACCTGCTCAACGCCCCCTGTCACAGACATATCAAAATCAACCAGACATACTTTTTTCATCTTTTCACCTATGAGATAATGCTCTTATTTTTTTTATCATTCATCCGTATCAGAAAGCGGTATGCCCGCGTATTCAGAAAAAGGACAAAAGCGCCAATCTTTCTGGCACGGTTAAAATAAGAGCTTCTCAGTATCCTTACGACATTTCGCTTCAGATACGTCTTTACTTTTCTGAATTCTTTTATCTTTCTGTAATCATCCTGCTGCAGCATACGATCAAGTATGGAAAAATAAGCCCACGTAAGCTTAAATCTTGCCTGAGGAAGTACAGAAGGATATTTTGACTCTACAATCCTGAGCGTATCTTCGTAAGCATAAATAAACATCATCGCACGGGAATCAAATTTCTGAGTAGTAATGCTTTTACTGCGATGTATATAATAATATAAAGGCGTCGTATCGACATAAATATTATCTATTATCTGCATCAAATCCGTATGAAACTTTACATCTTCATACAGAATTCCTTCAGGGAACTTAAGCTTCTGAAAAAGTTTTGCCCGGTACAGCTTATTGCAGGAGCTTCCGGGTATCTTTTCTCCTACAAGCAGAAGTCCAAATGCCTCCTCTGCCGGGCATAGAAATTTCTCTATTTTGTCGTATTGAGGAACTTTTTTCTGCTGGAACACGTTGTAAACGCCACAGGAAGCCACATCGGCTCCGCTGGCACAGATGTTATCATACAACTGTTCCACCATCACCCGGTCGATGTAATCATCGCTGTCCACAAACATCAGATATTCTCCATGTGCTGCTCTGATTCCGGTATTCCTCGCTCTTCCAAGTCCTCCATTTTCTGCCTGATATACACAACATATACGCGTATCCATCCTTTCATACTCACGACAGATCTCCCTGCTCTGATCAGTGGAACAGTCTTCCACTAAGATCACTTCTATATCTCTGAAAGTCTGTCCTAATATAGAATCCACGCACTTTTTCAGATATTTCTCTACATTATATACAGGAACAATCACACTGACGGTTGGCATTTTTCCCTCCTATAATCCCCACTCAAACACAGTCTTAAACGGAGTGTTCATATCTGTTCGGAATACTCTGTGAATATCCTCTACAGAACTCACCTTAGCATCTTCATAAATGATAAGTTCAAGACGCCTGCAAAATCTCCCGTCCTGCAGGTACTCCACTGCCTTTAGAAAATCTTCTCTCCCTGACCTGCTGCTTCCAACTGCTGTTATTCCCTTTTCCAGAATGTCTCTTGTATTAACTGCCACTTTATTTTCACTGACTCCCATCAGCATTACAGTGCCCTGAGGATTAATATAACGAATTATATCATCTATGGCATAGTAACTCCCGTCTCCTCCACAGCACTCAAAAGCATGATCAATTTCAAAAGGCTCAGTGAGAGTCTCTCTTAAATAAGTTCTGTCAGCAAACGTAAAATAAGACAGCTTTGTCGGGTTCTTCCCTATAACAATAATCTGGCTCTCAGGAAATTCCATTTTAAGGAGATTTGCTGTTACAAAGGCAAGACTGCCATCCCCCCATACACCTATACGTCTTCGTATACTGTGTGCTATCCCCTTAAACCGGCGAATGCTGTGTGCCGCAACACTGATAAATTCAGTAACTGCCGCTATTCTGTCAGGAATCCCGTCACAGGGTACAAGACGATCTGCGGGAAGACTGACATATTCCCTCATAAATCCGTCTCTGCCACTTGAAAGAAACGAAGCATCGCTGGCATAATTTTCCATAATCACCGAATTATCTCCGCCCGGCACATTGGGTATCATAACCACTTGCTGGCCAACATTAAAAGTTCCCGACGGATCATACAGCACAGTCCCGCAGGCCTCATGGATTAATGCCATTGGAAGTTTACTCTCCATAATCTCCCTCTGTCTCTGTCCTGTATAATATCTTTGATCCGCATGACATATAGCCATATACTCGGGCTTTACGACAACCTGATCTGCGAACTGAAAATCATCAAATTTTACAGAAAACGTTCCCGGTGCGACCAGCTGATAGATATAATTAATCAATGACCTCTCCTCCAACCATCGCCTGAGCGATCTTATAATCACTGACTGTTGTAATCTTCAGATTCGACGGTTCTCCTTTTACAAGATACACTTCCCGGTTCCGTACGACTGCCATCTTGCACGCATCCGTCAGCTCAGCTTTTTCCTGCTCGTTTAGCGAATTGTATAATTCTTTCAGAAGATCAACCTGAAAACTCTGCGGAGTCTGTCCCTGATACATCCGGGAACGCACGGGAATTTCCGTAATCCTGCAGCCATCATCTGATACGACTATCGTATCAGTAGCCGGTATTACCGTATCACATGCCTGATATTTAAGTACTGCTTCAATATTATCATTCAGGATCCTGGAAGTAACGAATGGTCTGACAGAGTCGTGGGTAACAATATAATGTTCTGAACTTTTCCCAAAATCCTGTTCTATTCCGGAGACAATATTCATTATTGTAGAATTACGATCCTTTCCTCCTTCTACGACATGCACACAGTCTTTTCTCATATGAATATGTTTATCAATCAGATCTTCCATGTGAAGCACCCAGTTTGGATGCACACCGATATAAATATGATCAATCTTAGGACACAATAAAAATTTCTCCAGTGTATGAATCACCATCGGTTTATCACCCAGTTGAAGAAACTGTTTCGGCATATCTGCCATATTCATTCTTGTGCCGGTTCCTCCGGCCAGAATTCCGCCAAAAATCATAACATCCTCCCGATTTTCACCTGTTTTCTACATACTTTTGTTATTATAGCAAATTCTCTTCATTCTAACAACCCGGACAGGGAAAAAGACATGGTCCCCCATGTCTTTCTGCAATTTACCGCACACAGTAATATTTTCCCTTGTACTTTTTATAACTATTATCAAGATCGCAGATTACCACATCATGATGTGCCACCCGTTTTTCCTCAGGTGGAAGTTTCATATAATCTCCAAAAGCAATCTTCAGATAATCGTCATACCCCTGGGGTATCGGCATCATATGTCCTTCAAACTCTCTGTAAACCGCTTTTTCAAACGCCTTTTTCGGGTACCTGTTCTTCATATAATGTGGACCGGCACACAATTCTGTAACATAGTCACAGTCTTCTATGCGGTATTTTGTCATCCGCTTTTCAGCAAAATGCCAGATACGGTATCGTGCTTTTGAAGATGGGATCACCGCGAGAGCGGCTTTTCCAAGCAATGTCATCAGTTTCCCATGATTTTCAGGTATCCGCTGAGAACGGTAAACAGAATAAACTGTCGCCCACATCAGCTGGATCGTTCTCCTGAATTTGCCGCTTGGGCAGCCATCGATAGGAAGAACATCCAGAATCAGTCCGTGACTGATATCAAGATCGGTCTGATAAGGTCTTATAAATGTTGTTGTGTTGTCCCGGATGTTTAGAAAAAGATTGCGATCATTGTGATATTCGTTGGAATCTTCCATAGTATAGCGTTCTGTGTCTGCTCTTCTTCTCCATATTCTCTTCAGAATCTCATAATCCCTGCGAGGCATAAACACATCCACATCGTCATCCCAGGGAATAAAGCCTTTATGTCTTATGGTGCCGATACAGCAGCCGCCGCAAAAATAGAACATCAGATGATTTTCTTCACAGATTTTCTTGAAATAAAGCGCCATTTCAAGGCTCTTCTCCTGGATCTTCCTGATCTCATTTTTACTGTAATCCATCATACCGTACTCATCCCTGCATCAGCTCTTCCATTAATTTTACAATCGCTTCATAAGAATGCGGCCTGTCAAACTGTTCTTCTGCGATCTTCCTCGCACGCCGCCCCATCTCTTCCCGTTTCTGAGGATCCTGATACAGATCAAGGATCGCATCCGCCAGTATTTCCGCATCTTCTGCCTCAATATTTATGCCAAACCCATCATCATTTACCTTTTTTCTGAATTCCGGGCTGCTGCATGTATTAATCATCGGCTTCCCTGCCGCAAGATAATCTCCAATCTTGGTCACGATGCTCTGAGGCGCCTTTTTCACAAAAGAATTCACAAGCACATCCGACTTTTTCAAATAGGCAGCCATCTTGTCATAGGGCGTATAACCCATAAACTGAACATTGCCTTCCAGTCCCCCCGCCAGTTCCTCCAGTTCTTCCTTTAGCGGTCCGCCTCCCAGCAATTTTATATGGATGTTGTGATATCCCTTCTTCTTCAAAATATCTGCTGCAAGGATCATTGTACGGATATCATAGCTTGTCCCGATCGTTCCTGCATAAGTCACCCAGAACTCATCCGATGTCTTTTCGATCTCATTCAGATGAGCTTCTATCCCTTTATCAAATACGGAGAGTTCATTTCCCACATATACAGTTATTTTAGGAATACTTCTTCTTTTTCTCTTAAACGGACGATCGGCGTATTCATCAGATGTCCCAACGATGCCTGAGCAGAGACTGTATACTTTCTCAGCATCCCGCAGCAGCGGATAAAACAAAATGCTGCTCACAACCGGAATATCAAGCACCATTCGCATCGCTTCTGGCCACAGATCATTGACATCCGCCACAAAAGGGATGCCATGTTCTTTAGCATATTCCGCGGCGGCACGAGCCACATCATTAGGAGGGATCTCACAATAGATCAAATCATAGCTTCCGTCCTGTTTAAGCATCCTCTTTAGATTTTTTGCTGCAATATGATGACTTCTGATCCGGCGTAAATCAATATTCTTTTTATAGCCCGGCTCATCGATAAAACGGAGATTAAAGGGGTAGCTGTCTTTTTTTATCTGATCTACATCACGTTGTGCTTTTGCCCAATGCTGGAAAGAAGTAGTAATCAGATCGGCCTGATACCCCTTATTTACCAGATATTCTGACAGGAAACGGAATCTGGTGTAGCCGTTTTCATTATTCAGTTTAACTCCCATCGTAATAATTGCAATTCTCTTCATGAACGCACCTATTTTATATTTTACATTTTTATAACTTTTTTATCATATCACATTTAATATTGTATAACAATACAAAAAACTTTAAGAATATCTTATCATATCATAATATCCTCACAAACTTTTACTCAATTCCAACCTTCATTCTACCTTTTAATACTTTCTCTCCATCATTTCTAGTTACTGTTACTTTTACCTCAATCCGTTGAAAAACATCATGCTTTTCTACCACAATTCCACTTATTTTCAAAATATCTCCAATATATACAGGTTTTAAAAACTTCACCTCGACACTTTGGAGCAAACTCTTTTCCCCAGGAAGATACATTCCAGCCAAGGTAGATAAAAAAGAGGCCGTAAGCATTCCATAAGAAACCCTTCCCTTTTTCCCTTTCGCTTTTGCATATTCCTCATCACAATGCAATGGATTTTTATCTCCGGTTATTATGCAAAACGAATCTAACATCTTTTCTGTTATCTTTACTCGAAACTGTTCTTCCATTCCGATTCGAATCTCATCATATTGATAATGGTTCATTTTATTGAAACTCCTGTTTTAATGTGCAATAAATACTTTGAGCATCCAATTTATTTGCAAAACGGACGTCCTTCTGGGTCCCATATCCGCATGCAAAGCAATCCTTCAAACCGATGCGTATTAATTTTATCTGTAAACTTTCTTCAGCAATAATTTCTGATAGTATTCCTCCCAATCCCCCGAAAATATTATGCTCTTCTACTGTTGCGATCTTTTTTATTCCTTTTAGCTTTAAAATAAGATCTTTACGATTTAGCGGTTTTAATGTATGAACATTAATAAGCCTAATCTTTTTCCCAGATTCCCGGAATCTCTCTACAGCTTCTATAGCTTCTTCTATAATACTTCCTGTCGCACATACAGCATAATCTGTCCCATCGAAAATTTCTATACTCTCTCCAGGGATAAAATTATAATCTTCTGTATAAATTTCTTTTTCTTTACTCATCCCTAATCTGATATAAACAGGCCCATCTATTTCATAAGCTGCCATTACTGCTTTTCCAACTTCCTTCGGTGATGCCGGAGACAAAATCGTTAAGTTGGGGAGGGCCCGCAAAGCACTTATATCCTCGGTTGTATGGTGAGACGGCCCGAGTGTACTCCAGGCAAGTCCACTTCCCATACCAACAATTTTTACATTTAGATTCTGAAAACAAATGTCATCCCTTATAAATTCGAAAGCACGATATGCCAGGAAGGCACCGGATGTATATACAAAGGGAACCAGACCGCCAATTGCCATTCCGGAAGCAACTCCTACAAGGTTTTCTTCTGCAATTCCCAAATTTATGCACTGGTCTGGAAACTCTCTTTTTAACAGTTCATCATATTCTGTTCCACTATCCGACAATAGAGAGATAATATTACTATCTTTCTTCACAAGTTCATACAATGCCATTATATACGCTTTTTGCATACTCGAGTTCCTCCTCTGTGATTCCAAGTTCCTCCATAAATACTTTACGCTCTCTTTTCCCCGGCATCCGCCAATGCCATGCCGGGTTATTTTCCATTAAACTGACGCCTTTGCCTTTTACAGTTTCTGCCAATATTACTCTTGGAATGCCGAGTGATCCCTTTTTTAAGCATTTTTCAAGTTCATCTACATCATGTCCATCAACTTCATCAACTTGCCAGCCAAAAGCTTCCCATCTCTCTTTCCAGTTTTCTTTTCCCATAATTTCTGATACTTTGCCCATTTTTTGTATATGATTACAGTCCAGGATAACAACTATATTATCCAGATGTAGTCCTGCACAGGATAATGCACTTTCCCATATGCTTCCTTCCTGACATTCACCATCGCCAATCAGAATATATGTTTTGTTTTCCCGGTTTTTGAGCTTATCAGCAAGCGCTATCCCCTGTCCAATAGACATTCCATGTCCAAGAGAGCCTGTAGATGTCTCTACAGCTGGAATCTTTCCACGTTCAGGTTCACCGCCAAGATTCGAACCTGGCTGAGAAAAACTATATAATACATCTTTCTCAAAAAAATTAAACTCACATAATACGGTATACAGAGCTAAACTTGCATGTCCTTTACTAAGCACAAAATGATCATGAGTATTTTTCTGAAAAGACTCTTTATTAATCTTTATAATTTCTTTCTGATATAAAGTGTATATAATCTCAAGACTTGAATACGCAGATGCCAGATGTCCCATTCCTCCCGCATATGCAGCCAAAAAAATTTCTTTTCTTAACCGTTTCAGATTATCTATATCTTTTTTCTCCATAAAAAACCTCCGTTATCTATCCGAAAATAGTCACTGTATCAGCATCTAGCCCCGATCCACCCATATAAGGCATGGCATCCAGCCTCTTCATATCCTCTTCCATAACTTGAAAATCAAAAATATCCATGTTTTCTTTTATTCTGGCTGGACTAACTGATTTAGGAAGTGGTGTAAGTCCCTTCTGAATACAATATCTCAGACACAACTGGGCTACAGATTTTCCATAGCGTTCTGCCATCTCCTGCAAAGGTTTTCTCCGCATCATTTTCCCACTTCCCAGCGGACTCCATGCCTCCAAATCTATCTTTTCACTATGGCAATAGTCAACAATTTCCGACTGATTACATCCAGGGTGGAACTCTATCTGGTTTATCATAGGCTTTATATTTGCATGACTGGCAAATGATTCTATGTGATGTTTCTTGCAATTGCATACACCAATTTTACGAACATATCCTTCATCATACAATTTTTCAAACGCCCTCCAAGTCTCTGCATTGATTTTCTCCCAATCTTCATGCATATGTGCTGCTGCAGGCCAATGAACAAGATAAGAATCAAGATAATCTGTTTTTAAGTTTTTAACAGTTCTCTGAAATGCTACCAACACCTTGTCATAAGCACGCTCTGTAGTCCAAAGTTTTCCTGAAAGAAAAATATCTTTTCTTTCTACCCCACCACTTTTTAAAGCTTCTCCCACCTTATTCTCATTTTCATAAGCCGCTGCGGTATCAAAATGGCGATACCCACATTCTAATGCGACACGAATTGCAGGCGCCATTTCCGCATCTTTAATTTTCCATGTTCCAAACCCGATAGTATACAGTGCTTTTCCCATTACTTTGCCTTCCATCAAAATTCAAAATCAAAATATTTATAAAGTCTTTCTGCTTTCATATGCCTATAATCCTGAAAATCCTCATTACCGCACCCAACTTCATAAGGATTATAAGACCCTGTAATTGGAATTCCCTTTTCTGCAGAATATTCGTGAATAAATACATCCAATTCTTCTACCATAGGATATGATCCGTTCTCTATAATATAGTCCCATATAAGAGGAGGAAATGGGTGAAGAAAAAATTTTATTTCTACATTATTCTCCTGGAGGTATGTGATTAATTTCTTAAAATTTTCCACTTGTTCCAGGTCTAAATGAGCATTTGGGGTGATAGCATTTTCCAGTTTTGAACTAGAACTTCCGGTTATATACTGCTCCATTTCTTCTTCAACGTCTGCTTCGGATATATTTTCTATATGATAGGCCGATACCCTCGCATTATCCTTTAAATAATAGGCTCCTTGATACTCTGCATCTGGTTCTCCAATTTTCGCATCACCAGATATGCCATTTTCACTTATATACTGCATACTGCTTTGAAAATAGGTTAAAGAAAAAAGTTGTCCATATTTACTGGTTTTAGCTGCTAAAATTTCTATTTGGGAATCATCCAATTCTGTTGAGCTCCCAATCATATCCAATGCTACTTGAACATCTTCTTCATAAGGCAGCCATGATTTATTATTTTCCATAATAGCCGTATCGAAAAACAAAGTATCCACGCAAAACAATACCTTATCCGGCATCTTACCGTTGCGTTCCAACTGTCCGAATATAGCCAGGACATCATACCCGTTCCCAGAGGACATTCCAAGATTATAAAATTTTTCACTTCCCACCATATCAGAATTCACCCATCTCACAAGACTAGGTCCTACAGCTATGCACTCCGGGCTATCTGGCATCGCTTCTATCAGTTTTTTGTCTACCTCTCTTTCTTCCACATTTCCCGATTTAACATATGCACTTTTCCCTTCCATGAACAACCCTACCATCTTTTCCGGGGCCGCACCAAAAAGATTTCCCGGGTCAGCATTATAGTTCACAAAAATTAAAAGGCTTAAAATAGGAATCGAAAAAAGCAGAAAACACATTAGTCTTTTCATAATTCACCTCAAAATTGGAAATAAATAAATGATGACTGACCAAAAACACCAAAATACATAATTACAAACAAGATTGTCCACCAAAACACACACTGAAATCCTATATTTTGCCCTTCTAATTTTACTAAAAAATTCTCGCCATTATAATCCAGTCTGTCCAAATAAATTATTAAAATAACCCCCAAAAAGACCATAATAAAATGCATAGTGCTTGTCCAGCCGATGGACAGTAAAGAACCATCCAGCAAAATCCACGGGTTAAATACACCAATAATCTCTTTTATTACAGCAATTCCACCATTTATGCTACCTGCACATACAAATATCCAGCACAAACACATAAGCAAGACAGTTCGTATACGGCAGAAAAAAGTATAGCTAATACAATTCGTATTAATATGAAAAACTGAAATAATCCATTTAAAAAATGGTTGAAAAATCTCACTTCCAATTAAATAAATACCTGGTATGATGCCAGAAGCGAGAAAATACATGGCGGTTCCGCCATGCCACAGACCAATTGCCAGCCATATACAAATTAAACCTAAATAAGTAGGAATCTTTTTCCCCTTCTTTTTTCCAAATTTTTTCTTACAAGTTTTACCAATTTTTTGCATAAAAGTGCTTTTTAAAATAGGATAAAATACATATTCTTTAAACCATACTCCTAAAGTAATATGCCACCTACGCCAGAATTCAGATAGTGTTGTTGAAAAAAAGGGGGAATGAAAATTCTCAGGAAGCGTAATTCCAAATGCCTGGGAAGCTCCCAGTACAATATCCATACATCCAGAAAAATCTGCATATAACTGAAATGCGTATGCAATTGTCGCCGCTATAAGATAGCTGCCGGAATACGGCATGTCGCCGTGATATACCGCCTGCACAAACAAGCCCAATTGATCAGCGATTACACATTTTTTCAGATAACCAATGATCATCCGTTCAACTCCATGCATAAGCTCCCGCCCTTTCAGTTTGTGAAATTGAAACATTTGAGGAGCCATTTCAGCATACTTTGTCACCGGCCCTGAGACTAACTGCGGAAAATAGCAGGTAAACAGACTGAATTTAAGGAAATTCTTCTCAGCAGCATAACTCTCATAGTAGACGTCAAATACATATCCCATGATTGATAGTGTATAATAAGATATTCCTATTGGTGCCGCCAGATTCCACATATCTATATTTTTATGGAAATGGAAAATGCTTTGCATTAAATTCCCAAGGTTAAACAAGTATTTTAACACAACCAATTCACTTATAAGCAGAAAAACCACCAAGCACAAAAGCCAGAATCTTTTCTTCTGTCCTTGACTTCTTTCGATAATTCTTGCTCCTGTATACGCAACCACTATTCCATATACCAAATATAGAACCATCTTTATGCCGCCTGCACTAATAAAGAATAGGATGCTTCCCAGCAAAAGCCATATCCATTGTGCTTTTGCTGGGAACATATAATAAAAACATAATAAAATTACAAAAAAAAGCAGAAATGCAGATCCTGTCAAGCTCATTTAGCTGAACGCTCCATTATAATATCAACCATCTCTCCAACATTTTTCATAGATGTAACCTCGCCCATTGTAAACTTGATATCAAAACACTTTTCAACAGCAACGACCAAATTAATATGTTCCAGACTATCCCAATCCTCGATATCATTTGCAGTAGTTTCTTCATTTACTGATATTTCATCATCGTCAAACACATCCTGGAACACCTCATCAAGCTTATGAAAAATCTCTTCTCTTGTCATTTTATTTTTCCTCCTTAATATATGTTAAATTCTCTTTATAATCATTCACTTTTACAAAATACGTTCCATCTGCCTCTTTACAAAATCCCATCTTTTCATATATTTTTTCTACCATTGCATTTTTTGCTGTCCTTTTGTATTCGCCGATAACTTTCTGGAACCCATTCTCTCTTGCTATATATATAATTTTATTAACAATAAATTCTTCCATTCCACGTTTCAATACACGACAGCTCATAAACCAATTTTCTATAAATAAAGTTTCCATATCCAGTTTCTTCAAAACTACTACACTGATCAAACCGTATGCCCCCAGTTTATCTTTCAGAGTAAAATATAAAGTTAAATATTTGTCATCTTCCGATAATTTGCGGATTTCATCCTCTGTATATCGTACTGTTCTCAAATTAAACTGATTGGATCGCTGAGAAAGCTGAGCAATCCTTGGATAATGAAACTCATCAAATGATTTGGCTTCCGCAATCATATTCATTTCCTGTAGATATTCATCATATGACTGGCTTTTATTTAAAATATCCCTTCTTACTGATTCAGCCTGATACTGTTCAGTACGTTTATTATCCTCCTGAGAATAAGAGGCGGTTTCAAATAAACTGCATTTTTTTAAATAAGCCAAGTATAATGCTGGATCTTCCGGCAATTCTGGAACCGTAACTTCTGGGATTAATGTTCTGACCACATCCCGTTCTCTTGGATTATCATCCAGAAACACAATACTATCCATCCCAATATTCAAAATCTGCTGAATTTTACATATGTTAGCCGCTTTATCATCCCAATTTGCAACAAACACCGCAAAATCCGAGAGTTTTAATTCCATCTCAGGATGTTTCTCAAAAGGAAGTTTTGCTGTATCTTCATTATTTTTACTACAGACTGCAAGAAGGATCCCCCTATTTTTTAATTCTTTTAGCCATCGCTGTATTTCCGTAAACGCATGTCCGTCCCCGAGTTCCCCGATCTGTATCCCTTCCAAGCCGTCATCTCCAATAATACCACCCCATAAAGTATTATCCAAATCAGTTATCACACACTTGATAATCTTTCCCATAATAGCTTTAACAACAGAAATAATCTCTCCTGCAATTCCAACAAGAGCATTTTGTGAAAAAGGTATTTTTGCGATATAATAAAATTTCTCGTCCTTGAAAGCAATCTCACCGTACTGCCCTGCCAGTTTACAGATATCAATCAAATACAGATTTCTGTATTCCTGTGCTCCCTGCATTATATACATATTCAGTTTTCTCACTTGATATAGAAAAGAAACCTCTGATTTTCCAGCATAATTCCCCCAGATTCCATCATCTGTTTCCTCATAATTCATTTGCAAAATTTTAGCATTAGAATATTCGGATAATCTCAACCAATATTTTTTTAATACTTCATATTGCTGTTCGGCAAAATTTTTACGGTCATCTACTGGCGTGTCACAAAATTTCTTATATAGTTTTTCTGAGCATACTGCTAATAAAATAAAATCCGGATGATATTTATATGTGTCTGAATACTCATCCAATATCTGCGCGTCAAACTGATCATAATCGCAATCCAATACCTGAAGGGGCCGTCCTTCTTTCTGTGAGTATCCTTTTATGGCAACCGCTAAATGTTGTGTGGCAAAATCTCCGATAACAGCCATCTTTAATTGTTGCTGATTTCATGAGCTGTCACCAGACTGCTCTCATGAGTTGTCTTTA
>ERZ1643250.1595-NODE-1595-length-18836-cov-6.337362_pt1 | contig 18836 bp, 15 predicted proteins | sample MGYA00579262_ERZ1643250 | MGnify/ENA primary metagenome ERZ1643250 (study PRJEB29033, sample SAMEA4952265) | chicken gut metagenome | biome: Broiler Chicken; feature: Gastrointestinal Tract; material: Caecum | place: Ireland | collected 2018 | study: Broiler... | reverse complement strand
TGAACATTGAGGCCAGAACCATGATTGATATGGCTACGAAGCAGATTATTCCTGCCGTTATTCATTATACAACGGTACTTGCCAAATCCATTAATGAAATCCGTGCGGTGGGCGTGTACGATGTGAGCGTACAGACGGATCTTCTGCAGCAGTGTACCAAGTATCTGAAAGCTGCCAAAACGGCAATGAACAAGCTGAAAAAACTGGCAGACCAGGCTTCCGCCATGGAAGAAGGAAGGGACAGAGCTGTTTTCTATAAAGACAAAATCCGGCCGGCAATGGATGAATTGAGAAAACCGGTGGATGAACTGGAAATGATTGTAGATAAGGAAATGTGGCCGATGCCTTCTTACGGTGATTTGATTTTTGAAGGATAATGAGGAGTCCGTTATAGACTGAAAATGAGAGAAATAGCGCCGGCGTATACCGGCGCTATACAGCGTTTCGGCAATAGAAGGGAGTAAATCATGAAAGAAGAATTGCTTTTTTTGAAAGAACAAAAGGTGGATGCCGGTCTGATTGAAGCTGTGGAAGAGTTTTCCGGGAAATATCCGGTGCCGGAGCAGGCGGCCGGCAGAATCGTGAAACCGGCCATTCCTTTTTACGGAAAAGAGATTCTGGAGATGGCCATAGCTGCTTTGCTGAAAGGGGAGAATCTTCTGCTGGCAGGCCCAAAGGCCACAGGAAAAAATATTTTAGCGGAAAATCTGGCCTATATTTTCCACAGACCTACCTATAATGTATCTTTTCATGTAAATACCAACAGCGGCGACCTGATTGGAACAGACACCTTCCGCAACAACGAGGTGGAACTGAGAAAGGGAAGTATTTATCAGTGCGCAGAAAACGGCGGTTTTGGTATTCTGGATGAGATTAACATGGCCAAAAACGATGCTGTCTCCGTTTTGCATGCCACTTTGGATTACCGGCGTTCCATTGATGTGCCGGGATACGAGAAAATTGAACTTCACCCGGCGGCGCGTTTTATCGGGACAATGAATTACGGTTATGCGGGAACGAAAGAGTTAAACGAAGCCCTTGTTTCCCGGTTCCTGGTCATAGATATGCCGTCCCAGAGTGAGGAAACGCTCCGGTTTATTTTTGACAAAATGTTCCCCAACGCCAGAAAAGAGGCAGTGGATCAGTTTATCGGTCTGTTTCTGGATCTGCAGTTAAAAGCCGAAAACAGCGAGATTTCAACCAAGTCTCTGGATCTTCGGGGACTTCTGGCGGCCATGAGAATTGTGGAGACAGGGCTTCGCCCGCTGGCGGCTGTACGCATGGGGATTGTAAATAAAACCTTTGATGTGTTTGAGAAAGAAATTATTGAAGATGTGGTGATGACCCGGATTCCGGAAAACTGGACAAAGGATGAAGTTTATGCATAAGCCCAGAGAACTGTATGGAAACGGAGGGATAGAGCCCCCCGAAGAAGGGTTCCGGGAAGATTATGAACTGGAACTGCAGAATCGTATGAAAAATCTCCTCTGGACAGTCAGCGGAGATTATAAACTGGAGATGAAAGCGGATTTGGCGGCTTTTCGCCGTTCCAAATACATTGCCCTGTATGACAGCATAAAACAGGGAGCCTTTGCCAGGTATTACGACAAAGAGCTGATGGGGCTGTATCTGGTAAAGAAAGTTTTTCTCCAGGCGGACGAGGTCAGTCTGACTGCCCTGGCCCAGCTCTGTATTGAAGAAGCGGTGGGAGGAAAACTGGAGCAGGAACGCCCGGGAGTAAGAAACGTCCGGAACAAAGCCTTAAGAGATCTGATGGATCTGGAGTTTGAAAGAATGTCCATGACCACACTTGGCAGGCTGCGGGCGGCTGTTTTCCAGGAAGCGCTCAGGGGTACGTATCCGGTGGAAAAGCGGATTGACCACTGGCGCAGGCAGGTGTATCAGTGCCGGGAAACAGAAGATACCATGGAACTGATCCGAATCATAGATTCTCTGTATAATCAGATTATAGATCCCAAATTCGAACAGGTTCACGGCGGACTAAAGAGCGTGCTGGCCGTGACTATGCAGGAGCTGGCAGAATATGACTGGCAGGATTTTCTTACAGAGGAACTGTATGAGGAGGCTCTGGAAGAATATGTGAAGCAGCTCACAGAGAGAATGACGGATCTGGATGATAAAGCCGGGAAAGAAGAGGAGAAAAAAGAGCAGCAGGTACAGAAAAAAATTACGGTCATCTCCCCTGAGCTTCTGGAAAAGTCCCATACCTATGTGGAACTGAATTATGGGAAAAGCTACCTTTCTCCCACAGAGGAAAAGCGGCTGAATCATCTGCTGTGCAGGGATATTCACAGCGACTGCAGTCTTTACTTTACCGAAGGAATTCTGAAAAATCCGGTAAAAAGAAATTATCAGTTAGAATATGCCAAACGTTTAAAAAGCAAGAACATCTTTCTCTATCATGATAAGCACCGGATTGTAAAAAGAAATATCTATGTTCTGACAGAGATTCTGAGAAAAGCCATGGTGTTGAGAAATGAGACAGTGGAAGTGCTGTCAGATGCGGGAAACATCGTGCCTTCCCGGCTCTGGAGAGTGGGAAGAAGTCAGGACGCCCGGCTTTTTACCAGGGAACTGAAAGGGGATACGGCAGACTTCGTAGTGGATGTGCTCATTGACGCCAGCGGTTCCCAGATGAGCCGCCAGGGAGATGTGGCCCTGCAGGGATATATCATCAGCGAGGCTCTCAGCAATGTGGAGATTCCCCACCGGGTAATGAGCTTTTGTACCTTCTGGGATTATACCATCTTACAGCGTTTCCGGGAATATGACGATGACAGAAAGGAAAACGCCAATCTGTTTAATTATGTAACTTCTTCCAATAACCGGGACGGACTGGCCATTAAGGCGACGGGTTACGGGCTGCTGCAAAGGGAAGAAGAAAAGAAGATTCTGATCGTCTTAAGCGACGGAAGGCCCTATGATGTCATTGTAAACCGACCCAACGCCAGAAATCCCAAACCCTATCAGGGGGAGTATGCCGTCCGGGATACGGGGCATGAAATCAGGAAACTGAGAAACCTGGGCGTAAGCGTTCTGGGAGTCTTTGCAGGAGAAGAAAAAGATCTGAAAACAGAGAAAAAAATCTTTGGAAAGGACTTTGCCTATATCCGGGACATTGCCGGTTTTTCCAGGATTGTGGGGAGGTACCTGACAAAACAATTAGAAGAAGACGTCTGAAGACAGATAAGAAAAAGACATATCTTTGTAAAAAATGGGAGAAAACTCACATATTTTTGTGAGTTTTTTCTCTTTTCCTCTTTCATTTTTGGGCACTTTGTATTAAAATAACATTGGGTATGTAACTTTTTATGGGGGAAAAGAAAGAGAAACATATACTTAACATTGAGAAGGGATTGAGAAGAGGATGATATCAAACCAGGTATTGCAAAATACACTAGAAGGCCTTAAGGAAATATCCAGAACAGAGTTTTGTGTTATTGATACAGAAGGTAAGGTGCTTGCCTCCACCTTCACGGATGCAGTTATGAACCCGTCAGACGTACAGGCATTCGCAGAATCACAGGCAGACAGTCAGGTGATTAAGGGTTATCAGTACTTTAAAGTATGCGACGACTATCAGCTGGAATACATTCTTGTGGTACACGGAGAAGATGAAGATACCTACATGGTGGGCAAACTGGCTGCTTTTCAGATTCAGAATTTAATCATTGCTTATAAAGAACGATTCGACAAAGACAGCTTTATCAAAAATCTGTTATTGGACAATCTTCTTTTGGTTGATATTTATAACCGGGCCAAAAAGCTTCACATTGAGGCAGACGTACGCCGCACCGTTCTGATTCTGGAAACCCAGCAGGAAAAAGACTATAACTCCATAGAAAGTGTAAAAGCGCTGTTTGGAGGAAAGAGCAAAGACTTCATTACGGCTGTAGATGAAAAAAGCATTATTATCGTAAAAGAAATGGCAGAGGGCGAGAGCTATGAAGAGCTGGATAAACTGGCTCATACCATTTTAGATACTCTGGGTCTGGATCACCAGGCAGGGGTGCATATTGCATACGGAACCATTGTTCAGGAGTTAAAGGAAGTGTCCCGTTCTTATAAAGAGGCCAGAATGGCTCTGGATGTGGGCAAGATTTTCTTTGGAGAAAGGGAAGTCATCGCATACAGTTCCCTGGGAATCGGCCGTCTGATTTACCAGCTTCCCATACCGCTGTGTAAGATGTTTATCAAAGAAATCTTTGAGAACAAGTCTCCCGATGATTTTGATGAGGAGACGTTGGTTACCATTGATAAATTTTTTGAGAACAGCTTAAATGTTTCTGAGACTTCCAGGCAATTGTATATTCACAGAAATACACTGGTATACAGACTGGATAAGCTGCAGAAGAGCACAGGACTGGATTTGCGTGTGTTCGAAGATGCAATCACCTTTAAGATTGCCCTGATGGTAGTACGCTATATGAAATATATGGAAACTCTGGAGTATTAAGAAAAAGAATCGCCAGTACGGCAGCCACGCTGTACTGGTTTTTTTCTGCTGCTTCAGAAAGGTGTTGCATTTCTGAAAAAATATGTTACAATATTGTTACGTAAAAATTAAAAAGTAAAAACGCAACCGATGAGATAGATAGAGGAGGATACTATGATTGATTTAGAAAATGTCAGCATGGCATATACAGATAAGGGAATGCCGGCTGTCAGCCATGCCAATCTCCATGTGAATAAAGGCGAGTTTATTTTCGTAGTGGGAAGCAGCGGATCCGGAAAATCCACCCTGATTAAACTGCTTCTAAAGGAACTGGATTCCACAGCCGGAAAAATCACAGTAAACGGACAGGTTCTGGAAGGGATGAAACACCGTAAAGTAGCCAAATACCGCCGTAAGATCGGCGTGGTATTCCAGGATTTCCGTCTTCTGAAAGACAGAAACGTATATGAAAATGTGGCGTTTGCCCAGCGTGTAATAGGAAGACCCACCAGAGTTATTAAAAAACGGGTACCGGAAGTTTTAATGGAAGTAGGCCTGGGAGGAAAGTATAAAAAACGGGTAACGGAGCTCTCCGGCGGAGAACAGCAGAGAGTGGCCCTGGCCCGCGCCCTGGTCAACCGTCCGGACATTTTGCTGGCAGACGAGCCTACCGGTAACCTGGATCCTCATACTTCTCAGGAAATTATGAAGCTTTTAGAGCAGATTAATAACCGGGGAACTACCGTCTTAGTTGTTACCCATGACCGGGAAATCGTAAATTCTATGAAGAAGCGGGTAGTAACCATGAAAGACGGCTCCATAGTAAACGACGAGAAGGAAGGGGAATATTATGAGAATTAGTACGATTTGGTATACATTTAAGCAGGGATTTAAAAATATTAAAAGGAACTGGACCTTTTCCCTGGCTTCTGTGATTACCATGGCCGCCTGTATTCTTTTATTCGGAATCTTTTATTCCATTATTAACAATGTGAATCACATTGCCCAGAGAATCGAGCAGGATGTACCGGTAACGGTATTCTTTGAAGAGGGAACCACAGAGGAGCAGATGCAGCAGACAGGAGCCGAGATTGAACAGAGGCCGGAGGTGGCCCGTACAGAGTTCATCTCTGCAGACGCAGCCTGGGAGGAATTTAAAGACTTATATTTCCAGGGTTCCGAGGCAGCGGAAGGATTTAAAGATGACAACCCGCTGGCCAATTCCGCCAGTTACCGGGTCTATGTGAATGAGATTGAAAAACAGGCGGAGCTTGTGGAATACATAGAGACACTGCCGAATGTACGATCTGTGGAGCAGTCGGAAACGGCAGCTCAGACCCTGGGATCTTTCAATAAACTGGTGTCTTACGTATCCATTGCGATTATTGTGATCTTACTGATTGTTTCTGTTTTCTTAATCGGAAATACGGTTTCTATGGGTATTTCCGTAAGGAAAGAAGAAATCGCGATTATGAAGATGATTGGAGCTACGGATTTCTTCGTCCGGGCGCCGTTCCTTCTGGAAGGAATGATTCTGGGATTCATCGGAGCTGCCATTCCTCTGGTGGGACTGTACTTCGGCTACGGAAAAGCTGTGGAATATGTGCTGAACAAATTTAATGTTTTAACAGGTGTTGTGGATTTTATTCCGGTAGGTGAGATATATATGGTATTAGTGCCTGTAGGACTGATTCTGGCCATGGGCATCGGTCTGCTGGGAAGTACGGTAATCGTGCGGAAGCACCTGCGTGTGTAAACTTTTAAGGCGTCTGGCCTCCCCGGGTTCGGGGAGGCAGGCGTCTTTTTATTGTAATAACCGTCGGAATGAGGTTGTTTTCAGAGGATTGCATTATTTTAAGCGGGCGTGTATACTTTATATCATTATAAAGCAGCAAAGGAGAGACTATGGACGATTTCAAGAAGAAACCACAGCAGAGGAAAGGATTCTGGCGCGGCTTCCTGACCGGGGCGGTTGTGATTGCGCTGGCAGGGGGGCTGTTCTCACAGGCCAGGGCCACAGGATTTTTTGGTCTGACAGAAACCAATGTGTTAAGTGATCCCAGACACCAGGAGAAGCTTAAGACTCTGGAAGGGATGATTGATAGGTATTATCTGGAAGAGAAGGAAGAAGAAGAGCTGGCGGAAGGGATTTATACCGGTCTGATTTACGGCCTGGATGATCCCTATTCCCGATACTATACAGCCGAGGAGTTTGAAGAGGCAATGAAAGAGACTCAGGGAAGCTATGTGGGAATCGGAGCCCTGATGTCTCAGAGCAAAGACGGTGTTGTTACCATAAACGAATGTTATGAAGGCTCCACCGCAAAGGAGGCAGGGGTGCAGGCCGGCGATCTCCTGCTGAAAGTAGACGGGCAGGATGTACAGGAGATGGAACTTACTCAGATTGTTGCCCTGATTCGGGAGAAAGAAGATCAGACGGTTCTGCTGACCATTGAACGGGATGGGAAGGAGCAGGAAATTCCGGTGCCGGTATCGGAGGTGGAACTGACCTATGTAACCGGAGAGATGCTGCAGGATCAGACAGGATATGTAAAAATCACGGAGTTTGCCGATGTCTCATATAAACAGTATGAGAAAGTAATGGAGACATTAAAAGAACAGGGAATGAAACGGCTGATTATCGATCTCCGGGATAATCCCGGCGGACTGATGACCTCTGTCTGCGATATATTAAATGAGATTCTTCCCAAAGGACTGATTGTCTATACAGAAGACAAATACGGAAACCGGGAAGAGGAATGGGCAGACGGGGAAAATTCCTTTGACTATCCCCTGGCGGTTCTGGTCAATGAAAACAGCGCAAGTGCCTCTGAGATATTCGCAGGAGCCGTCAAAGACTACCAGGTGGGAACCCTTGTGGGCACCACCACCTATGGAAAGGGAATCGTACAGGAAACCAGACAGTTAGAAGACGGCAGCGCAGTCAAACTTACCACCGCCAAATATTATACTCCAAATGGAAATAATATTCATGAAGTGGGTATTCAGCCGGATGTTGTATCAGAGCTTTCTGAAGAAGCCCGGGAGCAGGCAGAGCTTACGAAAGAAGAAGATACCCAGCTTCAGAAAGCGATTGAAATTCTGCTTGCAGATCCGCAGGGATAAAGGTATACTAAGGTTATGATTTGTATGATTAAAACAATCACAAATAGTAATCAATACGAGATGAGGCGGGTGTGTTGACTATGAGAAAATACGTAATTACAACAGATAACAATTCTGATTTACCAGACGCTTATATGCAGGAACACGGAGTCGGATGCAGTTATTTAAGTTATGCCATGGACGGGGTAAATTACACCCATGACAATTTCCTTCCTGTGGAAGAATTCTATGCCAGGATGAGGCAGGGCTCAATGCCTACCACGGCCCAGGTAAATCCGGAAAATGCCAAAAACCTGATGGAACCTTATTTAAAAGAGGGGGCAGATATTCTCCATATTGCCTTTTCTTCGGGACTGAGCGGAAGCTACAACAGCTGTAAAATTGCTGCAGAAGAGCTGGCAGAGGAATATCCTCAGAGAAAGATTATTGTAATAGATTCCCTGGCGGCATCGCTGGGACAGGGACTGCTGGTTCACCTGGCTGTACAGAAAAAAGAAGCCGGAGAAGAGATGGAACAGGTTGCCCGGTGGGTAGAAGAAAACAAAAATAAAATAGTCCATGCGTTTACCGTGGATGATTTGAATCATTTGTACCGGGGCGGAAGAGTATCGAAAACAACGGCTGTTTTAGGCGGTATGCTGAATATTAAACCGGTTCTGAAAGTAGACGATGAAGGGAAACTGGTTCCGGTCGGGAAAGTAAGAGGAAGAAAGAAATCTCTGGCGGCTCTGGTGGACGCCATGGATGAGAAAATCGGAAAATACAAAGACAGCTGTGATACCGTCTTTATGAGCCATGGAGACTGTATTGATGACGTCAATTATGTACTGGAGAAAATCAAGGCCAAATATCCGGTAAAAACAATCCTGGTAAATCACGTGGGCGCTACCATCGGAGCCCATTCAGGACCGGGAACCGTGGCGTTGTTTTTCCTGGGTGAACATCGGTAGAAGAGCGGCCGGAACCCTTACCCGTCCCGCGGTAGTGGCGGTTCTGGCTCTCATATGCTGTGGTTTATGGGGAAGCGCGTTTCCCTGTATAAAAATCGGATACCGGCTGTTTCAGATCCCTGCGGAGGATGCGGGAGCCCAGATTGTCTTTGCCGGCTGCCGCTTTTTTCTGGCGGGAATCTTAGCGCTTCTTTTAGGAAGTCTGCTGGAAAAAAGAATCCTGCTGCCTCCAAAGGCTGCAGCAGGAAAAATTGTAAAACTGTCTATGATGCAGACAGTATTCCAGTATCTTTTTTTCTATCTGGGGCTGGCTCATACCACAGGGGTAAAAGGAGCCATTATCGTAGGGAGCAACAGTCTGGTTACGATTTTAATCGCCGCCTGTCTGTTTCGCCAGGAGCAACTGACCGGACGCAAACTGGCCGGATGTCTGGCAGGCCTGGCAGGAGTGGTGGCTGCCAATCTGGCTCAGGGCGGCCTGTCCTTCTCTTTTACTTTTAACGGAGAGGGCTTCGTATTTTTATCCGTTATATCTTACGGATTTTCTTCTGTGTTTCTGAAGAAATATTCCCGTGATTATGATCCCGTTTTATTAAGCGGCTGGCAGTTTGTGCTGGGAGGCGGGATTCTGGCGCTGATGGGCGCCCTTATGGGCGGCAGACTGGAGTACCTGACCTGGCAGGGAATCCTGATGCTTCTTTATCTGGGATTTCTCTCGGCAGTGGCCTATTCCCTGTGGGGAATTCTGCTGAAATACAATCCTGTGTCCAAAGTTGCCATCTACGGATTTTCCAATCCGGTGATGGGGGTATTTCTCTCGGCCTTACTTCTGGGAGAAGGAGGTCAGGCGTTTTGTCTGCAAAATGTGATTGCCCTTTGTTTAGTCAGCGGCGGAATCTTCCTCGTGAACTACCGGAGCAAGCCGGTATAAATCCGTTCTCCGGTGACAAAGAAGGGGAAGCTGGCCGCGAATCCAGTCAATGAGATCCAGATCCAGTACGGAAACGGTCATTCCCTCCTGTTCGTCCATCTGAGAGAGGACGCTGCCCCAGGGGTCGGTAATAATCGAGTGGCCCCAGGAATGGTAAGAGGCGGACAGATCCCTGGCAGGAGCGGTACCTATGGAAAAGACCTGATTATTAACGGACTGGGAACGAAACATCAGCTCCCAGTGAGCCGGTCCGGTGGACAGATTAAAAGCGGCAGGGACAAGAAGAATCTGTGCCCCTTCCAGAGCCATCAGCCGTGCCAGTTCAGGAAAGCGGAAGTCGTAGCAGATACACAGTCCCATGGTTCCGAACTCTGTGGGAAAGACCGTGACCTGATCTCCCGGGGAAAGGGTATCGGATTCTTTAAAATGCTGTCCCCCTTCGATCTGGATGTCGAAGAGGTGCATTTTCCGGTGCTTTGCGATTTGTTTTCCTTTCCGGTCAAAGACATAGGCAGTGTTGTAAATCCGTCCGGCCTCATCCCTTTCGGGTATGGAACCGGCGGAGAGATAGATCTGATACTTTTCGGCCAGCCGGGCACAGAAGCTGTAAGCTTCGCCCCCGGTTTCTTCCGCATAAACAGGAAAGCGTTCTGTTTCATAGGGACAGCAGAACATTTCAGGAAGGGTGATGAGATCCGCCTTTTCTTTACAGGCTTTCTCCAGGAGAACCTCCAGTTTCTGAAGGTTCTCTTTTTTTGAGTCACAGACCCTGGTCTGAAGCTGTGCTACGTTAAGATGCATAAGATCGCCCTCCTTTCTAATCTTTCAGAAGCTGTGCAAATGCAGCCAGGAGAAGATCGTTTTGTTCCGGAAGCATGATACAGAAGCGGACATAACTTTCATCCAGGAAGGGGAAAGTGGAACAGTTTCGTATCATCAGTCCCTGTTTTATACAGTGTTCAAACAGAAGCTGAGCCGTAATTTCCGGTTTCAGGATTTTCATTAAAATAAAATTGGCCTTGGGAGGATACAATTTTACCGTTTGCCAGGAGGACAGTTCCTTCCACATACGTTCCCGCTCTCCGAAAATCAGCTCCCGGGTCTGCCGGATATAGTCCTTATCCTGAAACATGATTTTTCCGGCTACCTCTGCCAGGCTGTTGGTGGTCCAGGGATCTTTTTTCGCATGAATTTCCAGTAAAAGCTCCTGGTTTCCGGTGACGGCGTAGCCCAGGCGCAGACCGGGAGAAGCGAAAAATTTGGACGTGCCTCTTAAGATAAACAGATTATTATAGTCGTGGGTCAGGGGAACGGAGGAGACCTTCTCTTCTTCATGGGTAAATTCCACATAAGTCTCGTCTATCATCACAAAGATACCGTGAAGCAGACAGGTATCCAGGATTTTTCGCATATCTGGTCTGGAGATTGCGGAAGAAGTGGGATTATTAGGGTTACACAGAATCAGCATATCCAGTCCTTCATAGAGTTTGCGGCACAGATCTTCCACATTCAGTTCAAACTGCTCCGTCTCTTTAAGAGGATAATAGAGACAATTCCCCCCTTCCAGTGAGACGTAACGTTCATATTCCGAATACGTAGGCCCCAGGATTAAGACTTTACGGGGGCGCTTCGTCTGTATCAGAAGAGAAATTAATTCCGTGGCTCCGTTGCCCACCAGAATATGCTCCTTCCGGGTGTTGCAGTAAGAGGCAATACAGGTGCGAAGCCGGGTGTATTCCCGATCCGGATACTGGGTAATAACATCCACATGACCGGACAGTTCCTCTTTTAAACGCTGAGAAATGCCAAGGGGATTTACATTTGCAGAAAAACTGATGATTTTTTCTTTGGGAATCCCATAATACTGCTCGATTTTTTCCAAATCACTTCCGTGAAAATGATCTTTGTGCCTTAACATGACCGCACCTCCTTTAGTTGCGTTGCGTTTATTTGTAGTGTATAATTCATTATAATGAACCAAAGGAATATTAGTCAAGGACAATGGGTGACGGATTTGAGAAGAAAAATAGAACAACTGATAAATGGAAAATTTGAATACGAAATGCCCGAACTGATTCTTTCAGAGAAAGAAATCCGTATCAGGACAGCAGAGGGAAAGAACTGTCAGGGAATCCTGTATCTGGGAACAGAGAACAACCGGAATATAAAAGGTTATGTAAGTTCGGATCATCCCAGGATTCTCCCGGGGATTGAGAAGTTTTCGGACAGCGCCGTTCAGATTCCCTATGGAATCGATGTAAAAGGATTGAAAAGTAAGGAAGAAATTCAGGGAGCGCTGACTTTGCTGACGGATATAGGAGAATTTCAGATCCCGGTTTTTGTACAGATAGAAGAGAAAAAAATAACCAGCTCAGAAGGGGAAATCCAGGATCTTCAGGGATTTGCAAAACTGGCGCAAACGGACTTTATGGAAGCCTTCCGTTTATTTAACAGAGAGAGTTTCCAGAAGATTATTCAGAAGGAAAGCCCCAGAATTCAGGCCTTTTACAAAGGGGCTCTGCAGAATCCCGTTACATATCAGAATTTAGAAGAATTTTTAATCGGATCCGGGCTGAAAAAGGAAGTAACCATTTCCTTAAAAGAGCAGGAAGCCGTCTTTTACCAGTGCAGGGAGACCCGACAGGAGACTGTGGAAATACAGAAACACGGATGGGGTCACCTCCGTCTGGAGATTGAAACCCAGGGGGACTTTCTGGAGGTCAATAAGAAGGTGATCACAGAAGAAGACTTTATCGGAAGTGTTTACCGCCTGGAATATGTGATTCGCAGAAGGAGAAGAGGCAAGGGCAAACATTTCGGGAGGATCTGGATTAAGAGTCCTTATCAGAAACTGGGCTTTCTGGTGGTGGCCTCTGCGGAAAGCCAGGCCCCCGTTGATATGAAACTTTTTGAAAAGAAAAAAAGAGCCGCTCTGGTAAGGGTGTATCTGGATTACCGGACCGGAAAATTACAAAAGGAAGCCTGGCTGTCCCAGTCGGAAGAAATCCTGCGCCAGCTTCGGCAGGAAGGATGCGGCTACCCGGAATATCAGATGTACCAGGCCTTTCTGGAGTATCAGAAAAAGAATGTGGAAAAGGCCGGGGAACTGATCCAGGGGTATCAGAAACGAAATTTCGGCCGTCAGGATGCAGAGCTGATGGGAATGTATCTGTATCTGGCCCATCTTACAGGATCCTATCCGGACAGGGAAAAGGGGGCTCGCCGTTTGCGGGAGCTGTACCGGAAGAAAGAAGAGAGCTGTCTTCTTTTAAATCTGATTCTGAGGATGGATGCATCTCTGTCTCCTTCCAGGGCTGTTTTTATGATGGAGGAACAGTTTGAGAAAGGCTGCAGGAGTCCTCTTTTGTACCTGGAAGCCTATGAACGGTTAAAGAAGGATAAAAATCTTCTGCACCGTCTGACGCCCTTCTGGATCCAGGTGCTGGCTTTTGCCGGAAAAGAGGGGCAGATGGATGAGGAACTGTGCATGCGGATTGGTTATTTATCCGGTTATGCCAAAGAGTTTCGCCAAAGTCTTTACCGGGTTCTGGAGATGGCCTATGAGGCCTGCCCTTCAGAAGATTTGCTCAATGCCATCTGCAGATATATTATGAAAGGAAATCCCAGAAAGCAGAAATATTTCCCCTGGTTTGAAAAAGCGGTGGAACAGGGTCTGCGGCTGACCCGCCTCTATGAATACTATATGGAAACTGTAGATACCAGCTATCAGAGAGAACTGCCTAAAACTCTGCTGCTTTATTTTGCCTTTAACAGCAGTACCCTGGGAGATACCAGAAAAGCGTATATTTACGCCAGTGTGGTGAATCATAAGAAGAAGCAGCCGCAGATTTTCGAAAGCTATCGGGACGTGATTGCGAAGTTTACCGAAAGGAAACTGGCAGAAGGAGCCATGAATGAGGATTATGCCGTTTTGTACCAGGAATTCAGCCGGGAACCTCAAAACCTGAAAGAAGCGGAAGAAATCGGTAAGATGCTTTTTACCTATCGTCTTTACTGTGACGACCCTAAGATCCGAAGCGTAATTGTACGGCATCATCAGCTCGGAAAGGAAGAAGAGTATCCCTGCATCAGAGGCATTGCCTATATCCGGCTTTATACGAAAGACGCGGCCGTCTTATTTAAAGACGAGCAGCAGCGCAGATATACTTCCACAGTGGATTATAATGTGAAAAAACTGATGGATGAAAATGAAATTCTGCCCCGCTGCCTGCAGGCAGGATGCCAGAATCCGGGACTTCTGCTGTCCTACTGTGAAAATCATAAAATAGAAGAAAACAATCTGACCGTTTATCAGCAGATGGTGAGATCCAAAGGATTTACCGGAGAGTATAAAAGGCAGATTCGCAAGGAGATTTTAAATTACTGCCTGAAGGCTGTAAAAGAAGATAAAGAGCTGCACCTGAACCAGATGGAATTTCGCAGCTTTGCGGCTGTGGATAAAAAAGCCCTGCTGGAAATTATTGTGGAGAAAGGCATGTTTGCCCGGGCTTTTGAGATTCTGGAAGAATTCGGGACCGAGCAGGTGGAACCGGGTGTTTTGCTTCGTATCTGCAGCTATATGATAGAAGCCCGGGGACAGGAGTATTCAGAAGAGCTGCTGGCTTTGACAGAACAGACGTACCGTCTGGGAAAATACAATGTGACGGCGCTGAACTATCTGCTGAGATATTACAGAGGGACCATGGACGAGGCTTTTCGTATATGGAAAAGTGCCGCGGGATTCCAGCTGGATACCTATGAATTTGAGGAGCGGATTCTCTGCCTTTTAATGTTTACGGAAAATTACCGGGAAGACGGCTGGCAGGTACTGGAATCCTATGTGGAAAACCGGGGCAGGGAGAAGGTCATTGCCGGTTACCTGACTTTTGTTTCTTACGGATACTTTATGAAAGGGAAACCTTTCCCGGACTTTGTGCAGCAGTGCCTTACTTCAGCGGTACAAAGGGAGTGGAAGCTGGATCGCATCTGTCGTTTCAGCCTTCTTCAGAAGCTGACGGAACAAAAGGAGAGAAGCGAGGCAGAGGAAAGGATTATAGAGAGTATTCTGGAAGAGTGCGGAAAGGAGAATCTGTTTTTTGCATTTTTGCAGAGGCTTCCGGCATCCATGCTCAGCCCTTATCAGTTAGACGATAAAACCTTCGTGGAATACCGGACCGATCCCGGGGCGAAGGTTACCCTCTGTTATGCGTTGGATACCGGACTGGGGAATGCTCTGGAATATACCCAGGAACCTCTGCACCGGATCTATGAAGGTGTGTTTGCCAAAGGATTTACTTTGTTTTACGGTGAAACCCTGCATTATTATTTTGTAATAGAGAAAGATAAGGAAAAGATGAAATTACCCGAACAGAGGATAGCCATGAACCGGGTAGATATGGAAAACGACAGTAAATACCAGCTTCTGAATCAGATGCTGGCTGCCTGCCATCTGGAAAAGGAAGAAGAAGTCAAAAAGAAGATGGAGCAGTATCTCAGACAGGAGCGGTATGTAAAAACCATGTTTACAATAGAAAAGGAAGCATAATATGAACGAAATTAGAGAACTTCTGGTAGGAATTGATCTGGGGAAAGAATTTTCCCAGATCTGCTACTATGACAGAAAAGCCGACGAACCAATGTCCATTTCTATGAAAGCCGGAACCAGCCATTACGAGGCGCCGTCCTGCCTTTGCAGGAAAGCGGAAAACGGGGAATGGAACGTGGGAATTGAAGCGGAATACTTCGCCAGAGAAAGAGGCGGTTTTCTGGTAAAGGATCTCCTTGCTGTAGGAAACCGGAAAGAAAAGATTCCGGTGGGGGAGGAATCCTTTGCCCCGGAAGAGCTGCTGGCGGAATTCTTAAGAGGGATGCTGAAATTTCTGGGCATTGCGGAAATTACAAAAAATATGAAATGTCTGGTCATCACAGTAGAGGAACTGACCTCGCAGATTGTGAAAAATCTCCAGAGCGCTTTAAAAAGTCTGGGATTCAGGCATTCCCAGACCCTTTTAATGGATTATGGAGAAAGTTTTTATTATTATGCTCTGGGGCAGAAGAAAGAAACCTGGAACAGAAATGTGGGTTGGTATGCATTCGCAGGAAATCAGGTGAAATTCAGAAAGCTTACCATGAATGTCAGCACAAAACCTGTTTTAGTGGAGCTGAAGCCTCCGGTGGAAATCTTTCTGGAGGAAGAAGATGGGAAACGGGACGATCAGTACTGCGAATTTATTAATGAAACCATAGGGAACGACTTGTATTCCAGTATTCTTCTGACCGGAGAGGGCTTTGACCAGAAATGGGCAGTGAAATCCACGGGGGCCCTGTGCCGGCAGAAGCGGAAAGTGTTCTGGGGAAATAATTTATTTGCCAAGGGAGCCTGCTATGGAGCCAAGGAAAAGCTGGAAAATAAAAAATTAAAAGGTTATCTCTATCTCAGCAACGCCCTGGTCCAGACCAATATCGGCATGGAGATGATGATTATGGGCTCCCCGGCCTATTATCCGTTGATTGAAGCAGGAAATAACTGGTATGAATGCAAGGCGGAGTGCGAATTTTTGCTGGATGAGAAAAGAGAACTGGTATTTCTTGTAAGCCGTATGGGGGAAAAGGGGAAGAAAAAAGTGGCAATGTCTCTTCCCGGACTGCCCGTCCGCCCTGCCAAGGCTACGAGAATCCGGTTAAAACTGGAATACGTATCCCGGGAAGAGTGCATCATTCAGGCAGAAGATCTGGGATTTGGGGAGATGTTTTTGTCCAGCCGGAAAGTCTGGACAGAGACAATGAGATGGTAAGGAGGCACAAAAGATGAGCGGATATATATTATGTCAGAGGGAACAGGCGAGATCGCCGTATTTTATTGAGGCCATCCATACAAATATCTATTCTATAGAAGAATTATGTTACTATCTGTATCACAACCTGGAGCTGGCAGATGAAACCCTGTTTAATGAAGGTCTGTGCACCTGGATTCAGGAGGAACTGGGAATGGGAGAGCTGGCCGCCCGGCTGAGGACGCGTCTGGGAAAAGGACAGGCTCTGGAAGAGAAGATTTATCCGGTCTTTAAGTCCATTAATTATTTATCCTATGACGAGCTGAAAAAGCTGAACGTCCATCTGAAAAAGCTGGAACAGGAGACCTGGGAAATGCGCTGCAAGATGCGCGGAGACTGTTTCATGGAAAACAGAATGTACGGAAATGCCATTCACGCCTACCAGAAGGTTCTGGAGAAAATGGAAGAAAAGGAAGAACCAAAAGACGCAGGCAAAAAGGGACGGGTATGGAACAATCTGGGCTGTGCTTACAGCTACCTGTTTCAGAAAGAAAAGGCGGCAGAGTGTTTCGGAAAAGCCTATGAATGCCTGAAAGATAAGAAATCCCTGCAGACGTATCTCTGCGCCCTTTACTGGATCCTTCCCCGGGAAGAGTTCGAAAGACGGCAGCAGGAGCTGAGGGCAGAGGAAGAGCTGGGAAAAGAAGTCCTGGAAAAGATGAAAGCCATTGCCGGGCAGCCGGCCCAGAAAGTGGAAATCGGAGAGATAAACGGTCTGTTGGAAGAGATGATTCGGGAATATCATCGAAATACCGGATTTTGAGAAGGAAGAAACTTGACAGCAGAGTTCTGCTATGGTAGTATGAACCTGTACTTTCACGTGGTAGAGTGACTGAGTGATAAAAAGACAGAATACAGATAAGGAGAATAGAGAAATGAAGAGAAAAGCATTGGCATTGATCTTAACTGTTGTAATGGCAGGAAGCTCTTTCCTGCTGGCAGGCTGTTCCGGTTCAGAAGAGGCAGACAGCACAGCAGAGGAAACAGGCGGTGAGCAGGAGGAAGCTTCAGAAGAGGAGACAGCCTCCGAAGATTCAGACAGCCGTACCACCTTTGTGGTAGGGTTTGACGCAGAATACCCGCCCTTCGGATATATGGATGACGACGGAGAATATGTGGGATTTGATTTGGATTTAGCTCAGCTTGTCTGTGAAAATCTGGGATGGGAACTGGAAAAGAAACCCATTAACTGGGATTCCAAAGATATGGAACTGAATTCCGGCACCATCGACTGTATCTGGAACGGATTTACCATCAACGGCCGGGAAGACGATTATACCTGGAGCGAGCCTTATCTGAACAATGAACAGGTGATGGTAGTGGGAGCAGATTCCGGAATCGAATCTCTGGCTGATTTAAGTGGTAAGAATGTTGTGGTACAGGCTGCTTCCGCAGCTTTGGATGCCCTGAACAGCGATGACAACAAAGACCTGACTGCAAGCTTTGCTTCTCTGACAGAGAACCCGGATTATAACACTGCCTTTATGAATATTGATTCCGGAGCGGCAGATGCAGTTGCTGTAGATATTGGGGTTGCAAACTATCAGTTGGCACAGAGAGAAGAAGGCAAATATGTGATTCTGGATGAGCCGATTCAGAGCGAGCAGTATGGAATTGGATTTAAAAAAGGCAATGAAGAGCTGAGAGATACTGTATGGGCCGAGGTCTTAAAGCTGAATGAAAGCGGAAAAGTAAAAGAACTGGCTGAAAAATATGACATCGACGAGAGCATGCTCTGTATTGAGGAATAATCAAATAAGAGAAAACGGACTGTTACAAATTTTTGCGACAGTCCCTTTCTTTGCGTTTAGGAGGATATAAGATGAACTTAAATGTAATGATTAGCCAGCTGGCGTCCGGAATGGTGGTGTCCATTGAAATTTTCTTTGTTACACTGATTTTTTCCCTCCCTCTGGGACTTTTGATCTGCTTTGGCAGAATGGCAAAGAACCCGGTTATTAAATGGATTACCAGTGCCTATATTTCCATTATGCGCGGAACGCCTCTGATGCTGCAGTTAATGGTAGTTTATTTCGGACCCTATTTTCTCTTTGGAATTCAGATTTCCAAGACCTACAGTCTGATAGCGGTATTTATCGGATTTTCCATCAATTATGCCGCCTATTTTGCGGAAATTTACCGGGGCGGTATTGAATCCATGGCTGTGGGACAGTATGAAGCGGCGAAGATTCTGGGATATAATAAAGTACAGACCTTCGTGCATATTATTCTGCCCCAGGTGATTAAACGGATTCTTCCTTCTGTTACCAATGAGATTATTACTCTGGTGAAGGACACCTCCCTTGCCTTCGTGCTGGCTGTTTCGGAAATGTTTACCATTGCAAAGCAGATTGCAAGTTCCCAGACAACCATGATGCCTTTTGTAGTAGCAGCCATTTTCTACTATGTATTTAATCTGTTGGTGGCAGTGGTTATGGATAAAGTGGAAAAGAAACTGAACTACTACCGTTAGGAGGAAAAAAGATGCAGTTATTTGAAATGAAAGATATTAAGAAAAGCTTTGGAGATCTGGATGTTTT
>ERZ1643250.1593-NODE-1593-length-18842-cov-6.134987_pt1 | contig 18842 bp, 19 predicted proteins | sample MGYA00579262_ERZ1643250 | MGnify/ENA primary metagenome ERZ1643250 (study PRJEB29033, sample SAMEA4952265) | chicken gut metagenome | biome: Broiler Chicken; feature: Gastrointestinal Tract; material: Caecum | place: Ireland | collected 2018 | study: Broiler... | reverse complement strand
ACGGCGTGAACCTCCATTTGACGGTTGCGTCCCGTCAAATGAATGTTCAGCCAGCCCGGAGTGGCCCGAGACACTCACAGCGCCGCGAAAAGAATTCCCTTCACCGCAGCGCACCCCGGGGAGCGAAGCCGGTGTTTGTCCGCCTTTGGCGGACAAACGGCGTGAACCTCCATTTGACGGATGCGTCCCGTCAAATGAATGTTCAGCCAGCCCGGAGGGAAACTTCGGACTGTTTCTCCTCCCCTCCTGAGCTTGCTGACGCTAAAGTTCTTTCGCAGCCTGCGGGCTGCGACCAAAGACTCTGGTCTCATCTCCCGATTCGGTCGGCGCCTTGTTTGTGCGCCACTGGCGCACGGCGCCTTTGGAATCTGCGATTTTTTGAAAAAAATCGAGTAAAACTTTCAAGTTTTTGCTGCGCGCAGGCAAAACTTCCCCGGAAGTATACCCAGGCACGCGATATGCGCGCAAATGGATCTCCGCCCTGCAAGCGGCGGGACGACGCGCTTCCGCGACTTGCGTCCAGGCTCAGCCTGGCGACGCGCTTCCGCGACTTGCGTCCAGGCTCAGCCTGGCGACTTGCGTCCAGACTCAGTCTGGTGGCTACTTGCCGACACAGAAGTGGGAGAAGACTTCGTCGACGACAGCCTCGGTGACACGCTCGCCCGTCAGCTCAAGCAGCGACTCAATGGCGCTCTCCAGCGATACCGTCACCGCGTCCAGCGTGAACCCGGCGTCCAGCGCCTGCTCCGCCTCCCGCAGGAACGACCGCGCGCGCTGTGCCGCGTTCCGCTGCCGCTCCGTGAACAGCATCCCCTCGTTCGGGTCAATCTGAGACGTCCGCAGTACCTCCCCTATCGCCCGCGCCAGCTCCTCCATTCCCTCCCCGCTCTTCGCAGAAAGGAATACAATTTGTTGAAAATACTTTTCAATATACGTTTCATCAAATTCTGTGGGCAGATCGCTCTTGTTCACCACCGCCACGGCGGGCACAGAGACACAGGCTTCCGCGAGTTCCCGATCCTCCTCCCCTATCGCGCGGGAGGAATCGAACACCGCCAGCACGAGCTGCGCGGAGCGCAGCCTGTCGCGCGCGCGCTCCACGCCGATCCGCTCCACCGCGTCCTCGGTGTCGCGCAGGCCGGCCGTGTCGGCCAGCCGCAGCGGCACGCCGCCCACGAGCACCGTTTCCTCCACAATGTCGCGCGTCGTGCCGGCCACGTCCGTCACAATCGACCGCTCACACCCGGCCAGCAGGTTCATGAGCGTCGATTTTCCCGCGTTCGGGCGGCCCGCAATCACCGTGTCCACACCCTCGCGCAGCGCGCGGCCCGCGTCAAACGAGTCCAGAAGCGCGTCCAGATTGCGCCCGGCCTCGCCGAACACGCGGCGCAGCTCCGCTTCGCTCACCTCCGGCAGATCCTCCTCCGGGTAATCGGCCCAGGCGGAGAGATGGCCCGCCGCCGTGAGCAGGGTTTCCCGCACTCGGCGGATCCGCCGCTCGAGCGCGCCGTCGTGGCCCGCGAGCGCGGCGCGCGCCGCCTGTTCCCCGCGCGCGGAGATCAGCCCCATCACGGACTCCGCCTCCGTGAGGCCGAGCTTCCCGTTGAGAAACGCCCGGCGCGTGAACTCACCCGGCTGCGCCGGCCTGGCCCCCGCCTCACACAGGGCGCGCAGCGTGCGCCGCAGCAGGTAAAGCCCGCCGTGGCACGAAAGTTCCGCCACGTCCTCCCCCGTGAAGCTCGCAGGCCCGCGGTATACAATCGCAATCGCCTCGTCAATGTCCTCCGGGTTTTCCACAGAAACGCCGGATTCCGGGGAAAACGACGCTTCGTGCACACGCCCGTAGTGCGCCGTGTATCCCTTCGCGGCGGAAAGGAGTTTCCCGTTCTTCGCCGTGAACACGCGGTCGGCTATCGCGTGCGCCTGCGGGCCGGAAACGCGGATCAGGCCGATCCCGCCCGGCGCCTGCGCCGTGGAGATCGCGGCAATGGTGTCTGCCATGGTGCAAAACCTCCTTGCAAAACTGGCCGGGCCTCTCCCCCGTCGGGGCCGGAACCGCCGGGGGAAAAACGCCCGAAACAGAAAAAAAGGGCCGCGCAGGCGGCCCTTCTCTCATTTCTTCACATCAATGCGCCCGTAAAGCGGAGCGGCGGAATCGTCTCGGCGCTGCGTCTGCGCGGGCCGGGCCTCGTCCGGCTGGCGGCGCGGCTGCTGGGCGGCCTGCTGGCGCGGCGGGCGGTTCCCTCCGGCGCGCGGCGATCTGCCTCCCTGGCGGTTCCCCTTCTTCTCGTCGAAGGGCTTGCGTCCGCGCGGGCGGCGCGGCGGCGGCAAACGTTCGCCGTCCACCGGGCCGATCACCACATGGCGGGCCAGGTCCTCGCCCTCGCTCCAGGACTTTGCACCCTCCACCGTCTGCACGGCGGTGTGAATGATGCGGCGCTCATAGGGGTTCATCGGTTCCAGAGACGTGTTGCGGCCGGTGCGCACGGCCTTCGCAGCCATCTTTTTGCCCAGGGCTTCCAGCGTCTCGCGGCGCTTTTCGCGGTAATTGCCAATGTCGAGCGTGATCCGGTAATAGGAGTTGTCCACATGATTCGCCACAAGGCCGGAAAGATACTGCAGCGCGTCGAGCGTCTCCCCGCGGTGGCCAATCATAAAGCCAATGTCGCCCCCCGAAACGGAGATCAGCGCGCCGTTCTCCTCCTCCTGCACGTCGAAGCTCACGTCGTGCACACCCATGAGCGAGAGGATCCGGCTCAGATATTCCACGGCGGCGTCGGCCGGCGTCTTGCGGATAAAGGCCCGCACCTTGGCAGGGCTGCCGCCGAAGAGGCCGAAGGTCTTTTTCACCGGAAGCTGCAGAACCTCGAATTCCGCTTCCCAGGACTCGACTCCAAGCTCACGGCAGGCGGCTTCTCGCGCCTGTTCAATGGTATCTCCGGTGCCGATTGCTTCTTTCATGATCATTTGGGTCCAACCTCCTTGCCGAACCTTCGTCCGCTTACTTTTTCCTGCCCAAATACTCGGAGCCGCCCTTGCCGGCTTTCGCCTTGCCCTTCTGGGCGGGAGCGCTCTTCTTTTCGGCAGGAAGCTGTTTCTTCTCCTCCCGCGCCGGCTGTTTTCCGGACGCGCCCAGCTTCGCCTCCAGCCTGCGGCGCAGCTCAATCTGCTGATCCGCCGGCAATTCCTTCACCTTTGCCTCCTCGAGCTCGCGCCGCGCAATGCGGGCGGCCTCGCCCTTCGCCACCAGGATCTCCTGGCCGAAGAACGCGCGCGTCACAATCGACTGCCCCACGCCGAGGATGTTCTGAATGATCCAGTAGAAGCCCACGGCGCCCGGCATGGTGAAGGCCAGGTAAGCCGTGAACAGGCTCATGGCATACATAAACCACTTCATGCAGCCCTGCTGCTGCGTCTCCGCGCCGGGCGTGGGCATGAGCTTCATCATGATGATCTGCATGCCGAGCGACGTCAAGAGGCACAGCGCGGGAATGAGCCACATCATGGTGGAAAAGCCGCTCGAGGCGGGCGTGGCGAGCAGATCGAGCCCCAGGAACTTAAACCCGTGGCTGAACGACTCAATCTTCGAAATATCGTCTGCGGAGAACATGGTGAGATACTCACGCAGAGACGAAAAATGCTTGATGATCTCGATCTCGCGGTTCTGCGAGAAAACCGACGTGCCCAGGCCGGGGATCTGATCGAGCAGCTGCGTCGCCTCGTTGACGACGCTCGCGCTGATGTGCAGCGCGTTGCGCAGCGGATAAAGAACGGCACAATAGATGCCCAGCAGAATCGGGTAGGGGATGAGCATCGTCAGGCACCCGCCGGACATGCTCACGCCTTCCTTCTGGTAAAGCTTCTGCACTTCCTCGTTGAGCTTCATCTTATCGTTGGCGTAGATCTTCTGAAGCTCCTTCACCTTTTTCTGCACCTTCGCCTGCGAAGCCATGGATTTCTGCTGCTTCACGGAGAAGGGGAACACCAACACCTTCACAATCAGGGTGAACAGAATAATGGCCACGCCGTAATTCCTGACGATCCCGTAAAGGAACCACAGCAGGTACCCCAGCAGGCTGCCGAACCAGTTAAAAATATCCATCATAGGCGCAAAACTCCTCTATCGTGGTAAACGCCGGCTTTTCTTTTCCGGCACGGGATCGTAGCCCCCGCGGCTGAACGGGTTGCAGCGCAGGATGCGGCCGATCGCGAGCAGCGAGCCCCGCAGCGCGCCGAAGCGCTCGATCGCCTGCAGCGCATAATTCGAGCACGTGGGAATGTATTTGCAGCAGGAACCGCCCTTGCGCGGCGAGATCGCGCGCTGGTAAAAGCGCACGAGAAAGAGCAGCAGCCGTTTCACCGCAGCGCACCGGCTTCCCGAAGGTGGGCCGCCATCACGCGGCAGATCTGCGTGCTCTTGAGGAAGGGCGTCCTCCCGCGTGCCACGAACACAAAATCATAACCCGGCGCCACGCGCGGATACAGGCTGCGGAACGCCGCGCGGATCACGCGCCGGCAGCGGCTGCGCTTCACGGCGTTGCCGACCTTCTTGCTCGTCGTAATGCCCACGCGCACGCCTTCACCGCGGTTTTTCCGCACATACGTGACGAGCGCGGGCGAGACCATGGACTTGCCGCGCGTGTAAAGGCGGCGGAAATCCCGGTTGTCGGTAAGCGGCACAATCACATCCACAAACGATGCGCCTCCTTTCCGCCGGGTGCGCGAAACAGGGGCCGCCGGCCCCTCCCTGCGCGAAACAAACGGCAAATACAAAGAAAGGCCACGCTAACGGTGGCCCTGGCACTCAGTAGGTTAAGCGTGCTCTGCCCTTTGCACGGCGGCGCGCCAAAACCTTGCGCCCGTTGCTGGTGGACATTCTTTTGCGGAAGCCATGCTCCTTCTTTCTGTGAAGCTTCTTCGGCTGATACGTTCTCAGCATGGAAAAACCCTCCTTTCAGGCCGCGGACCGGCCGGAAATTGATGAAGCGCGGCGGCGCGCGGGCCGCTGCACACGGCCTTCACGGCGCCGGCTTCCCCCTCCGCCGCGCGCGGATGGGTACAAACCTTGCAATTTAGCATTATAGCTTATTTCCCCGGCCCGTGTCAACCCGTTTTTGCGTTTGCACCGCGGAAAAATGAAACTTTCCGCAGTTTTTCCAAAAAACGTTTCCTCCCCCGCGCAAACGCGCCTGTTTTCTCCGTTTCCGGCGCATTTTTTCCTTCTTTTTCCTTCATTTTGTGTGCAAAAGCGCCTCAAAACCGCGCGGAAAGGATTTGTCAAACAGCGGAGAGTATGCTAATATATAAGATATAATAGCTTATCAGCGCCCAAAACAGCCGCAGCGGCGGGCGATCTGCCGGAAAGTACAGCTAGAAAGGTCGTTAAAACGTATGGAATCCTTTACCGAAGCCTGGAACCTGATCTGCGATTTCTGCAAAAACCGCATAACGGAAGTGGCCTTCACCACCTGGATCAGCCGAATCGAGCCGGTGACGCTCGATTTCAACCAGGGAACGGCGATTCTGAAGGTGCCGAACGACTTCCACCGCCAGACGCTCGAGCGTTGCTATACCCCCCTGCTCACGGAAGCGCTCGACGAGGTGTTCGGCCCCGGCCTGAAGGTGAAATTCGTCGTGCCCGAGGAACTGGGCCAGCAGAAGGAGGAGCGCTTCCAAAGCGACACCGATTACGACTACACCTTCGACACGTTCATCGTCGGTCCCTCGAACAAATTCGCGCATGCGGCGTCGATCGCCGTCGCCACAAAGCCGGCCACGCTCTACAACCCCCTGTTTATCTACGGCAACTCCGGCCTGGGCAAGACCCACCTGCTCTACGCCATCTGCAACGAGATCTCGTTCCGCCACCCGCAGATGAACATTCTCTATATCAAAGGCGACGAGTTCACGAACGAAATGATCGAGGCAATCCGCCACGGCACCACGCAGGAGTTCCGCCAGCGGTACCGCAAGGCCGACATCCTCCTCGTGGACGACATCCAGTTCATCGCCGGCAAGGAATCGACGCAGGAAGAATTTTTCCACACGTTCAACTCGCTCTATGAATCGAAGCGCCAGATCGTGCTCACGTCGGACCGCCCGGCCAAGGACATCGCCACGCTCGAGGAACGCCTTCTCACCCGCTTCGAGTGGGGCCTTACGGCGGACATCCAGCCCCCGGATTTTGAAACGCGGCTGGCGATTATCCGGCGCAAAGCCGAGCTGCTCGACATCACGATCCCGGAAAACGTGTGCGAATACATTGCCAACCGCCTCAAGAACAACATACGCCAACTCGAGGGCGCCGTGAAAAAAATGAAGGCTTACCACCTTCTGAACGGACAGGCCCCCAGCATCGCCACGGCGCAGGCAGCCATCAGCGACATCATCAACAACGATCAGCCCACGCCGTTCACCGTGGAGAAAATCATCGAGGAGGTTGCGCGCACATTCGGCATCACGTCGGACGAGATCCGCTCGGCCAAGCGCTCCGCCAACATTTCGAAGGCGCGGCAGATGGCCATGTACGTCGTGCGCGAGATCACGCAGCTTCCCACGGAAGCGATCGGCAGCGAATTCGGCGGCCGCGATCACTCCACCGTCGTCTATGCGCTGCAGCAGATGGAAAAGAATATCCAGAAAGACAGCAAAATCAAGGCCACGGCCGAGGATATCATCAAAAATATCCGCGATCGCTGAGCCTTCTGAAAAACGGGATCGCGCTTCCCGAAAAACAGCCGCCGCTCTTCACAAGTTTTCAACTTTCCCCACAGAGTTTTCCACAGCACAGTGAAGAACAAAAAAGCTTTCCCCCTGTCCACAATCTTTCCACCCCTCGTTTCGGAAAACTTTTCACACGGGAAACGGCGGCCCCATGGGATTTCCCGATCTTTTCCACTTTTCAGACGCCCCTACTACCCCTACTAAACCAATAGCTATCCTATCCTATCATTTTTATTCTGCGCGCCGCGGCAAGCCGCCGCGCGCCCAAACAGAGGAAAGGCCGGAACAATACTATGATGAAACTCCTTTGCAGCAGAGAAAAACTGGTGGAAGCCGTCTCAAACGTCCAGAGGACGGTCTCCACGAAATCCTCCATTCCCGCGCTCGAGGGAATCCTCCTGCGGGCCGCAGGCACACAGCTCACGCTGTGCGGCTACGATCTCGAGCTCGGCATGACGACGTCGATCGAGGCCTCCTGCACGGAGGAAGGCGCCGTTGTGCTGAGCGCCCGCCTCTTCGGCGACATTGTGCGCCGCCTGCCGGGCGACACCGTGCAGATCGCCGTGGACGACAAGAACATCACCTCTATAGAGAGCGGCGCGAGCGAATTCTCGATCGTCGGCATTCCCGCGGACGAATACCCCGATCTCCCCTCGATCAGCGATCAGAGCAGCGTCACGCTCTCCCAGTCGCTGCTCAAGAGCATGATCCGGCAGACGATCTTCGCCGTCGCGGAGTCCGACGCCAAGCCGATCCACACCGGCACGCTCTTCGAGATCGGCGGCGGGAAGATCCGCCTCATCAGCGTGGACGGCTACCGCCTCGCGATCCGGGAGGAAAACGCCGTCTGCGAGGAGGAGCTGAGCTTCGTCGTGCCCGGCAAAACGCTGGGCGAGGTCTCCAAGCTGCTGCATGAGGACGATTCCATGCTTGAGCTGCGCGTCGGCCGCCGCCACATCCAGTTTTTGATCGGCGATTACTGCGTCACGTCCCGCCTGCTCGAGGGCGAATTCCTCGATTACCGCGCCGCGATCCCGCAGTCGTGCACCATGGAGGTGATCGCGAACACGCGCGCCTTCATCAGCAGCGTGGAGCGCGTGTCGCTCCTGATCACGGACCGGCTCAAGAGCCCGATCCGCTGCAAATTCGACAGCGAGACGATCCGCCTCTCCTGCTCCACGCCGATCGGCCGCGCGAGCGACGAGTTTATGGCCGCCGTATCAGGCGAGCCGTTCGAGATGGGCTTCAACAACCGGTATCTCCTCGACGCGCTGCGCAACACGGAGGGCGACGAGGTCCGCATCCAGCTCAACGGGCCGCTCAGCCCCATGAAGATCATGCCGCGCGAGGGCAACGCCTATCTCTTCCTCGTGCTGCCGGTGCGCCTCAAGTCGGAGTGATCGGTTGTTTCATGTGAAACAGAGGGGTCCCTCCCCCTGACACAGCCATTTGCAGGATTTTGCCTTCCTTCTTGCAAAAAATGCAGGAAGGAAGGCGAAATCTTTCATCAGGAAATCGAGCCGGGAGGGTTCCTGTCCGCGCCGGTTTGTGCTATAATAATATAGTTATGAACGACGTCGAACGGCAGAGGTGAAAAACGGAAAAATGAAACGCGAACGTATTGCAATCGATACGGAATTTATCCGCCTGCAGGATCTGCTCAAGCTGGCCGGCGCGGCCGAAACGGGCGGCCAGGCCAAGCTCCTGGTGCAGGAGGGCCATGTCACGGTGAACGGCGAGACGTGTACGATGCGCGGCAAAAAGCTGCGCCCCGGCGACGTGGCCGCCGCGGGAGGCCGTGAATTCGAGGTGGCCGCCGCGACATGAAGGTGCTGGAGCTTCGGGCGAGCGGTTTCCGCAACCTGGAGACGCTTCGCTTTTCCCCGTGCGGCGGGCTGAACGCCGTCACGGGCGAGAACGCCCAGGGCAAGACAAACCTGCTCGAAGCCATGTGGCTGTTTACCGGCGGGCGCTCGTTCCGCGGGGCGCGCGATCAGGAGCTGGTGCGCGCGGGCGCGCAGGAAGCGCGCCTTTCGCTCACGTTTTTCAGCGGCGGGCGCGAACAGCGCGCGGAGCTCACGCTGCGCGGCGGCGCGCGGCAGGCTGTGCTCAACGGCGTGCCAAAGCGCGGCATGGCGGAGTTGATCGGCCGGTTCTGCGCGGTGGTGTTCTCGCCGGAGCACCTTTCGCTCGTGAAGGGCGGCCCGGCGGAGCGGCGGGCCTTCCTCGACTCGGCGCTGTGCCAGGCAAAACCCTCCTACGCGATCGCGTATGCGCGGTACCGCCGCACGCTCAACCAGCGCAACGCCCTGCTCAAGGACATTGCCCGCCACCCCGAGCTGGAGGACACGCTCCCCATCTGGGACGACAGGCTCTGCCGCAGCGGCGCCGTGCTGATCCGCGAGCGGCACGCCTATCTCGAGCGGTTCGCCCCGCGCGCGTCCGCGCACTACGCGGGCATCGCCCACGGCCGCGAGGAGCTGCGCCTCACCTATGAGCCCTCCTGCGGCGGGGATATGGCCGAATCGCTGCGCCGCGCGCTGCGCGAGGACATCCGTTTCGGCCACACGTCCGTGGGGCCGCACCGCGACGACATCGGGATCGAGATCGGCGGCATGGCGGCGCGCCTCTACGCTTCCCAGGGCCAGCAGCGCAGCGCCGTGCTCGCCATGAAGCTGGCGGAGGCCGCCGTGCTGGCCGAAGCCTGCGGCGAGGAACCGGTCGTCTTTCTCGACGACGTGCTCAGCGAGCTCGACGGCTCGCGCCAGCTCTATCTGCTCTCGAGCCTGAGCGGCCGCCAGTCGTTCCTCACGGGCTGTGAGCTGCCGCCGCGGGCGCTCGGCGGCACGGCAGCGCGCTTCCTGGTGCGCGGCGGCGCCGTCTCCCCCGCGGAGACGGGCGAAGCGGCGGACGAAGCGTCAGGCGAAGCTTTGAAAGAGGCCGCCGCGCCGGAAGCAAACGAACCGGCAACGGCCCCCGGCAAACCGCCGGAAGCGGCCGAACTGCCCGGCCAGGCCACGGACGAGGCCCCGGCGGAGACCGGAGAAGCTCCGCAAAGCCCCGCCGCCGACGAACCCACCGGCGGCGCGCCGGAAGAAGCGGCCGCCGCGCCGGAAGCAAACGAACCGGCAACGGCTCCCGGCGAACCGCCGGAAGCGGCCGAAGCACCCGGCCGGGCCCCGGACGAAGCCGAACCGGCGAACGCCCCGGGCGAAGCACCGGAACCGCCCGCCCCGGGCGTTCCCGAAATTTGTGAAATCTGAAGGAGACAAACAGCTGCCATGTATCTGCACCTCGGACAGGACACCGTGATCAAGACGAATGAGATTATCGGCATTTTCGACATGGACACCTCCACCCTTTCGCGCACGACGTGCGCCTACCTGGCGCAGTGCGAAAAGAAGGGCCGCGTGGTGAACGTTTCCATGGAGCTGCCGAAGTCGTTCGTCCTGTGCCGTTCCGAAAAGGGCGAGATCACCGTGTATATTTCGCAGATCTCGTCCTCCACGCTGCTCAAGCGCAGCCGGTTTATCGAGAATATTTCCCTGCCGGAAAGGATGTGATGCTGTGAGTAAGATCCGGCTCCCGCAGTGCCCCTACTGCGGCAAGAAGGTGAACCCCATCGTCGCGTGGACGCTCCGCACACAGGGCGAGTTTATCTGCCCCGCGTGCGGCGGCGTCTCGAACATCGCGATTGACCCCGCGGCCAAGGCGCTCGGCGTGCTGGCGGCCGTTGTGGGTGTCGTGCTGTTCGGCGCCGGCATCGTGATGGGAGAAGGGCTTCCCATTGTCGAGATCCTCGTCATCATGGCGCCCTTTGTGCTGTACAGCATCCTCTCCACGTTCTTTGTCCGGCTCAAGAAGCCCATACTCCGCCGCAGGGAAAAGCCTGCACAGCGGCCCGCCCGGCCGGCGAGCAGCGATGCCGGCCGGAATGCGGCGCGGGGCCGCGCTGCGCCAAGCGGCACGGCGGGCGCTTCCGTGAACCGCGCCCCGCAGCCGCGTCCGGCCGCCCGGTATGCTGCCGCGCCGGGAACGGTGCGCCGCCCGGCACAGAGCGGGCAGCCGGTGCGCCGCCCCGCTTCGGCCAGGCCGCAGGACACGCAGCCCGGCAGCACGGGGGCAGACGATCGCCGTCCCGCGCCGCCATCTGCGCCGCCATCCGCGCCGTGAGCGCACACAGGGAGATCCACCGGCAGGCAGGCCTGCGGGCATGCCGCGCATGAGGAGCGAATGAATCGATAGGAGCGAATGAATCGATGGAAATAAACGAAATCACACAGGCCAGCCAGAATTATGATGAAAATCAAATTCAGGTTCTCGAAGGGCTGGAGGCCGTTCGCAAGCGCCCCGGCATGTATATCGCCTCCACGGGCGCGAAGGGCCTGCATCACCTCGTCTATGAGATTGTAGACAACTCGATCGACGAGGCGCTGGCCGGTGTCTGTGACCGCATCGACGTGGAGATCCTGCCCGGGAACATCATCAGCGTCACGGACAACGGCCGCGGCATCCCCGTGGGCATCGAGCACAAAACGGGATTGCCGGCCGTCACGGTCGTGTTCACGGTGCTGCACGCAGGCGGCAAATTCGGCGGCGGCGGCTACAAGGTCTCCGGCGGCCTGCACGGCGTGGGCGCTTCCGTGGTGAACGCGCTCTCCCAATGGCTCGAGGTCGAGGTGGCCTACGAGGGCATGCTCTATTACCAGAAGTTTGAGCGCGGCCACGCCCTGACGGATCTCATCCAAAAGGGCCCCACGGATCGCCGCGGCACGCGCGTGCGCTTCCTGCCGGACCCGGAGATCTTCACCGAGACGACGGAGTTTGATTACGAGACGCTGCAGACGCGGCTGCGCGAGCAGGCGTTTCTGAACGCCGGGGTGCATATCCACCTTGCGGATAAGCGGCCGGAGGGCGAGGGCCGGGAGGACAGCTTCTGCTACCACGGCGGCATCAAGAGCTTTGTGGAGTACATCAACAAGAAGCGCGCCGTGGAGCTCATCCACCCGGACATCGTCTATTTCTCCGGCGCGGCGGCGGACGGCAACGCCATGGCCGAGGTGGCCATGCAGTACACCGATTCCTACACCGAGCTCATGCTCAGCTTCGCCAACAACATCCACACGAACGACGGCGGCACGCACGAGGAGGGCTTCAAGCGCGCCCTCACCCGTGTCATGAACGACTACGCCCGCAAATATAATATCCTCAAGGAAAACGATAAGAACCTTTCCGGCGACGACGTGCGCGAGGGCCTCACCGTGATCATCAGCGTCAAGGTCAAGGACGCGCAGTTCGAAAGCCAGACGAAGAACAGGCTGGGCAACCCGGAGATCGCTTCGCTCGTGAACAGCCTCGTGGGCGAAAAGATGGCAACGTATCTGGAGGAAAACCCCGCCGCCGCCCGCGCCATCTTCGACAAGGCGCTCGCCGCCGCCCGCGCCCGCGAGGCGGCCCGCAAGGCGCGCGAGCTTGTGCGCCGCAAATCGGCGCTGGAAAACGCCGCGCTGCCCGGCAAGCTGGCGGATTGCCAGAGCCGCGACCCGGAGGAGACCGAGATCTACATCGTGGAGGGCGATTCCGCAGGCGGCTCCGCCAAAGGCGGACGCGACCGCAAATTCCAGGCGATCCTGCCGCTGTGGGGCAAGATGCTCAACGTGGAGAAGGCACGGCTCGACAAAGTCTACGGCAACGAAAAGCTCATGCCGGTCGTCACGGCGCTCGGCTGCGGCATCGGCGAGGAGTTCGACCTGCAGAAGCTGCGCTACGGCAAGATCATCATCATGGCCGATGCCGACGTCGACGGCTCCCACATCCGCACGCTGCTGCTCACCTTCTTCTTCCGGTTCATGAAGCCGCTCGTCGAGGAGGGCCACATCTACCTCGCGCAGCCGCCGCTCTACCGCATCACGAAGGGCAACAAGCACCGCTATGCCTACACCGACGGCGAGCGCGACCGCATCATGGACGAGCTTGGAAACCAGGGATACGAGATCCAGCGGTACAAGGGCCTCGGCGAGATGGACCCCGAGCAGCTCTGGGAGACGACGATGAACCCGGAGACGCGCATCATGCTGCGCGTGGAGGTGGAGGACGCCGCGGCGGCGGACGAGGCGTTCACCGTGCTCATGGGCGACAAGGTTGAGCCGCGCCGTGAATTCATCGAAAAGAACGCGCGCTACGCGGAGCTGGACGTCTGACGTCCGTTTCCCGGAAGTGCGTGAAAACAGAACCGGGCCTTGCCCGGAGAAAGAGAGTCGGACAGGAACTATGGACGAATTGCGACAGCCTCCGCCGGCGGTGGACAAAGACACCGCCCAGCCGGAGGGACCTGAAAAGTTGGACGGCGAAGCGTTGGACGACGACGGCGAAACCGTCGTGTGGGACGGCAGCGAGGCTGAGCTTGTGCTCGACGACGACGCTGCCAATTACGAGGAACCGCAGACGGGCTTCAAGCTCTCCTATACGCTGCGGGAGCGCGAGGTGTTCCGCGCGCTGGAAAAGTCGGGCTTCTGCCGCACGATGGGCCGGCGCGCCGTGGTGGAATGCGCCGTGCTGGCCGTGCTGGCCGTGTGGTTTTTCGCGGCCTTCGCGCACAGCGGCGAGGGCATGAGCCTGTTTTTCGGCATTGTGGCCGTGCTCGCGTTTCTGGCAGCGGCGTTCGTGCCGTATCTCGCGCGGCGCAGGCGCGCCCGGGAGATCTGCGCAGACAAACGCCGCTCCCACGTGGACATGGAGATCTACAGCGACGGCATCCAGATCGGCAGCGGCGAGGGCGAGTGGGAGATTCCCCTCGACGGCTCCTGCCGCCGGGAGGAGCACCGCAACCTGGTCCTGCTCTTCCCCGCCGGCGAAAAGCAGATGGTGATTCTGCCGCTGCGCTGCATTGAACCGGCGGTTCTGCCGGAGGTGCAGGCCATGATCCTGGCCGGCACGACGCACGGCCGCGAGGCGCGTTGAGAAAGGAAGGGAAAGGAGGCCGCACATGGCGTTTTCACAGGCGGGCGAACCGCTCTTCACACTGCGCCAGACCGTGACGCCGGCGGAATACGCCGAGGCCGCGCTGCTGGTGGAGCGCCGTCTTTCATGGACGGGCCTGCCCGCCGTGCGCGCCGTGATCTGCGGGCTGTGCGCCGCCCTGTGCCTTTCGGCCGCCCCTCTTTCCCTGCGGGAATACGGCACCATGTGGCTGCCGTTCCTCTTTGCCGTCTGTTTCCTGCTGCTGGGGCTGTGGCTCCTGCTGCGCCAGCCGGCACGCCGCTTCCGCGAGCTGGAGCGCCGCTTTGCCGGGAGCCCCGTGCTCTGTGAGGAGACGAAAATCGACTGCTGCCGCGACTGCGTGGTGCTGCAGACCTCCTGTGAGGAGATCCTGATCTACTGGACGGAGTTTTCCGCCTGTGTGGAGGGCGGCAGCTTCGCGGCGCTGAGCGGCGGCGCGTGGCGGCAGCTGCTCGTGCTCAAGCGGGACAGCCTCCCGGAGGAGCAGCGCGAAGCGTTCTCCGTCTTTCTGCGCGACACCTTCGGCCTCTCCTCCTATTACCCGGAGAAAAGGGGGCGATCCCGTGGCTGAACCGATCGATCGGGCGCAAACCCCCGTTTCCGGCAAGCCGCCCGTGACGGCGCGCTTCCTCGTCACGCGCGAGGATTACGCCGATTTCCGCGCCGCCGCCGGCATGGCGGCCGTGAGCCCCTCGGAGTTCCGGCTGATCCGCGTGTGCGGGGCGGCGCTGCTCGTGAGCTGCTTTGTGTTCCTCTTCACGTATGAAACGGGCGTGCAGTATTTCCTTCTGGACGCCCTGCTCGGGTTCTGCGGGCTGTTTCTGCTCGGCTGGCGGAAAATGCTGCCGCTGTGGCTGCGCGCGCGCGCCGGTTCCCTCTATGCCGAAAACAGCAGGCTTGTGGAAGCCTGCACCGTTTCGGTGGGCGAGGGAGGGCTGCGCGTGGAGCGCCCGCAATACCGGGCCGGCCTGCCCTTTGAAGCGCTGGCCTGGGCCTATGAAGACCGCGCCGTTTTCCTCTTTTCCCTCGGGGCCGGCATGTTCTGCTTTCTGCCGAAACGCTGCCTTTCGGGCGAGGAATGCGTTCAGATAAGAAATTACCTCTCTTCCGCGCTGCGGAAGAAATTCCGTCAGGAGGGTTTCCATGGATGAAGAAAGAAACGAAACCGGCCGCATTATAAACGTAGACCTGGAAAAGGAGATCAAGAAGTCCTTCCTCGCCTACTCCATGTCGGTCATCGTGCAGCGCGCCCTGCCGGACGTGCGCGACGGCCTCAAGCCGGTTCACAGAAGAATTCTCTACACCATGTATGAGAACAACCTTTCGCCGAACAAGGCATACCGCAAGTGCGCCGACACCGTGGGCAGCGTGCTGGGCCGCTATCACCCGCACGGCGACGCCTCCGTCTATGACGCGCTGGTGCGCCTGGCGCAGGACTTTTCCATGCGCTATCCGCTTGTGGACGGCCACGGCAACTTCGGCTCCATCGACGGCGATCCTCCGGCTGCCTACCGTTACACGGAGAGCCGCATGAGCCGCCTTTCCGTGGAGATGCTGCAGGACATCGACAAGGAGACGGTCGATTTCATCCCGAACTATGACGACCGCCTCAAGGCCCTGCCCTCCCACTTCCCGAACCTGCTCGTGAACGGCTCCACCGGCATCGCCGTCGGCATGGCCACGAACATCCCGCCGCACAACATGGGCGAAGTGATCGACGGCATGTGCTGCCTCATCGACAACCCGGACGCCGGGCTGGACGATCTCATGGAGTTCATCAAGGGCCCGGACTTCCCCACGGCCGGCATCATCATGGGCCGGGCAGGCATCCGCGCCGCCTACGCCACCGGCCGCGGCCGCATCACCGTGCGCGCCCGCGCCGAGATCGAGGAGGAAAAGAACGGCCGCTACAACATCATCGTCACCGAGCTGCCGTATCAGGTAAACAAGGCCAGGCTCATCGAGAGCATTGCCGACCTCGTGAAGGAAAAGCGCATCGAGGGCATCTCGAACATCGACGATCACTCCGACCGCGACGGCATGATGATCGTGATCACCGTCAAGCGCGACGCGTCTCCGCAGATTGTGCTCAACCAGCTCTACAGCTATACGCAGATGCAGACGACATTCGGCGTCATCCTGCTCGCGATTGTGAACGGTGAGCCGAAGCTGCTCACACTCAAGGAGATTTTGCAGCATTACATCGACTTCCAGGTGGACGTCGTCACGCGCCGCACGCAGTATGACCTCAAAAAGGCGGAGGAGCGCGCTCACATTCTGGAGGGCCTCAAGATCGCCGTGGACAACATCGACGAGGTCATTGCCATCATCCGCTCGAGCCGCGACCGCGCGACGGCAAAGCTCCGCCTGTGCGAGCGCTTCGGCCTCGATGATCCGCAGGCGCAGGCCATTGTGCAGATGACGCTCGGCGCCCTCACGAACACCGATCGTCTCAAGCTCGAGGAGGAGCTGGCCGCGATCGAGGCCAAGGTGGCCGATTACCGCGACATCCTCGCGAACAGGACGCGCCTCATGGGCATCATCAAGGACGAGGCGCAGGAGATCAAGAAGAAATACAGCGACGAGCGCCGCACGGAGATCGCGTCCATCAGCGGCGAGGTCGATATTGAGGATCTCATCCCGCGCGAGGAGTGCGTGCTCACGCTCACGGAGTTCGGCTACGTGAAGCGCCAGCCCACCGACGCCTACCACATCCAGCGGCGCGGCGGCCGCGGCGTATCCGGCATGAGCCGCCGCGAGGAGGACTTTGCGAGCGAAATGTTCGTGTGCAATTCGCACGACTACGTGCTGTTCTTCACGAACCTCGGCCGCGTCTACCGCCTGAAGTGCTATGAAGTGCCGGAGGGCTCCCGCACGAGCAAGGGCATGAACATTGCAAACCTCCTGCCGCTCGCGCCGGAGGAGCGCGTGAGCTCCATGATCCGCGTGCCGGAATTCGAGGCCGGCGGCTATCTGGTGATGGTGACGCGCGGCGGCACGATCAAGCGCACGGAGCTCTCCGCGTTCCAGACGGCCCGCAAGGGCGGCGTGATCGCGCTTTCGCTCGACGAGGGCGACGAGCTGGCCTGGGTGCGCCTCACGGACGGCGACCGCGAGCTCGTGGTGGCCACGCGCAAGGGCATGGCGATCCGGTTCAGCGAAAGCGATGTGCGGCCCATGGGACGCACGGCCCGCGGCGTAAAGGCGATCACGCTTGCCGAGGGCGACGAGGTGATCGGCATGAGCACCGTGCGCGCGGGCGCGCTGCTGCTCACCGTCTCCGAAACGGGCTACGGCCGCCTCTCCCCGCTCACCGATTACCGTGTGCAGTCGCGCGGCGGCAAGGGATTGCTGAACTACCATGTGGACAAGTACGGCGACGTCGCGGCCATCAAGGTGGTCGATCTCACGGACGACGTGATCCTGATCTCGTCCGACGGCATCCTCATCCGCATCCCGGCCGACAGCATCCGCATCTGTGCGCGGCCCAGCAAGGGCGTGCGCGTCATGCGTGTCACGGAGGGCAGCCGCGTTGTCACCCTGGCGCGCACCGCCCACGAGGAGGATGAGGACACCTCCGCCCTACCGCAGGACGAGGACGACGCCGAGACCGCAGAGGATCTGGAGGGCGCGGAGCCGGAGGAGACAGAAGCGCCCGATTCCCTGGGCGACCCGGACGATCTGCGCGATCTGGAAGCGCTCGACGGCGCGGAGGACGCGGAAGAGGACGGCGCACGCGATCACGATGACAACAGTGAGGAATAATATGGAGAACCATTCCATTCTGTATACAATCAGACGCATGACGGCGGCCGTGCTGGCGGCGGTCTTTGTGCTGGGCGCGGCGGGCTGCGGCCAGCGCGGGCAGGCGGCGGCTTCGGCTGCTGCAGAGGGATCCTCCTCCCTGGCGGCGCCGGAGGGCACGGCGGGGAGTTCCTCCGCGCCGGATGCTGTCTCGGACGTGGGCGAGGACGTGAACAGCCCGGAGGCGGGCGAAGGCGCAGACGTTGTGATCCCGATCGAGACGGACAGCCCGGAGTTTGACAAGCTCTTTGCCGAAAACCCGATCGACGCGTCGTATGTGAAGGAGATGGCGGACGCCGTCTCCACGCTGGACATGGTGGCGGTGTGCAGGAAGTACGCCGAACTGTGGGAAGCGGAGATCGACGGCGGCATGGAAAAGCTTTTGAGCCTGGCCACGGACGACCGCGAGGTCTACCGCAAGGAGCAGGAGGACTGGGAGACGGGCCGCGACGCGAACCTTGCGGCCATCGACGAGCAGGCGGGCGCCGGCGGTTCGCTCTCGCAGCTGAATGCGGCGAGCGAGCGCATGGATTTTTTCCGCACGCGTGCAAACCAGATTCTGCGGGAGCTTTACAGCTACGATCCCTCGTTCACGTATGTGTATGAGGACGGCGGGGCTTCCGGCGAAGTGAGCGCGGCCGGCTGACGGCGGCGCGGGAGAACCCCGGCGGCTGCCGGGCAGGAAGGGAGAAGCGAACATGGAATTGACGGAAAAGCGCCTTTCGGGCGAAGAGCTGTATCACGGGCGGATCATCCGCGTGCAGTTGGACCGCGTCCGGCTTGAGAACGGCACGGAGGCCATGCGTGAGGTGGTGCGCCACCCGGGCGGCGTGAGCGCGGCGATCCTCACGCAAGACAACGAAATGCTGTTTGTGAGGCAATTCCGCTATCCCTACGCGCAGGTTGTGCTGGAATGCCCGGCGGGCAAGCTGGAGCCGGGGGAAGATCCGTTTGAGGCGATGAAGCGCGAGCAGAAGGAAGAGACGGGCACGACGAGCGACGCGTATCTGGAGCTTGGCCGGATCTACCCGACGCCCGGCTACTGTGACGAGGTGCTGCATCTTTACGCATGCCGTGTGGCGTCGTGGGGCGAGCAGCATCTGGACCCGGATGAATTTCTGAAGGTGGAGCGGATTCCGCTGCAAAAAGCGCTGGAGATGGCGATGAACGGGGAGATTCACGACGCGAAGACGCAGATTCTGGTTCTGCGCGCGGCGCGGCTCGTGGAGGAAGGGAAGCTGTGAGCGTGTTCCGCCCGGCCAAACAGTAAAGTTTTTGGTCAAGCTTTTTTCAAAAAGCTTGCAGGGGATAAAAGG
>ERZ1643250.1592-NODE-1592-length-18857-cov-4.109776_pt1 | contig 18857 bp, 19 predicted proteins | sample MGYA00579262_ERZ1643250 | MGnify/ENA primary metagenome ERZ1643250 (study PRJEB29033, sample SAMEA4952265) | chicken gut metagenome | biome: Broiler Chicken; feature: Gastrointestinal Tract; material: Caecum | place: Ireland | collected 2018 | study: Broiler... | reverse complement strand
CAAATCAGGGATAATGGCGGAGAGGTTTGCATTGCCGCAGCGCTCGCCAAATCCCAACAAAGTTCCCTGCACCTGAGAGGCTCCCGCCTTCACGCTCAGCACGGAGTTGGCGGTGGCCATGCCGCAGTCCTCGTGGAAGTGTACGGCTACCGGCAAAGAGACTCGCCGCACCACTTGCCCCACAATCGCTTCCGCCTCCCCAGGGAAGGTGCCGCCGTTGGTGTCGCACAGACAAAGCAAATCCGCACCGCCGCGCATGGCGGCTTTTAGCGCTTCCCAGGCAAATTCCTCGTCTTCTTTCCAACCGTCAAAGAAGTGCTCCGCGTCAAAGAAGACCGTTCTGCCGTGATCTTTGCGGAACCGACAGCTCTCTTCGATCATGCGAAAATTCTCCTCATAGGAGGTCTCCAATACGTGGTCCACATGGAATTTAGAACACTTTCCAAAAATAGAACAACAGGCCGTGTCCGCCGCCAAAATGGCCGCCAAGTTTGCGTCCTCCTGGGGCAGTGAGTTTTTGCGGCGCGTGCTGCCAAAGGAAACCAGCTGGGCATGGCGCAACGAAAGCCCTGCGGCCCGGTGAAAAAACTCCTGATCTTTAGGGTTTGAACCGGGATTGCCCGCCTCCACATACTGAATTCCCACTTGGTCCAGCAGCCGAACCGCTGCCAGTTTATCTTCTAGAGAAAAGGAAATGCCGGGTCCTTGGGCTCCATCCCGTAAGGTGGAGTCAAAAATTGTTACAGGGTTCATGGTTACCCTTCTTCCGTCTGAGTGTTCCCGTTGATGGGCGCGTCCTCTTGCAAACGCTCCAACATATCCAAACAGCCCTGGTAGTACTGCTGCTCCTGGTCATTGAGTGGGATTCTGCTTTCGGAAGACCGCACGGAGACCCACAGCTGTGTGTACAAGTTCGTGAGCATATCGCTGGTGTACGTGCCGTCCGAAGTAGGCTGGGGCTCAAACGACGCAAGGCCGGCATAATCGTTCCAAGACAGGCGGGCATTTTCAAAGTCTGTCGCATCTTCCCCCATGAGGGTGCCGTCGTTGTATTGGAGCAATCCCTTCAATGCATCCTGCGCTTCCTGAAAGCCGGCTTCTTCATAAAAGAAAACCTGCACCTCATTGGAGGCACAATCCGCCTCCAAGCGCATGAGGATGTTGTCCCGCCGCTGGGTATCCACGCTGGAAGGGAAATTGTAGGTGGAAACAGAGACCAGCACTTCCCCGTCTCCATTGCGGTCGTCCGCATAACGGGCCAACACTTCTTCCAGTTGGTCCACACCTTCCGACGGCATGGTGTAGGAGGTGATCAACCCCACCCTGTAATCGGGCACAGCGCGGCACAGCAAGGGAAAGAGCAAGCTTCCCAAAAGGATCAACGCCACAACCACCAGAAGCAAGTGAATACGATACCGCATCCACCAATTTTTCCACTTCTTCCCTTTGCCTTGCGCGCCGATTTCCTCTAAGCTTTCCCCCGCGCCACGGGGATACAGTTCATTTGCCATGGCACCTTTTTCCTTCCGATTCCGGTTTTTCCCCGGATTTCCAGGGAATTGTAAACATTTTATCATACCCCTGCAGGCAATGCAAGCCCGGAAAGAACCGGCCTGTCTTTCGAAAAGAGCGGTTTTTTCAGGCTTTTCCGGCAGGGAACCCTGCTCTTCCCCTATTGCCCCGCCTAGCGGATTTTGCTATACTAGTAGATAGACAAACACCACTGGACCGCAAAAGGAGGGAACTGCCGTGGAGATTCGGGTGCTCCAGTATTTTTTAATGGTGGCCCGGGAAGAAAACATCACCCGCGCTGCCCATCTTCTCCATGTAACCCAGCCCACCCTCTCTCGGCAATTGATGCAGTTGGAAGAGGAGCTGGGGGTCACGCTCTTTTCACGGGGGAACCATCGCATTACCCTTACAGAAGAGGGGCTGCTGCTGCGCCGCCGGGCAGAGGAGATTGTGCTTCTCTCTGAAAAGACAAAAGCTGATCTCCAGCGCCGGGAAGGCGCCCTTTCCGGCACCATATTTGTAGGCGCCGGGGAGCTGCGCAGCTCTCAGTTCCTCGCGCAGCTGATGGCGGCGTTTCGCAAAGACCACCCCCTTGTGCGCTTCGAATTGTACAGTGGCAACGCAGACAACATCAAAGAGCGGATTGAGCGGGGTGTTTTAGATGTAGGGCTGGTGCCCGAACCGGTGGAGCTGGCGAAATACGAATTTCTTCGCACCCCCATTCAGGAGCAATGGTGTGCCCTGGTGCGGGAGGACTCCCCTTTGGCGCAGCTGGAACACGTCTGTCCCGAAGACTTGCTGGGCATTCCTTTAATACTGCCTCAACGGGAAATACTGCAAAAGGAAATGGCTCGCTGGTTTGGCCCTCTCTGGGAGAAACTGGATATTGCCGCCAGCGGAAACCTGCTGTATAACATGGCCGTTTTGGTGCGGGAAATGGACGGCTGCGTCTTGACCATGCAGCGTCTGGATTGCCAATTTGACGGATTGCTGCCGGTGCCGCTCTCCCCTCCCCTAGAGGCGGGAACCGTTTTGATTTGGAAAAGATCCCCCACCTTTTCCCCGGTGACCGGCGCTTTCCTGCACTTCTCCAAATCATTCCTAACAGGCATGAAAGACAATGAAAAATAGGCATTAGACTTTCCCCCTTCTTTCGGCGTACAATAAGGCTGTTCTTACAGAGGCCGCAGCTTCCGAAAGGAGGGCTTTTTGTGAACCGAGAAGAAGTAAGCCGCTGCTATGGGCTTTCCATGGAGCTTTTTGAACAGTATGAAAACTGGAACTTGCGCAAGAACGGGGAAAAGGGCTTTTCCTACTCCGCCCAGGATTTACAGCGGCTGAGCTTAGTTGTGCTTTTACGGGACATCGGTTTTTCCTGGGAGGAGTGCCGGGTTTTTCTCTGTTTGGAAAACAGGGAAGCCAGCTGCCGGCTACAGATGCTGGAACAGCACAGAAACTTACTGCTGGAAGAAATCCACAGGCAAGAGGGGCTGCTGGAGCAGCTGGATGGCCTGCGCTTTCAGTTAGAGACAAAAAACACCGTATTTCCCTTGTTTCCAGAAAGCTAGGGTTGAAAAACAAGGGAAACACAGAAGAAAGGGGAACAAATATGCAGTACGTAAAGTTGGGCAATTCCGATTTACAGGTCTCCCGCATCTGCATGGGATGCATGGGTTTTGGCAACGCAGCCACAGGACAGCACAGCTGGACCCTGGACGAAAACAGTTCCCGGGAGATCATCAAGCGAGGCCTGGACCTGGGAGTCAACTTTTTTGACACGGCCATCGGCTACCAAAACGGAACCAGCGAGGAATACCTGGGACGGGCCTTAAAAGACTTGGCCCGCCGGGAGGACGTGGTAGTGGCAACGAAATTCCCCGGCCGGTCCCCGGAGGAAATTGCCGCCGGGGTCACCGGACAGCAGCATGTCACAAACTTGTTGGATAAGAGCCTGCAGCATTTGGGCATGGACTACGTAGACTTGTACATCTACCACATGTGGGACTACGCCACGCCGCTTTATGAGATTCTGGAGGGGCTTTCCCAGGCGGTGAAAGCAGGCAAGGTCCGCTATGTGGGCATCTCCAACTGCTTCGCCTATCAGCTCGCCAAGGCAAACGCCCTGGCAGAAAAAGAGGGCTTCCCTCAGTTTGTGTCCATTCAGGGGCACTACAATCTGATCTTCCGGGAGGAAGAGCGGGAAATGGCCAAACTCTGTGCCGAGGATAACATTGCCATGACGCCCTACAGCGCTTTGGCAGGGGGACGGCTTTCCAAACATCCGGGAGAGACCTCCAAGCGCCTGGAAGAGGACAGCTATGCAAAATTTAAATACGATGCCACAGCCCAGCAGGATGGAATCATCATCGACCGGGTGGCCGAGCTGGCGCAAAAGCGGGGCGTCTCCATGACGGAGATTTCCCTGGCATGGCTGCTGCAAAAGGTCACTGCACCCGTGGTGGGCGCCACCAAACTGCACCACATCGAAGGAGCCGCCAAAGCCGTAGACCTGGTTTTGACCCCTGAGGAGACAGCGTACCTGGAGGAACCGTATGTACCCCACAAGCTGGTGGGTGTGATGGCACAAAACACCCCTGCCGCTGCAGGAGGCAAGCAAGTGTGGACCGTGAACAGCAAGTAATAAAGGAGGAAATCCCCATGTTTGACTTTCGAAAAAACGATCCGGAGTTTGCGGAGCGATTCGAGCACTTTGCCTTGGAAGAAGTGGTGAACGAACCTGGTCAGCAGCTGGACCCGGTCACCCGGCACTTGGCCATTTTAGCCACCTTGCTGGGCTGCCAAGGGATCGATGCTTTTCGGGAAGAACTGCCGGTTGCCTTGGACGCCGGGGTGACTCCTGTGATGGCCAAGGAAGTGGTCTACCAAGGGGTGGATTACTTGGGAATTGGGAGAGTTTTCCCCTTTTTGCAGGCTGCCAATGAAATCTTCCAGGAGCGGGGCATCCCCCTTCCCTTGGAAGGCCAAGCCACTACAACCATGGAAAATCGTCTGGAGAAAGGCGCCCAAGCACAGGCGGAAATCTTTGGCGACCATATGCTGGAAGCATGGAAACAGGGACATATCAATCGCTGGCTGGCCGCCAACTGCTTCGGGGACTACTACACCCGCACAGGCTTGGATCTAAAGCAGCGAGAAATGATCACCTTCTGCTACCTGGCCGCCCAAGGAGGGTGTGAACCCCAGCTGGTTGCCCACGCCAAAGGAAACATCCGCTTGGGAAACGATGGGGCGTTTCTCACTAAAGTGGTCTCTCAATGCCTGCCCTACATCGGCTACCCCCGCAGTTTGAACGCCATCACCTGTATTCACAAGGCGGAGGAGAACTGAAACATCGCAAAAAAGCAGCCAGTTTGCCACTGGCTGCTTTTTGTTTGCCTATTCGAGGGAGGGCGGTTTCACACTTTCCCCTTTTTTATCTTTTGTAGCGGGTTTCTTCCCCACCTACTGTACTCTCTAAAGACACTACCCGGGTGCACACGCGCTCCAGCAAAGGACGGCTGTGGGAGACGATCAGCAGCCCCAGCTGCCGGGTTTCCGCCTCTTGCAGCAAAAAGTCCCACATCTGCGCCTGGGTGACCAAGTCCAGCATGGCGGTGATCTCATCGCAGAGGAGAAAGCGCACCGCAGGGTGAAGAGCCCTGGCCAAACAAAACCGCTGGAGCTCACCGCCGGAGAGCTCCGAAGGAAAGCGGGAAAGCCAACCCTCTTGTATGTGCAACGCCTCCAGAAGGCGGGGATCGGGCGGGGCAGCTTCCGCCAAAGTCTTGCCCAAAGGCAGCAGCGGATCCACCACAGTTTCGGGATGCTGCCACACCATTTGCACAGGACAGGGAGCCCCATAGGCAGAGAGGGGTTTACCCTCCAACAGGACCCTTCCCTTCTGGGGCCGCTCGTAACCGGCCAGCAACCTGCACAAGGTGGTTTTTCCCTGGCCGCTGGGAGCCCACAGGCCCACCCGCTCCCCCTGTTCCAAAGAAAGGGAAACGCCGCTCAGCACCGTTTGCCGTCCGTAAGAAAACCACACAGATTCCGCTTCTAATCTCATACATTCTCCTCCTGTTCGGGGTACAGACAGCGCACAGCCCCTCCTTGCCAGGGGCGCAACGATAGGGGCGCTGGCCCTTCGCAACCAGGTCCAGGATGGGGACACTGCTCCCGAAAGGGACACCCGCCCTCCACCTGTCCTGGATAGGGCTGCGCGCCGGAAATTGGCCGAAACTCTCGCTGAGGCAAGGCATCCCACAACGCCTTGGTGAAGGGATGGCGCAGCTTCCCTTGAGCAAAATCTTCCGCCGCTGCCTCCTCCACGGTTTCCCCGGCGTAGAACACATGGATTCGGTCCGCCACCGTCAGGGCGAGCTCCAAATCATGGGTGATAAACAGCACCGCAGCGCCCTGCTGGGAAAGTTCGCGAAAATGACCCAACACCCGCTGGGCCGCTTGGGCGTCTAAACCAGGCGTAGGCTCGTCGGCAATCAGCAGTTTGGGAAAGTCCATCACGGCGGAAGCCAGCAAAACCCGCCGCGCCATACCCCCAGAGAGGGCAAACGGATACAGCTTTTCCGTCTCCGGGGGGAGCCCGTAACGCTCCAGAGCCATCCGGCTTTTCTCCCGGGAGCGGGCGTCCCGTTTTCCCCGGCGCAGTTGGGGACCCACTTTCATGCGGGGGTCCAGATAGGTAACGCCCTGGGGCACCAGGACAATTTCCCTGCCCCGAAGAGATTCTACTCTCTCTTGAGTCAAAGGCTGCTCTTCGTAAAGAATGGATCCCTCCCAACGGCTGTTGTAGGGAAGCAGTCCTAAAACACTGTGGGCCAACAGGCTTTTCCCCGAGCCGCTGGACCCCACCACCGCCCCGATCTGGCCGGGATATAAGGTAAGGGACAAATCTCGAATAACGGGAAGTTCCCGCTGGCGCATCCCTTGGCTGTATTGGGTAAAAGAGATGGAAAGGTGATCAATCTGCAAAACAGGTTTCATAGGCGCCTCCTATTCGTGAACGCTTCCGGGGCTTAAAAGCCGGCGCACCCGCTCGCCCAAAAGGGCAAACAGGGCCACGGTGGCCACCAGAGCAGCCCCAGGAAACAGGGCCAGCCACCACTTTCCCGTGGTCAGGTAGCGCATACTCTCGGAGAGAATCACCCCGATGGCAGGCTGTTCCGAAGAGAGGCCAAACCCCAAAAAGGTGACGCTTGCCTCGTGGAGAATAGCGTGTGGAAACAGCAGGATCAGCCCGGTGATAAACTGAGGCAAAAGGTGGGGAAACAGGTGCAGCCGCACCCGCTTCCAGGGAGAAACCCCCAGCTTTTCCGCCACCAACAAATAGGGGGCCTGTTTCACCTGCAAGACTTCCCCGCGAATCACCCGCGCCAAAGAGGTCCAGTGGCTGAGGGAAACCCCCACTACCACACCCAGAAAGCCCTTCCCGCAGGCAAGGGAAAGCAGTATGACCAGCAGAATATGGTGGATCCCCATGACCAAGTCAATCCACCAAGAGACGACCGCGTCCACCCAGCCCCCAAACATTGCAGACAGCACCCCCAGGGTCAAAGCGATGCAGGCGCTCACCAAGGCTGTCAACAGGCCGATGCGAATGCTCAAGGAAAGGCCTGCCAGCGTCCGGCACAACATATCCCTGCCCATCCAGTCTGTACCAAATAGGTGGGAGAAACTGGGGGCCAGGTTCTTTTGGGAGAAGTCAGAGGCCATGGCTGGCTCCTGTACCAGCCAGCCTGCCAGGGTCACGGCTCCCAAAAGTACAGCGGCAACCACAAGAAACACCAACGTGGAAGTGCGGCGGTTCACAGCCGTCCCCCCTTTCTCCGCTGGGCAGGGTCTATCACCCCATAGAACAGATCTGCCACCAGATTGCCCGCAAACACCAGCGCGGACGTGACCACGGTAATGCCCAACAGCAAGGGAAGGTCGCTGCCCAATCCTGCTGTCACCGCTGCCTGCCCCAACCCTGGATAGGAGAACACCTGCTCTACTAAAACAGACCCGCCAATGATTTCGCTGATGGATCCAAACTGCAGCGTCACAGCCGGAACTGCCACATTCCGCAGCCCATGACGCAGCACCAGGGAGGCCTTCCCCTCCCCGCGGGCCCGAGCAAAGAGCACGTACTCGCTGGAGAGAACATCGATCAGCTTCTCCCGGGTGTGCAGGGCAATATTGGCCACCCCGGTGACACTCAGCGTGAGACAAGGCAAAATACCGTGGCGAAGCCGATCCACCCAGGTGACACTCGCCTCCTCCAAACCAATGGGCACGGAAAGGCCGATGGGCAGCCACCCCAGCCACACGGAAAACACCAGCAAAAACAAAAGCGCCAGCCAGAAAACCGGAGTGCTGGAAATCAGCAGGCAATAGCCGCGAATCAGCCGGTCTGGAAGACGTCCTTGAAAAGTCCCGGCCACCATGCCCAGACACAGGCCCAAGATTCCGGAGAGCAGCCAGGCGGCCGCCAGCAGCCACAAGGAGCTCTGCAGCCGTTCTCCAATCACTGCAAGCACCGGCTGCCGGTACAGCAGAGAGGTGCCAAAATCCCCCTGGAGCACACTGGAAAGCCAGCCGAGATAGCGCTCCAGAGGAGGCTGGTCCACACCCCAATAGGTCTCCAAGCGGGCGATTTGCTCGGGGCTCATAGACCCTAAAGCAACCTGGCCCACATTGGTCTGCAAAGGATCCAACGGGGAAGCGCACAACAGAAGAAACGCCGCCAAACTGACGCCCAGCAGCAGAAGCACCGCCCGCAGAAGTTTTTTCCCCAGAAACAGCAGGGGTTCTCTCATACGCCTTCCCCCTTACTCCCATGACCACTGATCCACGTTGTTCACAACGGACCAGCCGTGGCCGTGGGGATGTATCTTTTGCTCGGCCACCTGCAGGCCGTCCCGGACCCAGTACAGGTGGTCAATGTTTACAAGCCACACCCAGGGAATATCCCCCTCCTGCGTAACGCCGGTAGTTCCGTTCCACTCGGCCTGCTGCCACAGCTGATAGGATTCTTCCAGATCGGAACAGGCCAAAGCTTCATCCATGGCGGCGTCCACTGCCTCATTGGCATAAGGGGAATACTGGGCAGAGCCTGTGCCGGGGAGAGTGTGGTAGATGTTGTACAGCTCCATGGGGCTGTGCGCGCCCCATCCCCAGAGAAGAGGCGTGGAAAGCGCCCTGTCGTAGGCAGTGTCCCAGCCCACGCCTTCCACCGAACAGACAATGCCCAGCTCTTCCATTTGATTGGCAAAGTCCACTGCCAGGGCCTGCCGCACCGAATCCCCCTGGGAATACAGCAGAACCAACTCCGGCTGTTTCCCGTCCTTTTTCCGGATGCCATCCTCTCCCAACAGCCAGCCGGCCTCATCCAGCAGCGCCGCTGCTCCTTCGGGATCGTACGCCACCTGGGAATCTTCGTTGTACCAGGGCATTTGGTCGCAGACACTGTACGCAGGCGTCCCGTAGCCGTTGAGCACATTGTCGATCATCTCCTGCCGGTCTACGCCAATGTTCAAAGCCCGGCGCACTAAAACATCGCTGGTAAAATCGTTGCCCACAGGCACGCCATTTTCGTTGACCTCCCCCGCCGGAACCGCAGGCAAATTAAAGCCGCGGTTGTCCACGCTGGCGTAGGAGGCCAAAGAGTACCCCTCCACTGTTTCCATGGAATACGTGGCGGAGGTGTAGGCCACATCCACCTGTCCCGCCTGGGCGGCCAAAAAGGCGGCGTCTTCCTCCATAAACAGAATGGTCACCTGCTCCATGGCTGGCTTTTCCCCGTAATAGTCCGGGTTGGCCTCTAAAATCACTTGCTGGCCTCTGTCCCACTGCTTGAGGATGTAGCGTCCAGATCCAATGGGATTGGTCCCATAGGTAGCCGGGTCATAGGCGTGGGCGGGAACAATGCCCACCACCGCCATGGTGTAAGGCCAAATGGAAAAAGGCCGGTTCATGGTGAAGACCACCGTGGTGTCATCCAGTGCCTGGGCCTGATCCAGCATGGTGAAGTCGTTGACGGAGCTGCTCTCTTTCACCGTGTTGTAAGTGAAAGCCACATCCTCCGCCGTGAGAGGGTCCCCGTCGGTGAAATAGACATCGTCCCGGATGGTTACCGTCCAGGTCAGGCCGTCTTCGCTGACGGACACATCCGTGGCCAGGTCGTATCCAATGGTCAAATCCGTATTTGTCACCGTAAGCGTGCTTTGGATCAAAGGCTCGTGCACGTGTTCCCCGGCGCCCCAGCCAAACGCAGGGTCAAACCCGGCCTCCGGCTCCGAGGTGGGGCCCATGGCAACCACCACGGAGGCATCGTGACTCTCCCCCTCTGCGGACACACTGGAATCCGCCTGTGAACGGGAGTCCGCGGAACAGCCCCACAAGCTCCCCAACAGCAAAGTTCCCGCCAGCAGGCAGGCAATCCCTTTTCTTTTCATGGGTTTTCTCCTCTCCTTGGCAAAAAAAGAAGGCATCCGCTTTCTTCCGAAAGCAGACACCTTCCTGGTATCTCATTTCCTTGTTTCTCTGTGCTGCAGCCGAGCGCCCTTGCGCCCTACCCGGCATGGGATTTCATTCCTTCGGCTTCAGCCCGGAAAGCCCGGCTTCCTGCCGGCAATTACATTTCCCAAAAAACAGCAGAATAAGTATACGGTTTTTTCTTCCATTTGTCAAGAACGCGGCCGACTGGGAAAACTGCTCCCGGTCTCAAATTTGGCGGCGACGGCCCGCAGGTGGTCCACCACCGGCAGATGCTGGGGACAGGCCTTTTCGCACTGGCGGCAGCCTATGCACGCGCTGGCTTTCCCATGTTTCAGCGAGAGGTTGTTGTAATACACAGCCTGGCTGGAAAAACTCCCGGTGGTGCGGGACACGCTGTTGTACAGGGCAAAATAGTGGGGAATTGCTATGTCCTTGGGGCATCCGTGGGTACAGTACGCACAGCCTGTACAGGGAATGGGCGTATTTCTCTCAATAATTTCCCGCACCTGGTCAATCACCTTTTGCTCCTCCGGGGTGATGGGTTCAAACTGCAGGAACGTGGCGGTGTTGTCCTCCACCTGCTCCAGGGAGTTCATACCGGACAGCACCCGGGTCACACCTTCCTGGCTGGCCGCAAACCGCAGAGCCCAAGAGGCGTTGGAGGCATCCGGCCGCTTAACCCGCAGCAGGGCCTGGGCCTCCTCCGGCAGATTCACCAAGGTCCCGCCCTTACAGGGCTCCATGACGATCACAGGCTTGTGGAACTTCCGGGCAATTTCCAAACACCGGTGAGATTGGACGTTCGGCTGTTCCCAGTCCACATAGTTGATTTGCAGCTGCAGAAAATCTAAGGTTTCCCCGTAGGCAGACAAAATTTCTTCCAGCAGCTCCGGCATATCGTGGAAGGACATGCCCACCTGCCTGATTTTCCCCTCTTGTTTCTTCTGGGCCACAAAGGAAAAAGCGCCGTGCTGCTTACATTTCTCATACACATTGGTGCCCATATTGTGGAGCAGGTAATAGTCAAAATACTCTACCCCGCAGTGGGACAGCTGCTCTTGGAAAATGCGCTCCATATCTGCCCGGTCCTGAAAATCCCGCAGGGGAAGCTTGGTGGCCAATGCAAAGCTCTCCCGAGGATGGCGTTCTACCAAAGCCTTTTTGATCGCCTCTTCTCCCTGGTAGCCGTGGTAGGTATAGGCGGTGTCAAAATAGGTGAACCCCTTTTCCAAATAAGCGTCAAAAAGCGCCTCTATTTTTGCAAAGTCAAAGGAAGTGGGCTCATCCTGCCGTAAAAGGGGCAAACGCATGCAGCCAAAGCCAAATTGTTGGGTTGCCATAGAAAATCCTCCCTCAGGTTTGTTTTCTGCATCTCATTGTACCAGGCTTTTTCTGGGGAAACAATTCGGTTTTTCCCGCTTTTCCATAAGTGGAGCTTATGATAAAAGCCACACCCACCTAGAAAAAAATCTTTGAACCGGCAAGATTTTGTTGTAGAAACAACAGACTTTTCTCCTCTTTTCCCGTATACTGTCCTTACACCAAACAAAAAGGGGGATTCTTCATGATTCGGAAGATTATTCATATTGATGAGGACGCGTGCAACGGCTGCGGCCTCTGTGTTGACGCCTGCCACGAAGGCGCCATTGGACTTATCAACGGCAAAGCCAAACTCCTGCGGGACGACTACTGCGACGGCCTGGGCGATTGCTTGCCCGCCTGTCCCACGGGGGCGATCACTTTTGTAGAACGGGAAGCAGCTGCTTACGACGAACAAGCGGTGCAGGAAAACCGCAGACAAAATGCGCAGCCGGCTGCGCCCCACGGCTGCCCGGGACACGCCGTCAAACGCTTCCAACGGTCTTCCTCCCCTCTTTCCGGTTCTTCCCAGGAGGAGGAATCTCAGCTGGCCCAGTGGCCCTGTCAGATCAAACTTGCCCCTGTTAAAGCGCCGTACTTCCAGGGAGCCAAGCTTTTGATTGCGGCGGACTGCACTGCCTTTGCCTACGCGAGTTTTCACCAGCGGTTTATGCGAGGCAAGGTCACGTTGGTGGGATGCCCCAAATTGGACAGCGTGGATTACAGTGAAAAACTCACGGAGATTCTGCGGGAAAACGAGATCCAAAGCGTGACCGTTCTGCGCATGGAAGTCCCCTGCTGCGGCGGCCTGGAACAAGCCGTGATCCGGGCCCTGCAAAACAGCGGCAAGTTCCTTCCGTGGCATGTGGTCACCCTTTCTACCGACGGGCGCATTGTAGAGGAATAAACCGTAAGAGAGACTAAAAATGGCTTCTGCATCCTACAGCAGAAGCCATTTTCTCTTTGCAGTTTTCTCTCTACTAGGAAGCTTTCCTCTGTTTGCCGCGCACCATCGGCTCCGCCGCGTGCTTGGTAAAAAAGGAGATAAACGGCCCTAAACCCAAGGCGCACACCAAGGTCCCCAGGCCAATCAACCCACCCAGCAGGAAGGCCAGCACCACACAGACGGAATCTGTAAAAATACGGCACCAGAAATATTTCGGCTTTCCCCGTTTGGCCAAAATGAGAGAGAGGGAATCGTAGGGGGAAATCCCCACATCCGCTGTTTGATAGAGAGCGCAGGAAAAACTGAGGATTACAACACCTACAGCCATAATGGCCAGCTTTTCCAAAAAATTGCTGGGAACGCCTATCCACTGGGTAAACAGATTGGTAAACCAAGAGGCAATGGGCCCCACGAAAAACCAGTTGACAAAGGTGCCGATGCCAATCATTTCCCTGCCAAAAAGCAGCTCCACCAGAAAATACAGGCAGTTGACCACAATGAGGACCAGGGAAAAGTCCACGTGAATTTGGTCTGCCAGAGCGATGCAGAGCGCGGTAGACGGATCGTTTCCCATTAAGGATATTTTAAACAATCCAATTCCCACGCCCATAATGAGAATTCCCAAACACATGACCGCAACCCGGCGGGCCATTTGCTCCTTATGAAACAACTGTATCACACAATTCCCTCTCTTTTTCTCTTATGTTTTCTCTTGCTCTTTTAAATACTCCCGGACCTCCTGCTCTGTGGACAACTGCATTGCCTCTTGGGTAACGGCGTCTGCCTCCTCTTTGGTCCAAAGAGAGATGGCCTTGCGCACAGGAAGAACCGACACAGGCGCCACACTGAAGTCTTTCAGCCCAAAAGAAAGCAGCACAGGGGTCAATGCGGTGTCCGCGGCAGCTTCGCCGCACATGCCCACAGGAGTGCCCGTCCTCCGGGCCGACTCCAAAACATGCCGCACCAGCCACAACAGAGCCGGATGAAAATAGGAGTACAAATGGGCCACTCGGGCATTGCCCCGGTCCACACCCAACGTGTACTGGGTTAAGTCGTTGGTGCCTAAACTGAAAAAGTCCGCCTCTTTAGCTAAAGCGTCCGCCATCAGGCAGGCCGCTACCGTCTCAATCATAATGCCCATGGGCATGTTCTCATCAAAAGCCACATTCCGCCGGCGGAGGACCTCTTTTTCCTCTTCCAGAATCTCCCGGGCACGGCGCACTTCTTCCACACCGGTGACCATGGGAAGAAGCAGCTGAGCCTTTCCAAAGGCGCTGGCCCGGAGCACCGCCCGCAAATGGGCCCGGAACATGCTCTCCTCCCGCAGGGAGAACCGCAGCCCCCGGCAGCCCAAGAAGGGGTTGTCCTCCTTGATCTGTCCCAAATAGGGGAGGTTCTTATCGCCGCCCACATCCAACGTGCGAATGGTCGCCCGTTTCCCCCGCATGGCTCCCAGGATCTGCCTATATGTGTGGAACTGCTCCTCTTCCCCAGGCTGGGACGTTCGATCCAGATACAAAAACTCCGTGCGCAGCAATCCGATGCCGTCGCAGCCATAGCCCGCTGCCCGTACCGCATCGCTCACGCTGCCTGCGTTGGAGCAGAGGCGGATCCGTTCCCCGTCCGCTGTGACGGTTTCACGGCCCACAAATACGCGCAGGGAAGCGCGCAGCTGTTGAAATTCTTTTTGCCGGTCCTCATACACCGAGCGCATCACGTGGCCGGGAGAAAACACAGCACAGCCCCGGTTCCCGTCCACAATGACGGTTTCTCCGATCTCCGTATCCATCACCCGGTCTTCCACACCGAGCACAGCGGGGATCTCCAATGCCCGGGCCAAAATGGCGCTGTGGGACGTGGGGCCGCCCTTGCCCAACACAATGCCCGCCACATTGGCGGAATTGAGCACAGAGACGGCAGAAGGGGAAAGTTCCTCCGCCAGAAGCACCGTTCCCGGCTGCAAGGCGGAAAAATCTGTTTCCGGCAACCCCAGCAGCAGACGGAGCATGCTGCCCCGCAGATCCCGCACGTCAGCTGCCCGCTGCCGGGTCGTCTCCTCCTCAGAGGCTGTAAACAAGTCGATGTAGAAATCGCAGGAGGCGGAGAGGGCAGCCTCAGCGGATTGCCGGGACGCGATACGGCCCTCCACCTGGCCGTTTAAGTAGGGGTCGCGAATCATCTCCGCCTGGCAGCGAATGATATCCCCCTGCTCTTTGCCGGCCATTTCCGCCACACGGTCCGCTTTTGCCTCGGTAATCCTGCAGAAGGTATCCACCGCGTTGCGGTACCGCTCCAGCTCCATCTTCACATCGGTGATTTCCCGCTCCAGACTTCCCATGGGCTTTTCCCGATAGACCAGGGCGTGTCCAAAACCAATGCCCGGAGAGGCAGCCACGCCGTACAAAACCCGTTCACCGCTCATTTTCTGCCACCTCCTGCCTCTCCCAAACCGGACTCCACCAGCTCAATGGCGCGGCGCAAAGCCTCCTCTTCATCCGGGCCCGTGCAGGAAATTTCCACCTGATCCCCACACTGGATGCCGGCGGCTATCAAATTCATGATGCTTTTCCCGCTGACGACGGCATGGCCGCTGCTCACCCAAACTTCCGCTTGAAATTTCTGCATCTCATTGGAAAAAAGCCCAGCTGGCCGCACATGCAGGCCCTCACGGTTTGTTAAAGTCACACACTTCTTCACCACATGGATCGCTCCCTTCCACGCGCTTGTTCTACTAGCTTTCCCCACTGGCCGGACCACACCCGGCTTCCTTTCCTGCTTGAAAATTTTCTGTGAAGCCCCCATTAGGGGGTCACATACATGGTCTTATACCGGACATAAATCACCATACCCGGTTTCGCACCCTGGGGTTTGCTCACATTCCGCACCTGGGTATAATCCACCGGCACCTGGGAGGAGTCCTTGGCACGGCTGTGCTGGGCAGCCAGCTTCGCCGCCTCTTCCATCGCCGTCTCTGTAGGCTCCCGCCCATTTGTGACCAAAACCGTGTGGGAACCGGGAATGTTTTTGGTGTGAAACCAAATGTCGTTGTTGTTGGCGGTCTTCAAGGTGAGCCTGTCATTCTGCCGGTTGTTGCGCCCCACCAGCACTGTGAACCCGTCTGAGGTGGTAAACTGCATGGGAGCGCTCACCGCCGCCGGCTTGTCTTTCTTGCTGCGAAGGCGGCGCAGATATCCCTGATCCTGCAATTCCGCTCGGATTTCCGCCAAGTCCCGTTCCGTCTCCGCACGGGCCAACGCGTCCAGCACGCTCTCCAAATACTCCAGTTCTTTTCCCGCCAGATCGATCTGCTCTGTAAGCTTTTCTTCCGCCGTTTTGGCCTTGCGGTACTCCTTGTAGTACTTCTGCGCGTTCTGGGAAGGGGTCAGAGCCGGGTCCAGCTGGATATGCACCAGCGGCTGCTGCTCTTCATAGAAGTTGGGCAGATCTACCGCTGCCGCACCCTTGGGAATGGCATACATATGGGCGCTGACCAGATCCCCGGCCACCCGGAGTTCGTCTCGGTTGGCACACTGCTCCAGCTCTCCCCGCTGGGCATTCATCTTGCGGGAAAGCCGCTCTGCATGGGTGGACAACAGCCGCAGCAAGTCCTGTTCCCGGACCCGCATGCGCTCCTGCTTGTCCCTCTCCCGGTAAAACTCATCCAAAAGGGTGGAAAAACTTTCCATCTCCTTGACGACGGCGGACACGCCATACTGGTGTATCTCAACAAAAGAAAAATCCATGGGTTTCTTTTGCAGATTTACCGCCATGAACGGCCGGCCCGAAACTTCGTCCAAGGTCTCCTTCATCTGCTGATAAAAGAACCCGGCCCGGAAATACTGCTCCTCGTCCATCGTTTTCACGGTCAGTTCCCGCCCGCGCCCCACCTGATGGGCCAATTCCCGGCAGACAATGGGGGAAACACCTTGCAGCACCGAGAGAAACCCTTTGGAAAGTTCCATATCCCGCGGCAGCGCTTGCAGAGCCTGCACCACTTGCTGCTGTTGAGTGGTCAAAGGACACAGCTTGTTCTGGGGGGGCGGAAGATGGTACGTCAATCCTGGCAGCACCAGCCTCTGGGAGGACATTTCCGCGTCCACCCGCTTTAAGGCGTCCACAATTTTACCCTGCTCGTCCCACAGGATAATGTTGCTGTAGCGCCCCATCACCTCCATGGTCAAGGTCAAGAGCACATGGTCGCCCAACTCGTTGATGGCGTCGAATTCAAAGTGGAGCAACCGCTCCAAATCCGGCTGCCGGATAGCCACCAGCTTGGCCCCTTGCAGTTTTTTGCGCAGCAGCATGCACAGCATGGGCGGCTGCTTGGGGTTTTCCAGAGGAATGGAGGTGAAGTGTACGCGGGCGGAGTTGGCCCGGGCGGAAAACAGCACCCGATAGGCTGCCTCCCGCGTGCGGAAAGCCACCACCAATTCCTCCCGGTTGGGCTGGTGGATTTTATCCACCCTGGCCCCCACCAGCTTTTCTTCCAACTCCTTTTTGATGTGCCGCAAAAAAGCGCCGTCCAATGCCATAGCTATGTATGTCCTTTCCTGAAATATGCCCTCCCTTGGTTACAGCACGCGCAGGGGAGCTGTTTCCGCCTGAGAGAGCAGGAAAGCCGTATCCGGCACGCGCTTCTTCAGATAGGAGGCTAAAAATTCCGCAAATACCTTTTCCGTGTAATAGTGTCCTGCCGCTACGCAGGTCAGACGGGAAGCTGCCGCTTCCAGTTCCTCATGGTGTTTCATCTCTCCCGTGAGGTAGGCGTCCGCTCCCCGGCAGGCGGCCGGGTGGACGAATGCCCCCCCTGCACCGCTGCAGAAAAAGACCTTTTGCACAGGCCGGTCTCCCTTGCAGTAGTGCACGGCGGGAGCGGAGAGTTTCTCCTTGACCAGAGCGGCAAATGCCTCCGGCTCCACAGGCTCTTCCAAGTCGCCGGAGTAGAGGACGCAGTCCTCGCCGAACACATCCTCCCGCCGCAGGTTTCGAAGACCTAATTTGCTGCCCAGCGCCACGTTCACCCCACACACAGGGGAGAGATCCAAATTGGTGTGGCAGCACAGGGCCGCAATGCCCTTTCCGGCCAGCTGATAGGCCACATCTTGCGGGCCCAAAGCCTTTAGGGGATGAAAGATCACAGGGTGGTGGGAGATGATCAAATTGGCGTTCATGGAGGCGGCTTCCGCCACCACGGCAGGGGTGATATCCAAAGCCAGCAGAGCGCGTGTCACCACGGTGTTGCCGTCCCCTACCAGCAGGCCGGCGTTGTCAAAATCCAAAGCAGTGGAAAAGGGCGCCGCCGCGTCCAAGATGTCGTAGATGTCGCAAATCCTAGCCATAAGTATGTTCTCCTTTTCCGTTTGAGAAGTGGGGACCGCACCTTGTCTCACCGCTCCTTTTTTTAGAAAAGCCTTACGATATAATCCCGTAAGTTTCCCGGATCCGGCCAATCTCTGCCAACAGCTGGGCAGCCCGCTCCTCATCCCCTGTGTGGACGGCGCCCCTATGCTGCGCGTCCAGCTCCCGCAGCACCTTGCGGGCGTAGGCTTCCACACAGGATCCGCCGGGCCGAAGCTTGCCCATGGTGGGATAGAGGGGATCCGCCTCCACAGGGGAGTCTGTCCAGGCGGCAGAAAAGGCGGAATAGACCTTGCCGCCGTCTATAACAGCCTCCTCCTCCAGGACCTGAAACCCCGCCTCCGCCAACCCAAGCCGCAGCTCCGGCACAGAACTCATGGGCTGCAGCACCAAGCGCTTTCCGGGATCTCGCAGCCAGGGGGTCTCTTTCACAATGCGCAGGATCAGCTCCCCGCCCATGCCGGCAATCACCACGTCCTTCGCCTCCTCCGGCGAAACCTGCCGCAGCCCGTCGGACAGCCGGAAGGAAAGCCCCTCCCCCGCCTCATACTTGGCGCCGTCTTTGCGGGCAGTCTCCAAAGGACCGGGACGGATGTCGCAAGCCAAGGCCCGGGAGATTTTTCCTGTTTTTAAAAGCCATATGGGCAAATAGGCGTGATCTGTGCCCACATCGCATAAAACCGTACCCTCCCGCACGAAACCGGCGCACAGAGCCAAGCGGGGCCCCAACTGAAACAACGGGCGCATGGTCCTATCCTCCTCAGACAAAAGCGCTGCCGCCCGGCAATTTTTTACGATCGTCGCGCGGCAGTACCTTTCCTATCTCTCGTTTACCCTCACTTGTTTTGCAGATGCTCGTTGAGCTTTGCCACCAATTCGTCGGCATTCACACCGTGCACCATGCAGGCCTGCTCCACTGTCTCCCCGCGCGAAGAGGGGCAGCCCAGGCAGTGCATGCCCATCTCCAGGAAGAAGGGGGCCGTGGTCTGATCCATGTCCAGGATATCGCCAATAATGGTATCTTTTGTAATGGAAGCCATTGGTACATTCCTCCGTTTTATAAGTTTGATACTTGTATTATAATACCCTTTGGGCCGCTCCGCAATACAAAAAAGAAAAAAGAACGGCAAGTTTTTCCCTTCTTCACAGCCTGCAAGGGCACCCTGTTGACAAAATGCCAGGCGAA
>ERZ1643250.1591-NODE-1591-length-18864-cov-6.651231_pt1 | contig 18864 bp, 19 predicted proteins | sample MGYA00579262_ERZ1643250 | MGnify/ENA primary metagenome ERZ1643250 (study PRJEB29033, sample SAMEA4952265) | chicken gut metagenome | biome: Broiler Chicken; feature: Gastrointestinal Tract; material: Caecum | place: Ireland | collected 2018 | study: Broiler... | reverse complement strand
TTACATGAAAAAAACCGGAAATCTCAGGACAAGATTTCCGGTTCTGTTACGTGCGTTAGAGGATTCGAACCCCCGACCTTCTGGTCCGTAGCCAGACGCTCTATCCAGCTGAGCTAAACGCACTCACCGTCGCTTCTCATTCGCGACAACAAATACTATACCCTATCTGGATACATTTGTCAAGCATATTCCTCAATTTTTTGTATTTTATCTTTAATTTCTGCGAAGCGCCTCGATAGGACTCAATTTCGCAGCTTTTCTGGCCGGATAAATCCCAAAGAATAGACCAACGGCACAGGAGAAAAGAGTTGCCCCGATAATGACCGTAGGACTGATTCCCGGGGTAATGGTCATTCCCTGGGTGGAACTGATTACAGAGCAGATTCCAAAGCCCGCCGCAATTCCCAGGATAATCCCCACGATTCCTCCTATAACTGTAAGAATCGCCGATTCCGCCAGAAACTGCATCATAATGGATGATGTCTTAGCTCCCAGAGATTTTCGGATTCCAATTTCCCTGGTTCTCTCTGTAACGGAAACCAACATGATATTCATTACGCCGATCCCTCCTACCAGCAGAGAAATTCCCGCCACGAAGGATATAAACGCAGTTACAATTCCCATCATATCATTCATAAGTTTTAAGACATCCTGGAAATTCTGAACCTGGAAATAATCTTTTCCGGAACTTGCATGCCTCTGTTCCAGAAGATTTACCACTCTCTGAGAAATTTCCTGAGAATCCATCTGCTTATTGGCCTGCACTGTAATACTGTAGAATGTATCCATGCCCTCTGCCATATCTTCCACAGAGGTATAGGGAACCGTCATCGTTACCGGAGCTCCTTCGTAAGTATAACTTACAAAAGTTCCGTTTTCTTTCTGTGTACTCACTCCCATAATGGTGTATGTTTTTGTCATTTCATAACAGGTAACGTCCACCTGCATTCCCACCACATCATCGGTTCCGAACAGACGCCTTGCATCTGTATCAGAAATCACACACACATTCCTTCCTTCCGATACATCTCCTTCGGTAAAAAATTTTCCCCGCTTCATATCCACGTTATTAATAATCTGCGCGTCCTGGGTATCGGCTGTCAGGTACAGGGAGAAATTTCCCTTTCCTGTTACAACATCACCCATCAGTGTGCTGGCTATGGAAATTCCTTCCACACCTTCCAGTTTCCGGATTGCTTCTACGTCCTCTTCTGTAATATATTCGTCTGCCTGTTCCGCGTCGGTGCTGCAATAGATATAAATCTGCCCGGCGCCCACATCGTTTACTTCTTCATTCATCTGATTGGTCGTTCCTTCTCCAATAGAAACAATGGCGATTACAGAAGCAATACCGATGATAATTCCCAGCATTGTAAGAAAAGAACGGCCTTTATTGGCCATAATGTTCTGTATGGCCATTTTTACATATTCTGCAAATTTTCCCATCTATCTGCTCCTTCCTGCTTACATCGGCTTATTCTTCTGCCTCTTCGGAAGAAACATCATTGGAGACTGCTTTATCCCCTTCTTCCAGAGTTCCGATGTCCTTAACCACATCGTCTCCCTTTTTCAGTCCCTGCACAATTTCCGTTTCTGTATCGGAAGAAATTCCGGTTTTTACATCCTGTTTCACAATGACGCCGTCCTGAACCACATAGCAGAAGGAACCGTCTTTTCCAATATTCACCACATCGGACGGAACCACAACTACATTGTGGGCGTCTCCCGCCTGAATAGTAACTTTGGCATCTACTCCCAGGAAAATATTTTTATCCGGGTTATCTATTTTGACAGTAGCTGAAATCAGCGTACTTCCTTTCTCATTGGTTTTTGCAAGATGGCTGATTCTTGATACGGTACCTTCGTATTCGTTATCTGCCAGTGTGATTTTGGCTTTCTGGCCGACTTTTACCTTATCATAATCATATTTGGAAATGTTTACATCCACACTGACGTCATCCAGACTGGAAATTGTAAATAACTCCATGCCCTGTGTCACAGTAGCTCCCTCGCTGACGGAAACTCCTGTGGGAGATGTAATAACGCCTGTGAATTCTGCCTGAAGTCCCTTTTTACCTTCCAGTACCAGCTCTTCTGCTGTTTTCGCCTCCAGTTCGGAAAGGTTGGTGGCGATTCTTAACTTTCCTTTATCTTCTTCCGAAAGTTCGGCGCTGTCCGCCTCTGCAACGGCCTTTTCAGAAGCCAGCTCAGACTGCAGCTCCGCCAGATCGGAACTTGCCTGCTCCAGCTCCGCTTCCAAATCGGAGGTGTCTACGATCGGAGTTTCACTTACACCGCTTCCTGCGCTTTCTGTCATGTAGCTGGTGTCTGGCTGTGGCGCCACGGGAGCATTGGCTTTATAGTCATTATATGCCTCTTCTGCCTTCTTCAGATTATTCTCGGCATCTGTCCTGGCTGTATCGGCTTCATCTACTTTCTGGCTTAGCAGTTTTTCCTGTGTTTCATCAGTACAGTTTTCCCATTTTGTTAAAGCCATTTGATATTTTGTGTCTGCAGCGTTAAATTCACTTCTGCATTTATTTACTTCGGCCTGCAGTTTTCCCAGCTCTTCCTCATATTTCGGAAGTTCTTCATTTTTGTATTTTTTCAATGCCGCATCATATTGCTCCTGCGCTTCTTCTCTCTTCTGCTCCATCTCGCTTTGTGCATCTTCTGCCGCCTGAATGGCCTGATTCTGTGCATCAATCTGCGCGTTGATGGTCTCCTGAGCCAACTGTGCCTTTAAATCTTTTACATACTGTTCCTGGTTCTCGATCTGCGCTTCCAGAACCTCAACATTATCTTTTGCTTCATTCTGTTTGCTGACCGCTTCCTGAGATTTTTTTACCGCGCCTTCATAATCATACTGGCCGGACTTTAAACTGAGTTCCGCCTTTTGATTGTTTGTTTCCAGATCTTTTAAATCATATGTAACAAGCTGGGTTCCCTGTTTTACCGTGTCCCCGTCTTTATAGCCCAGTTTATTGATTTTGGCGTTTACCGGGGAATAAAATGTTTTGGTTTTCTCGCTGACCACTGTCCCGCTGACATCCACTTCCTGAGATACGTCCCCTGTTTCTGCGCTTACCGTATCTACCGATGGAATTACTTCTGCCTGCTTTCCTCCGCTAATCTTTGAAACGCCTGCTACAATCACAACAGCCCCAACAACGCAGCCAAGGATGATAATCATCCTTTTATTCCCTTTCATTTTCATAATTATTTCACTCCTCCCTTTCTGTGCTGCATTTATTCCTGAAAATGTTCATTTATCACATCAGATTCTATTTTTCCATCCATAATCCGAACCACTCGTTTTGCCTGGTCTGCAATTCCATTATCATGAGTAATCAAGATGACGGTACGTCCTCCTTTATGCAGTCCTTTCAGGATCCCCAGAATCTCTTTACTGGAAGCGGAATCCAGGTTTCCCGTTGGTTCATCCGCCAGTATCAGAGGCGGCTTCGCGGCAATGGCTCTTGCAATTGCCACTCTTTGCTGCTGTCCTCCGGACATTTCATTGGGCTTATGAGTAACACGCTTTTCCAGTCCCACCATTTTAAGGGCGTCCATGGCAAGCTCTCTTCTTGTTTTTCTGTCAATTCCCCGATAAATCAGCGGCAGCTCCACATTTTCCAGAGCCGTCAGATTGGAAATCAGATTAAAACCCTGAAAAATAAAGCCAATCTCTTTATTTCGCACCACAGAAAGTTCATTGTCCTTCATTGTGGAAACATCCGTTCCATTCAGAAAATATTCCCCGGATGTGGGAACATCCAGACATCCAAGCATATTCATAAAGGTTGATTTCCCGGAGCCGGACTGTCCGATGATTGCTACAAATTCGCCTTTATCAATTTTCAGGCTGACATGATCCAGAGCCCGTACTTCATTTTCTCCCGGATTATATATTTTGCAAATATCTTTTACTTCAATTAACGGTTCCATAATTTCATCCTTTCTGTCCATGCCCGATATTCCCGGAAAAAGTTCCCAATTCTGACTTTATATGGAAAACAGAGTCAAGAACGGCCTGGCTGTCCTTCTTCACCCTGTTATCTCATCGTTTCCTTTATTCGTCTTTACTGAACGTCGCCTGAGTTCCCTGCATTCTTTTCTTCTGCCTGTTTCAGATTTTTATTGGCTCCGTTTACAAACAGTACAGGAAGGATTAAATCCAGAATCAGTCCCACGATTCCGAAGCTTCCTGTTGCAGCTGAATAAATATGCGCTGCAAATACGGCTACAATCGCCACAATCCCTGCAATCATGCAGAACTTCGCTTTTCCCAGTTTATTACAAAAAGCAATTCCCATAACAGCTACAACTGCTTCAATTATGTAAACTGTCATACTGATACCTGTGCTGATCTTCAATGTGCCCAGGCTTGCCTCTGTGATACCTGCTGCTTCTAACGCAGTCTTTGTGAACTCATCAATGGTACCGTTCTGTAACGGTATAATTGTAAAAAAGATACTGAAAACCAGTGACAGAATCATGAGAATACTAATAACCAGCATGATAATTCCACATACCTGCAGCCATCTCTTTCCTGCACATCTCTCGTTCATATTTCTCCCTCCACTCCTTTTGCTAGACATATATTTTCTCTTTCCTGTAATTGTATAATCATATCAATCTTTTGTCAATTTCTACGTAATTGGAAATTCTTAAATTTTCAGAAAATAAATCGAAAATTTTTATGTAGAAGGACCGTGGAGAGGGGATCCTTCTCCATCCGGTCACCTTTCTTTCAGGCTTCTTTTAAGAAAGCCAGGTATCCTTTCTTCGCTTCGTATAAGTCTGCCTTGCTGATGATCTCCCAGGGAGCATGCATACTTAATACGGCTACTCCGCTGTCAATCACTTCCATCTCATATAAGGCCGCAATATAAGCAATGGTTCCGCCTCCTCCGAAATCAACCTTTCCCAGTTCAGAAGTCTGAAATGCAATCTCATTTTTGTCAAATATCCTACGGAGTTTTCCGATATATTCCGCATTGGCATCATTGGAACCGGATTTTCCTCTTGATCCGGTGTATTTATTTAACACCAGTCCCCGTCCCATATAGGCCGCATTCTTCTTTTCATAGGCTTCGCTGTAGGAGGGATCGTAGGCGGCGCTTACGTCGGAAGAGAGCATCTGAGAATTTCTCAGAATCCGGCGCAGGGAAAGATCGGAGTATTCTCCCATGGCTTCCAGCAGTTCTGCCACCGCATTTTCAAAGAAACGGGAACGCATTCCTGTCGCCCCCACACTGCCGATTTCTTCTTTGTCCACCAGGAGACAGCATCCGGTTTTCTCCAGCTCCTCTGCTTCCAGAAGAGCCACCAAGGAAGGATAAGCGCAGACACGATCGTCATGTCCATAGGCGGCAATCATACTTCTGTCCAGTCCGCAGTCTCTGGCTTTTCCGGCCGGTACGATTTCCAGCTCCGCTGATAAAAAGTCTTCTTCCTCGATTCCGTAGGTTTCTTTCAGCAGTTTCAAAATATTTTCCTTAACTGCATCCTTTTCCTGGTTCTTTAAGGGACGGCTTCCAATTAAAATATCCAGCTTTTCTCCCTCGATGACCTCGTGAGCCTTTTTTTCCATTTGCCTCTGTGACAAATGAATCAGAAGATCTGTAATATATACCACGGGATCGGATTCTTTTTCTCCGATTTTAATTTCTACTACTTCTCCGTCTTTTTTTGCAACCACGCCGTGGATGGCCAGGGGAATGGTTACCCACTGATATTTCTTTACTCCTCCATAGTAATGGGTATCCAGAAAGGCAAAATCCGTGTCCTCATATAAAGGATTCTGTTTAATATCCAGTCTGGGGGAATCAATATGTGCGCATAAGATATTCATTCCCTCTTGAATGGGCGCCTTTCCTATCTGAAAAAGCGCCACAATCTTTTTCTTTCCTACAACGTATACCTTGTCCCCGATCTGCAGTTTTCTTCCGGACTCCTGCCAGTCACTCAGGGGACGGTACCCTTTCTCTCTGGCTTCTTTTACAATCTGCTCTGCACATTCCCGTTCTGTTTTTCCTTCATTCAGAAAATTTTTATATGCCTCTGACAGGGATTCCAGTTTGATTTCATCTTCTTTTGTATAAGTCTCCCATACATTTTTACGTTCCATTTGATGTCCCACCTTTCGTCATTCTCATTATTCTCTCCATTATAAGGTAAAAATATGAAAAGAAAAAGTCCCCAATTTGTTAAATCTGACCATCTGCATTGTTTAATATTTCTTCTATCTGCTCTCTGCTTTCAATTCCTTCCGTGGCTCCCACCTTACGGACAGCCGCCGCCCCGCAGGCATTTGCAAACCGGGCGCAGTCTTTCAGTGTTTTTCCCTGTAAAAGGCTGTACAGGAACCCTCCGGCAAAGGAATCCCCCGCTCCGGTGGTATCCACACAGTCTTTCTGAACAATTGCCGGAACCCAAAAAAGCCCCCGGCGGTTTCCCACAAGGCATCCCCGTTTCCCGCATTTGATAATTACATTTTTTACTCCCTGACGCAGAAATTCCTCCACCGCTTCTTCAGGAGAAGTTTTCTGAGTAACCAGCAAAGCCTCTTCTTCATTGGGCATCAGATAATCCACAAAAGTCAGGGCCTCTCTTAAATCTTCCGCCGTTTCCCCATGTTTACATTTGGTCATATCCGCACAGACGATAATATCCTGTTCCTTTGCCGCCCGGAAAATTTCTGTCATTTCCTTCACTCCCAGAAGGGGCGAAACAAAGATACTTGCAAATCCCAGTATCTTAACTTCCTCCGGAAAAGGAAGCAAAATATCTTCTCTGGAAAGTTTCCGTAATGTTCCATTACGGTTTGTTAAAAAACTCCGGTTTCCTTCCTCATCCACTAAAACCACATTCATTCCTGTGGGAATCCCTGCTCTTTTCCTGGAATACTGCAGGCTGATTCCCTTTTCCTTACAATACGTTTCAATGATCTGAGCCGGTTCATCTTCTCCAAGCAGGGTACAAAGCAGAGGGCTCTCCCCCAGTTTCGCCAGGACACCGGCCTCATTTAGGGCGTCGCCTCCTGTGGACATCCGGATTTCTTCAGCAGGATAGGATCCTGTCTGAAATACCTGCGGACCTGCAGGATGTACCAGAACATCTAATATGGCAGCCCCGATCAGCATAATTTTTTCTTTTTTCACTTTTCAGCACCTCCTGTTTTCATGTTATAATGAAGACACTCTAGAATCCATTTACGGAAAGGAACGATTATGCAAACTTCAAAAATACTTTTTACCGATTTAGACGGTACCCTCCTCGATGATGAGAAAAACATTTCTCAGGAAAACCGGCAGGCAATCTCCCGGGCTCTGTCTCAGGGACACCGGATTGTGGTTGCCAGCGGACGGCCTTTGGTCAGCGCCAGAGCCCAGTCGGAGAAACTGGGATTAAACACCGACGGATGTTATGTAATTTCTTATAACGGAGCCTGCATTTATGATTTTGGCCGAAAACAGATCCTTTTCTCCAAAGCGGTTCCCTTAGACAGTCTCCGGGAAATATTTGACGCCGCCTATTCCTACGGGATCCATGCACAAACCTATTCAGATACCAGGGTTTTATCAGAACGGGATAATGCCTGTATTCAGAACTATTCCCGGACCACCGGCGTTCCCATGGAAATTGTTCCTGACGTACCTGCCGCTCTTTCTCATTCTCCTTACAAAGTACTGTTTATCCATGAACGCGACAGAAATCTGCTGGAGCGTTTCCGCCAGGATATGCAGAAACGTTATCTGGATCAGTTCCATCTTTTCTTTTCTGATAAACTCTATCTGGAATTGGTCACAGCCGGCGTCTCCAAAGGCGCTGCCGTTGAAACCTTGTGTCAGCTTTTGTCCATTCCTATTGCAAATTCCATTGCCGTAGGAGATGCGGAAAACGACATTTCCATGATCCAGGCTGCCCATACAGGAGTCGTTATGGCAAATGCTTCTGACCGGATAAAACAGTTTGGCAACTACATTACCGAAGCGGATAATAATCACAGCGGCGTGGCGGAAGTTATCCGGAAATTCCTGCTTTCCTGAAAACCTTTTGCCTGCATTATAGCACAAAGGAACTGCTTTTGGCATACCGAAAATCTCTCCTTTTTCGTTGAATCCCGAGCTCTTCCCTGGTATGATTAGAATATCAGAAACCGACGTTCTCAGCGAACAGGGAGGTGTTCTTTATGGGCGGAGTTATCATTTTAATACTTTGTTTTCTCGCCGTCTGTGCAGCCATGCTCCTGAAGGGAAACGCATGGCAGTCTTTTCTGGATGACCATCTGGAAAAAGATAAGGAGGAAAAGAAGAAAGAAAAATAAGAAGGAGGAACTGCTATGGCCAAATACAGATGCAGTATCTGCGGATACATTTACGATGAAGAAAAAGAAGGGATTCCCTTTTCTCAACTGCAGGAATGTCCTGTCTGCCACCAGTCCACGGAGAAATTTTCCCAGGTTCAGGAAAGTTCTCCTCTCCCCGTTTTGGATAAGGAGCCGGAATTGAAACTGGATTATCCCAAAGAATTTATCCGACAGGATGAAAGCTGCCGCTATATGAAAGAAATTCACCAGATGGCCGTATCCGGCAAAAGTATTTATGCCGCTATGGGAACCTCTCTGCCTGTGCCCGGCTGGGATGATATTCTCATTCTGGGCGCCCAGTTAGATCCCATGCCTCTGGATGAACACGCCCCGGTCAATACCCGGACAGTGATTGGCAAGCATGCGAAACGCCCTCTGATTTTAGAGAATCCTGTTTACATTTCCCATATGTCCTTCGGCGCCCTTTCCAGAGAAGCCAAGGTTTCCCTGGCCCGGGCCAGCGCCATGGCCAAAAGCGCTATGTGTTCCGGAGAAGGCGGCATCTTACCGGAGGAACAGCAGGCCGCCGATAAATACATATTCGAATATGTAGGAAATCTTTACAGCGTAACTCCTGAAAATCTGAGGGATGCAGACGCCATTGAGATTAAAATCGGACAGGGAACAAAACCCGGAATGGGCGGCCATCTTCCTGGAGAAAAAGTTACAAGGGAAATCAGCCTCATCCGTAATGCTCCCATGGGAAAAGACGTCATCGCCCCTTCCCGTTTCCCTGGGATCCAGACGAAAGAAGACCTGAAAAATCTAATTACGCAGCTTCGGTATGCTTCTGATGGAAGACCCATCGGAGTAAAGATTGCAGCGGGACACATCGAACAGGATCTGGCTTTCTGCGTCTATGCAGAACCTGATTTCATTACTATCGACGGACGGGGCGGAGCCACAGGTTCTTCTCCCTTGCTGGTACGGGATTCCACCAGTCTGCCTACGATTTATGCTCTGTCCAGAGCCAGAAAATACCTGGACAGCATCGGTTCCGACATCAGTTTGATTATTACCGGAGGACTTCGCGTCTCTTCTGATTTTGCCAAAGCAATTGCCATGGGCGCAGACGCCGTTGCCATTGCTTCTGCCGCACTGATTGCCATGGCCTGCCAGCAATATAAAATCTGCGATTCCGGTATGTGTCCTATGGGAATCGCCACGCAGGAGGAAGGGCTTCGGGAGCGGCTCCATGAAGATGTAGCTGCAGCAAGAGTTGCCAACTTCCTCAACGTCTCTCTGGAAGAGCTGAAAACTTTTGCCCGAATTACCGGGCATGAAAATCTTCACGATTTATCAGTTTCTGATTTATGCACCATTAACCGGGAAATCAGTGAATACACCTGTATTCCTCATGCCTGAGAAACCTAAAGGGGCCGGCGTTTTCTACGCCGGCCGTTACTTTATGCTTTTTCCGCCGCCAGATACACGCCCGCCAGCATCAGGCCGAAAGCCGCCCAAAAGGTACATGCCGGCAGTTCCCGGAAAATCAGCAGGGAAAGAAAAACGCCGATAAAAGGGGAAAAGGCATAGTAGGTACTGGTTCTTGCCGCTCCCAGATACCTCTGGGCTTTAATATAGAACAAAATGCTCAGACCATAGGAAACGAATCCCAGCGCCAGCACAGGAATCACCAGGAAGAGAAAAGGCGCCCGCTCTCCCAGACAAACTCCCAGAAGCAAAGAGCCAATGCCGGAGCCGAACCCTTTTATTATAACTGTCTGCGCCGGATCCTTTACGGACAGCATCCGGGTACAATTATTTTCCATTCCCCAGCAGATACAGGCCCCCAGAACCAGCAGAGAGCCCACGGAGAAAGAAAGACTTTGGGCGTCTTCCAAAGTCAGCAAAATACTGGCAAAGGAAACCAGGGCTATCGCCAGCCAGAGCCGCCGGCCGATTTTCTCATGGAAGAAAATCAGCGCAATTACCGCAGTTGCCACAATTTCAAAGTTATTCAGCAAGGAGGCGTTTGCCGCGGTTGTCCTGGAAAGCCCCGCCATCAGCAGAATCGGCGCCGCTATATCCAGCACTACCATACCGATTACATAAGGCAGTTCTTTCCGTTCCAGACTTTTCTCCCTCTTCTTTTTTCCCAGGGCTTTTTCCACTATATTCATAATAAAAATCCCTATACCGGCTCCCAGATACAGAAATCCTGCCATAAGCGCCGCCGGAATCTCTTCCAGAAAAAGCTTCGACAAAGGCGAATTTCCTGCATATAACGCTGCGGCTAAAATGGCGTAAAAAATGGCTTTCCTCTTCTCTTCCATGGTCTTTCTCATCCCGTTTCTGCTCTCTTGACTTCCCATTATAATTACCGTACAATTTATTCGATAACGAATTTCTTGTTCTGTAATTACATTATAGAAAAGGGGCCTCTGTCTTACAAGAAACAGTTGCCCCCATATGTCAGATACGGAACATTTTTCTTCATTTGTTCGGGAGGATACAAAATGGACAGAAGACAGAAAAAGACCCGGCAGGCAATTTTTGACGCCTTTGCCTCTTTGCTGGAACAGAAAAATTATAATCTCATTACCGTACAGAATATTATCGACCGGGCCAATATTGGAAGAAGCACTTTCTATGCCCATTTTGAGACGAAGGACGAACTTTTGCAGGCTCTGTGCTCCAACATCTTTTCCCATGTGTTCTCCGAACCTCTTCACTCCGAAAAAAGCCATGATTTCTCCGGCATGAATTACGATTTGGATGAGCGAATCACCCACATTTTTTACCATCTGAAAGACAGTCAGACAGAAATCATCCGTCTGCTTTCCTGTGAAAGCGGCGAACTGTTCCTTGGCTGTTTCAAAGACTGCCTGCTCCCTCTCTTTCACGATGCCCTATCGCCTGCCCACAGGGAAATTCCTCCTTCTTTTCTGGAAAGTTATCTGGCAGACAGTTTTGCAAATGCTGTAAAATGGTGGAGCAGGGAAGGAATGAAAACCTCCCCGGAAAAGATGGCCGGCTATTACCTGACCATCCTTCGGGAAGGCATCTGACTTTCACTGTTTTTCGTACCACCCATCTGCTTCCGATGCATAACGATGTTCCACGGAAATTCCCCCGTCTCCCGGATAAATGAGGGCTAAAACCTTCGTGCCGTTGGGAACCAGCTGGTAATAACTGCCCTGTAATTCTGTCATATATACTGTAGAGTTTTGACCTTCCGATGAGAATATGTCCACAACAGCTATGTAGTCAATACCTCTCGGATTGGTTCCATAGCTTTCTGTAATCTGAATGGTATTTCCATTTCCGTCTGCATAAGTTCCGTAAATGCCCGAGGAGGTATCTTCCTGTTCTTCTTCTGCTGTTGCATCTACTCCATAATCGTATTTATCTATGACGGTGGGATTACTTCCGGTCAGCTCCGGCTGCATCCAGTAACTTAACGTATCAATATTTTCCTTCTCTACGTCGCTTAATACACTTTCATCGAAGGCATCCGGCTCAATGGTCCCCGCATACCAGCTTTTACTGTCAAAATATGCCTGTATCCCCTCATTTCCAAACCTTCTTCCATGGCGCGCATAGATTTCATTAATGGCCATCTGCATATCATTAATGGAAAAATCTCCAAACTCGGAGGGATCAATGACCCGGCTGGAACTGTCCGGCAGAATATACTCCAGTGAATTTGTGGTACCGTCTGTTCCATTCGCGGATGCTGTTTCCGGTTTCCCGCTGTCATATCCAACTGTACTCTCAGGCGCTGCGGATGCTGTTTCCGAAATCTGCGTGGAGGCATTTTCTCCCGTCTGATCCACTTTCTCTACAGACGAAATCAGGAATACCGGATAGGCGTTCTCATCATTGCTCACTCCCAGATATTCAAAATCTCCGGTATAAGAAATCTCGCCCTGGGTATCTTCTCCTATCCACTGCCAGTTTTTCACCGGTTCCTCATCTTCCTGCATAATGATTCCAATATCAGTGGAAAGGGGACCCATTAAAACTGCAAAATTATTTGCGTCTCTATTATTCAATGGATAGGTGACCTTAAAGTCTGCCCTTGCCGTTCCCGGAAATCCCTCCTCTTTCCAGTTGGCATATGCCTCCAGACTCTGTACCGTATTTACGGTCTGGGAGGAACCTTCCCCAGTATCTGTCAGAAGGAATTTTATTATCAGCCCTAGGATTATCGAATACAAGATAATCCAGAGAAGGTAAAAGCCCCCGATAATCCACAAGGGTTTCCTGTCTTTCTTATAACTGGACGGCACATAATCCTGTTTTATTTTTCCCCGGTTATAATTTCTTATTAACGGATTTATGCAGTTGAACATTTTGTACCAGGCAATAAACGGCCCCGCCAGAAGAAGCATTCCGAAAGTCGCCCACAGTAAAATACCGGTGCTTTGTTCCTTCATCCGATACCCGTATCTGGGAGCAATCATCTGAAGACGGGTTGCCTGCTTATACATCCAGCAATAAGGATAAATCCCCATGGTAACCAGCCCCAGTAAGATGACCACAATATAATTCGGCGTCTCTCGTCTGTCGCCTGCACAGAGTTTATTGACTGTCTCGTTAAACCGGTACAGGGTAACAATGCTGTAAATCCCCAGTGTCAGAATAGAAAACAACAGATACTTTCCAAAAGAAAAATATGCCAGTTTCTCTCTCTTTGCCACTCTTTGTTCCCTCCCGGCATTATCCACAGACGCTCCGCAATAGGGACAGATTTTCCACCTGTCCTTCAATTCTTCCCCACAATTTCCACAAAGCATTTTCTTCTTCTCCTCCTGTATTTCATTTTTCAAATCTTTTCTGCAGTCTCATTCCCCTGTGTCTTTCACTAACTGTATAGCTATAATTATATTAATTCTAACATATTATATCATTACTATAAAAACATTACAATTATAACATCTTATAGGATATGAATTTAAGGAAAGGACACGGCCGTATGAAAGACCTTAATTTTAAACGAATCGCCCACAAGCTTAGAGAGACCCGTCTTGCAAAGGGATTGACTCAGGAATATATTGCCAATATGGCCGACGTCAATACCAGCCATATCAGTAATATTGAAAACAACCGGGTGAAAATTTCACTTTCCACCCTTGTTCAGGTATGTAATGCTTTAGGTGTTACTGTGGACTATATTCTTTCTGATGAATACCTCTCTCCTTCCCTTGGGCTTGAGCAGGAAATCCTCCGGGAGCTTCAGGACTGCAGTCCTCAGGTAAAAGGGCAGGTTCTGAAAATCATCCAGGTTCTGAAATAGTCTATCTCCCTGACATAAAAAGACGTACTGCGTATTGAAACCCTTTTATAAATCCACATTTCTCTGCTTCAGAGGCAATCCGAGAGGCTTTTTCTTTCTGCCTCTCCTGTTGTTTTTTCTCCATCTCTTTCCATTCTTCCCCATAGGTGGCATCGATTTCCCGTTCTACCTTTGTTGTTAAATCTCTGCGGAACTGTTTCTCCTGCACGAAATATTTATAAATTTCTTCAATTGCTTCATCCATGTAGAACCTCCCTCACTTCTGAACCAGATCCTGAAATCTTCTGGCCAGTCTTACAATCTCATACTTCGTAAATTCCCGGCAGTCGAACTCTTTTGCCACATCCCAAAAAGCACGAATCTCATAAAAATGCTCTGTTTCTTTGCCACCGCTGGCTTCATGCGGCTCTAAAAAATATAAAACATGCCCTATGGGCGAATTTATCTTCTGTAATCGTTCCTCCAGATTTTTCTGACAAGCTTCCATCGCCTTTGTTACGGACTCCCTGGAATAATCGAAATTCACTTCCGTCAGAAAAACCTCTGCTAAATGCTGGCTCATATAATTACCTCCTTATTTTGATACATCCATGATACCAGCAAAAGGTGACACTTCCTGTCAGTCTTTATAGGAAATCCAATAGAATTTCCTATTACACATGAAATTTAATATCATGTACAAAGTCTCCCTGGCTTTTTAGCCACATCTCGATTCCCTTTCCAAATACTTCCGCCCTCAGCGTATATATGCCATCTTCTTCATGAAGAATTTCCGCCGTAGGCAAGCGATCCAGAATCACATCCACATCATATCCGGAATATTTGAATTCCACCTTCTGCAGCTTCCCGCCATACATAAACTGCACTCTTTTCCGGAATTCTCCTTCCTGAAACTTATCTTTATAAGGTACGATAAAGTCTTCCTTCAGCTTCTTTAACTTCTTAATCCGATCTATCCGGTAAATGGTCGGATATTTATCGTTATATACCTGGAATTTTTCCCGTACTTTATCCTTATCGTCAATATAAGCGGCTAAATAAAAGTAATACTCTGAAAACATAATGGCCACCGGTTTTAATTTCCGCTTTACAATTTCTTTATCTTTTGAACGTATATAGTCGATTTCTATATACTGCTTCTTCCGGATGGATTCCCCGATTTCCCACATCATTTCCATAAATCTGGTTTTATGTCTTGGTTCCACGTAGCAGTGCATCTCATTTAGAATCAGCTCTTTTACACTGTTTTTATTTTCTTTTGGTACGCAGCAATACATCAGCTTATTGATAATGGTTTCCATATCCTTTTTGCAGAATGCTCTGCTGTCAAGAAGTATCTTGCATACTGCCAGAATTTCGCTGTTTGTCAGCTGCTTTTCGAAACCTGCAGCAATACGGTACCCCTTATTGGCATAGTCATAAACCACACTGTTTTCACAGCCATCCTGAGCTGCTGCCTGATCACTCAGATAATTCCGAATATCATCCAGATCCCTTTGAATACTTCGTTCATTCACACCGTATTTCTGAACCTCATGGGATTTCTTTATTAAGTGCCCGTTCATTAAATTGGTATATATATCGAGAATCCGGTTTATTTTTCCCTTTTTCATCTGTTTCTCTCTCCTCAGCTTTTTCTGCTATTGTAAGCTTCTGCATAGACATATTTTGTCATTTTCTCAGGAAAAACAAAAAGTCGTTAAATAGATTCTGCAAATGATTTTATAATTTTTCTGCTGTTTTCATCTGTTTTATAGGAAAATTCCGGATGCCACTGTACCCCTGCAACGAATTTGCGGGCTGGCATATAAATTCCTTCAATCAACCCGTCTTCAGAAACTGCCATTGTCTCAAATACAGGTGAAAGGTCTTTAATTGCCTGATGATGGTAGCTGTTTACGCCCATTTCTTCCTTATTCAAAATATCATAAAGGGGAGTTGCCTTTTTTATAGCGACTTGATGTGCTTCCCTGTCGTAAGGAGGACTCATATGATGATTTATACCGCTTTCATATTCTCTGTCCAGATCCTGATACAGCGTTCCTCCAAAACAGGCATTCATAAACTGAATCCCTCTGCAAATCCCTAAAACAGATTTATCCTGTTCCACAGCCTTTTTCAGAATGTACGTTTCCATCTCGTCCCGGATTTCACAGCACTGGCCGCACCATGGCTTTCTGTCTGATTGATAAACAGCGGGGGAAACATCATGTCCGCCCGTAAATAAAAAACCGCCGCAGATTTCAAGAAAATAATCCAGCTCCTCTGCATCTGTGGTAAGAGGAAGCATCATAGGAATTCCTTTTTCCGCCTCCAGCATTTTCATATATCCGGGCAGCATCCAATAGCTTTTTCTTTCCTCATCATAAAGCGGCATAATACCAATTACTTTTTTCACAATACTTCACCTCAGTTTTGTAACTTTCTCTTTTTCTTCCGGCTGAATATTACAGCCCTCTCAGCAAGGTTATAATTGACGTTCCCACAACTATACAGACTGCAAAAAACAGAAGCCCGAAAAGTGCTGCTACCGTGACCGTCAGCTTTCTCCATCTTTTTTCTTTCCATGATAACACCATAATGAATACAACATCTAAAACAAAGATAAACTGCGCAATCTTTGCAAAGGTTGTCAAACCCCTTGCATGTACTTTCTCCTGCCTGGATTTGGTAAGATAGGCAAAGGCAAACGGCACAGAACCAAGCAGGAGAATATACCCTAAAAAGCTCAGTCCCAGCGCTCCCATGGGGCCTGCAAAAATCATAAAAGGAACCGGAATGAAGGTAATCAGGATCAAAAAAACTACCAGCAGTCCGCCAAAGCAATAAAGAGGCAGCAAACCATACTTAATTAATATGGTGCAATTCAGAAACTGATCTCTGCTGATTTTTTCCTTTTGTGTCCCAGCCACAACAAAATTCAAAACAATAAAGATAAGGGGCAGAAATTCCAATAGCAACGCCCCAAAAAGAAGTATCGGGGATCCACCGGCGCCGGCATGCAGCCCATTTTCCCCTATTGATACGCCCGGATCCGGACAAAAAAGCCATATGTACGGACTGATTACATAGGCGAACGCCCAGCCGTATATCCATTTTGATGTGAAACCCTTCTTTTTACTGTACATGTTTTTCCCTCTCTGTTTTTTATCAGATACCTGTTGCTTCCCGTTGCTGTTTCATCCCTTTCCGGTTTACTTAGCTACTATACAGTATAATCTATGATTATAAATCGTACAAGGAAAAAGGTATCCGGCCGCATCCACAGCGGAGCGTTTTTATGTAATAGGAAATTCCGTCGGATTTCCTATTACACAAAAAAGAGAAACGCTGAAATTCAACGTTTCTCTTTTTTCATTCACCGGAATTTGAATAGCTAATTTTTAAATATTTTTTCTGAATAATCCATGTCTATTGCAATAAGCATAAAGAAACCCATGTCCTTTCTTTCTAAATCGGATAAAAACATCTTGTTCAGGATATAATTTAACTATTTCCACAGAACCAGATGTAACATATGCAACAAAGGACACATAATGTTCTTTGTTCATAGGGTGCAGCATTGTAATTGAATATTCATCATCAATAGTTTCGATAAAAACTGAATGTTCCCCATTCATTGATTCGGACTCCTGTTTGGGTAATGTAATTCCACAACAAGAAAAATGTCCCTCTCCCACAGCTGTGATAACATTTCCGCAAATAGGGCAAACATAGAATTGTATTTTTTTCATGTTTCCAGACACATTCTCATTTGTTTTCAAATCGCCAGTGAAAAGTTCCGGCAAAGACACTCTGAGAGCTTTTGCTAATTCTTCGATAATTCCAATGTCCGGAAGTCCTTTATTTGTTTCCCATTTAGAAATTGTTTTATCACTTACACCAATAATTTCCGCAAGTTCTTTTTGTGTAATTCCATTTTTTTCTCTCAATGTCCTTATTGTATTCCCTGCTATATAACTCATAATTATTGTCTCCCTTTCTGTTATGAGTCTATCTTATGAGAAAGTTCACTTTTAGGCAACCTACGTTAAGTAGAGTACTTATAATTATCTTTAAACCTACATATTGTCAATTTTTCTTTTTATTTTTCTCTTTAATTTGAAAAAGAAATGTGTGGAATATTGTTCATTATTTATCAATAGTTCATATGCTTCCATAACTCCTGCCGAATATACAAAGCCTAAAAAACCAACACCGAATCCAAGAAAAACAAAAGAGTGATATTCAGACCATGCAAAATATCCTCTTACAGTTAAGACAAGGATTATAAGTCCCAGTATAAATAAAATCGTACAAGGAATGGCCACAGAAATATAGCCTTTCTTTTTTAAAGTGTATTCGCTTGTCAATTCTTTCTTATATTCGTAATCTAATAATAAAGGCTCGTTTTTTAAAATGCTGTACTGTTGCTGTTCAGCAAATATTCCAAGAACAAAAGAAATAATTCCTGCAACAACAAAAATAGCCATACCTAAGTAACGCCATGTAGTATTGTCATGGAACATAGTATAAGGTATGCCTGCTAAAGCAAAAGACATAAATCCTATACCAATATAACGGCTTATGATTTTTTGATTAGTAATATATCCTTTTGCCAATTCTTTGCTTACATAATATCCCCGCTCATCTGCCATACCTTTTACAGATTTTTCTTCTTTTAACAAAAAATCTGTTGATACTTCAAAGATATTAGATAACTGTAATAGTTTTTCTGTTTCCGGAAATCCTTGATTATTTTCCCATTTACTAATTGCCTGTCGGGTAGTTCCGATTTGTTCAGCCAAAGCCTCTTGAGATAATCCTTTTTCCTTTCTTAGTTTATAAATCTTTTCTCCGAAATTCATTTCCTGTACCTCCTGCGATTTGATGAGTAAATCTTATCAAACCCCATTGTTATTTTCTATATTTTTTGAAATACAGATTGTCAACTTCAAGTTGCACCAGGGAAAATATCCCTTTTCATACCATTAGCCGCTTGTGCTAATATGACAGCAGATAAGTATTCAAACTTTTTGAAGCAAAAAATAAGAGAAACGCTGTAAATTCAACGTTTCTCTCACTTTTCGTCACTGCCGCAGACCGGAATCGAACCGTTTTAAGTAATCAAAAATACTGATAGAAAGGGGCTTTGAAGACTTCATCAAGTCTGCGGTGTTCAAAAAGTGTTCAAACGCTTACCACTCACAAACTGGGATTTGTCAGTCTGTTATAATTCTTTTACCATTTGCATTTCTTTGAATTGCAT
>ERZ1643250.1590-NODE-1590-length-18870-cov-6.614722_pt1 | contig 18870 bp, 18 predicted proteins | sample MGYA00579262_ERZ1643250 | MGnify/ENA primary metagenome ERZ1643250 (study PRJEB29033, sample SAMEA4952265) | chicken gut metagenome | biome: Broiler Chicken; feature: Gastrointestinal Tract; material: Caecum | place: Ireland | collected 2018 | study: Broiler... | reverse complement strand
TTAAAAAACGATAGCCACAAGACGTTGATTGTATCAATTTGGACACGCAATATGGCATAATAAAGCACCCCACTTGTTATCCAGTATATCATACTGTCTAACAAATGGGGTGCAGTTCACTTTTTACCAGGGGATACGCGCTGTTTTTGTTTTTGGTTCCGTTCAATTCAATTCGGTCAGGCTTCTTCGCTGTCAGTGGCAAAGAGGATTCCCAGCGTATTGGGGCCGCAGTGACTGGAAATGGTACAGCTGGCCTGAGAAACATAAATGTGATCAAAGTGCATCTGTTTTTCCACGGCCTTGCGGACGGTTTCAATGTAGGATTCCGGAATTCCCGAATGGGTAATGAACAGTTTATCGGTGCGGATGTCCCGATATTGGGAGAGCTTTGCTTCGGTATACTGTTCCAGTACGGTCTCCAGTTTCCCCCGGTACTTTTTGCCCACGCCCATGCCGCCGCTGGTGTTATCCACTTCGATACAGGGCTTGAGGCGCAGCAGGTTTGCGCCAAAAGCTGCAACAGCGGAGCACCGTCCGCCAGCGTGCATGAATTCCAGCGTGTCCAGAATAAAGCTGGCGTGATATCTCCGGGTAGAGCGGCTGAAATAGTCCGCAGCTTCTGCTGCTGACGTGCCTTCCTTCAGCATCCGGTAGCAGTCCATGACCTGCAAGCCGGTTCCGGTGGAAAGGGAATGGCTGTCAACAGGATGGACGTGACCGCCCAGCTCCTGTGCGGCCAGACAGCAGTTGCGATAGCTGCTGGAAAGGGCGCTGCCCAGACAGAAATGAACCACTTCATAGCCCTGTTCTACCCAGGGACGGAAATAGCGGACATATTCATCTACGTTAATGGCGCTGGTACGAGGCAGCATCCGCCGTTCTCGCCAGGCCCGATACAGGTCTTCCGGCACAATGTCCACACTGTCCTGATAATCTTTGCCGTCCAGCTCAATGTGATAGGGAATGGTGTGCAGATGCAGCTCTTCACACAGTTCCTGCGGCAGATCACAAGTGCGGTCGGCGCTTAGTATCGTATTCACCAAGAACACTTCCTTTTCTCAATTCTGTCAAATCCGCGTTATAGCTCCGGCGCGTTCCAATCCGGAAGAAGCCAGCGCCCACCGGTAAAGTCGGGAATTTCCACCGGTGCGCCGCCCATGGCAATGGAACGTTCCGACAGAGCGGTAATGCTCATCCATGCAGCCATATCGTAAATATCGATAGGCATGGGTGCTCCCGAAAGAGCACACCGGACAAAAGCGCCGATGACCAGTCCATCCATACCGCCGTGTCCGCCGCTGACGCCGTCTTTCAGGAATTCTTTCCAGATGGGGTGCTCATACTGCTCCTGATAGGCTTCCGCATTACCCCACTGGTCTTTCCAGTGGAAATCATAGGCATTGTGAACGCCGTCCAGAAAAATCGACTGGTTTTCCTCTTCATACATGCCGCGGGTTCCCTGAATATGCAGGCCGCGGGAATAGTAGCGGGGCAGGGTAGTGTCCAGCGTCAGAACAATGGTCTGGCCGCCGGCACAGCGAATCACGGTGGTCACCACATCTCCCTGTTTCCATTCGGCGTGGGTCAGGTCATACTCGGGACCTTTTTCCCGCTGCAAATATTCGTGCAATCCTTTGGAACAGGAAGCCGTGGAAGTCAGCGTCAGCATCCGGTTGCCGTGGTTCAGGTTAAGAATTTTAGCAATGGGGCCCAGTTCATGAGTGGGATAGTTCTCACAGTTACGATTGCGGTAATGATTCAGGCGATAGTGGCGGTTTTCCCGTCCAAAACTCACCTCGTCCCGCAGATCGTGACGGTAACCGCCCTGACAGTGGACGATTTCCCCGAAAAGCCCCTGACGCACCATGTTCAGCACCATCAGTTCTTTCCGGCCGTAGCAGCAGTTTTCCAGCAGCATCACCGGCGTGCCGGTGGCCTCCTGTGTCCGCACCAGCTCCCAGCACTCTTCCACAGAAAACGCGCCGCCCACTTCACAGCCCACGATTTTCCCGGCCCGCATGGCGTCCAGGGTAATGGGCACATGGGCTTCCCAGGAGGCCGCCACAATCACGGCATCTACCTGAGGGTTTTGCAGCAGTTCCCGATAGTCGGTAAAGACTGCAGGACGGGTTCCCCGCAGTTCTCCCACTTTTTGAGCCCCTTCTTCTGCCCGATCCGGATACCGGTCGCATACGGCGGTTACTTCCGTCTGGGAAATGGGCAGAATCGCGTTGGGCAGCAGATCACGTCCCCGGGCTCCATAGCCGATCAGGCCGATTCGAAGTTTCTTTTCCATTTTTACAGCACTTCCTTTAGGTTCAGTCAGCAGTTGTCCTGTTCTCCAGTAAAAAGGGGAGCGGGGAACCAGCTGCGGAGTAATAGGTTGTTTTTCGCTTCCGGCATCGCCCGCCAGCCTTCCGGCGCAAAGAACAGACGCGCAGCCGTCAGTTGAGAAAGGGAAAGTCCGGTTTCTTCCGGACTGGCAGAATGAACAGAGACGGTTCCCTGCTGAACGGTAACGGTAAAGGGAGAAGCATCTTCCACCGCAAAGGTGAGGGTTCCATCGGGAAGAGGCGTGTAGTCAGCCTTGATCTGCAAAAAGACCTTGACGGCTTTTGCAAAATCAAAAATCCGGCAGTTGTGGTCCCAACTGCCGTGGACACCTTCTGCCAGTTCTTCCAATATAGCGGAAAGACCGGTTTCCCACTCCGGCAGGAAAAGGGACAGCCATTCTACCTCGGGGTTTTGGAAAATGGCATGAAGCACATCCGGCAGAAGCTCCGGATTTTCCAATACCATTTCCTGTATGGTGCCGCCGGTGCGGCAGAAATACCCCACCGGTTTCCCTTCCAGTGTCACGGCGGTGGGCTGTGCATTCCAGGAACGGAGAATTGTCAGGAAGTCCTCATCGCTGCGCACAGTGCCCGGTCCGCTTTTTCGATACATGGCGGCATAGGTCGGAGCATCCTGACGGGTCATGGGAGAGAGGACAACGGGCAAAAATGTCCGGCCAGAATATCGGTGGCGCAGGTTGTCCCGGTTCAGATTCCAGCTGAGCTTCCGTCCTACCGGTGTATAGCCGAAATATTCATATCGCTGGCGCAGTCCCGAAAGAGTGCTGAATACCGTGCCGTCCTGTTTCATATCCTCCAGCGCCCAGGTCATTAGCTTTTTCATATATCCCCGGCCCCGGGCACAGGGGTGAACGCTGACTGTACCCACGCCGTTAAAGCGCAAGGTTTCTTCCCCGGAGCGGAATTCCATGGGCAGCACGCAGATCATGGCCCGGATTTTTCCGTCTTCCTTTACCATATAGTGCAGCGGCTCAAAATTCCGGTCCGGGCCGTACAGTTTTGGCAGTAAAGTGGCGAAATCGTGGGGGCGACTGTTTTTGCTGAAAACCAGATCGGCAAAATCCAGAATTTCCTGTCGGTCCGCCGGGGTACCCTTACAGTATTCAATATTCATATCAATACAACTCCTTTCGACAGGGATATCCTGCTATCATCATACCGGAATCCTACATGGATTGCAAGGTGTTTCATTTGTAGAATTGCACATGAAGAGAAGAAAAAATTCATGCAAATCGCTTGCATTTTTTCTAAAAAGTGTGATATGATAATTTTGCCATTTACAGGATTTCACACGATACAGAATTTATGATTTTCGTTTTCAATAAAGATTTTTCAGGTTTTATCAGAGTGCATTTTTGATATAGTAAGGAGCTTGCCATGAGAAGCAATTATCATAATAAAAGACGTTCTTCCTTTACTTCTAAGCGTTCCGGAACCGGACGGAAGAAATCTTCCGGTTTTACCCGTTCCCGCAAATGTAAACGTAAACGAATCGGTTCCTATGAAGCTTTTCGAATGCGGTCAAAAATCCGTCTGGCAATTGGCTGTACGGTCACAGCAGCGGTGCTGCTTTGCGGATTTGTTTTTCTGCCGGGGCTGTTTGGCGGTAAAGACGATCAGATGTCTTTTCATCCGGTGGAGAGTACCGGAGAGATTCAGGATACCTGGGAACAGACGACTTCTTTGGAAGAAACGCCAAAAGACGAAGAGCTCTGCCTGAATATTCGCCAGCGCTCGGAGTGGAATCTGGTTCTGGTTAACCCGAAAGTCGAATTGCCGGAAAGCTATCTGTCCAGCAGCCAGATTGTCACGGCATTTGAAATGGAAATGGATTCCCGTATTGAAAAACCCTATACCCAGATGTACAAGGCTGCCGTAAAAGACGGCATCAGTCTGTGGATTTCCTCCTGTTACCGAAGCAAAGAGCTGCAGAAGGAATTGTATGAGCGGGAAATTGAAGAAAATGTTAAAAGCGGAATGTCTCAGGAAGAAGCCACTGCCGCCGCTGATGTAGCAGTAGCCCGTCCCGGTTACAGTGAGCACAATACCGGTCTGGCCATCGACTTTAATGGCGTTACCATGGATTTTGAAAATACAAAGGCTTTCCAGTGGCTTCAGGAAAACGCTGCTGACTACGGTTTTGTCCTGCGCTTCCCCAAAGGGAAAGAATCTATCACCCATATTATGTATGAGCCCTGGCATTATCGGTATGTGGGCGTAGAGCATGCCCAAAAAATGAAAGAGCTGGATATGTGTCTGGAAGAATACCTGTACTATTTGCAGGAAAAAGGGGAATAAAGGCGAAGCCCCCTGTGAATCCTCCATTTCGATTCACAGGGGCTTTCGATGGTTCTATCAGTCAGTCTGGCTTGTCCACGGCGTATCATAATCCTGAAGACAGCGTTCTTCTACCGGAAAGAAGAAGGTCTCCTCCCCTTTTTGGCGGAGAATCCGGCGTCCGCCTTCATCCCCGGTCAGGGATAATAATGCCTGTCTGGCGCCCGGCGGAAAAATCGTGGGGCTGCCCATACGGCTGCCGCAGCAAACGCGGCCATAGGCTTTCCCACTGGCCTGAAAGGCTGTCAGAAATGCCTGGAATTCTTTTCCCGAAAACCAGGGCTGGTCACAGACAAAAAAGCAGAGAAAGGCGTTAGGACGGCAGGCCTGTACACCGGCCCGAAGGGAAGCGGCCACCCCTTCATCCGGAGGCGGTGCCTCCACCGGGAAAAAACCCATACGCCGCGCCGTTTCTCCGATTTCCCGGTTCCGGGTCACGACCCGGACCGGATGGTCTTTCAGGTAAGACAGTGCTTCCAGCGCATAAAGATACAGGGGTTTTCCGTGAAAATCCGCCGTCAGCTTGTCTCCGCCAAACCGGCGGGAGGCGCCGCCGGCCAGCAGAATCATATCAATTTTCAGTGCAGCCCCCTCCTTTTTAACAGACCCGGAACAACTGTCCGGACAGGGGAGGCAGATCCATCACAAAGCGGTTTTCCGAGCGAAAAAGCCGTTTTTCTTTCTTTTCCGGCGTTTCGCCGCCCCATTTCTGCCAATCACTGTGGAGCAGCAGTTCCAGATGATCTGCCGGTGAAACGTTGATTTGATAGTCCACAACAGGATGATCGTCCAGATTCAGAACCACCAGCAGCTTTTCCCCCCGGCTGATGCGGAGGAATGTATAGGTGCAGCTTCCGTCTTTTTCACAGTCCAGCCACCGGAACCCTGCCGGTTCATAGTCCCATTCATAAAGCCCCGGATGCTGATGATACAGCCGGTTCAGCTCCATGATATAGTGATAAAAGGCGTCGTGAATGGGAAAGGTGAGCAGTTCCCAGTCCTGTTCCCGCTTTTCGTCCCATTCCCGGAAATGGCCGATTTCATTGCCCATAAAATTCAGCTTTTTCCCCGGATGGGTCATCATATACAGATACAGAGCCCGGGCCTGTGGGAATTTTCGCTCATAGTCGCCGTTCATTTTTTGCAGAATGGTAGCCTTGCCGTGTACCACCTCGTCGTGAGAAAAGGGGAGGAGGAACCGGTCTTTGTAGAAATACATCATGGAGAAGGTCAGCTTGTGGTACTCCTCCATCCGCTGATTGGGAGCCATCTGGAACACGGACAAGGTGTCGTGCATCCAGCCCATGTCCCACTTATAATCGAATCCCAGTCCGCCGTTTTCCATTGGCTCCGTGACCTTTGCAAAATCAGTGGAGTCTTCGGCAATGAGCATACAGCCGGGGAAACGCTGTTTCAGGCCGTGGTTCATTTCCCGGACAAAATTCACCGCCATGCCATTGACACCCCGGGCGGGATCGCCCTGCCAGTAGAGAATCCGGCTGATGGCGTCAAACCGGATGCCGTCAAAGTGGTATTCTCCCAGCCAGTAACAGACGGCGGACTGTAAAAAGCTGCGAACTTCGCCCCGGGAGTGCATAAAGTTACAGCTGCCCCATTCGCTGACCCCCACATCATTGCTGGGGTACTCATACAAAAAAGTTCCATCATATTTGTGCAGCCCATAGTCATCCATGGCAAAATGGACGGGCACAAAGTCCAGAATCACGCCGATCTGATTCTGATGACAGGCATTGATGAACTTTTTCAGCTGTGTCGGTGTTCCATACCGGGAGGTGGGGCTGAAAAACCCCGTATTCTGATAGCCCCAGGACTCGTCCGCCGGATGCTCACAGATGGGCAGCAGCTCGATATAATCGTATCCCGCTTCCTTTACATAGGGGATCAGCAGATCGATCAGTTCCTCGTAGGTGTAAAAGTCGTTGAGACCCTCGCCTTTTCTGCGCCAGGAACCCAGATGGACCTCATAAATGTTCAGAGGCCCGTTTTTCCGATCCGTGCGATTCTTCATCCAGTTTTCGTCAGAAAAATCAAACTCCAGACTGCGGATGACAGAACGATGAGCCGGGCGCAGCTCCATACCAAAGCCGTAAGGGTCACAGTGATCCGTGTAGGAACCACCATGATATATCCGATACTCATAGCAGTCCCCCTCTTTTGCATGGGGAAGAAAGCACTCGAAAAAGTTTCCGTCATAAGCTTTTTCCATGGGGTGCTCCATTCCGCCGGTACAGTCGCCAATCAGCGAAACTCTTTCTGCACCCGGGGCAAAGGTGCGGAAAAGACAGCCGCCGTCCTGGGGATGTACGCCGAGCCACTGGTGGGCGTCAAAGGCTTTTCCGGTATAAAAACTGTAAAAATTCATCGTTCTGCTCCTTTCTTTCCTTTTTGGCTCCTAAAAAAGAACCGTATCAGCGGCGCCGCTATTCGACAACCGTTGATTTTTTCTCCACTTTGATTATAATTAGAGACAGAGAGCTCTGCAAGCAACAGATTTGGAAAATCGTCGGGAACGCAACGTTTTTCGATAAGTGTCGATTTTATGACAGGAGGGAAATCATGGACCTACGAATTCAGCGTACCAGAAACAGTATTATTGATGCGTTTATCCAGCTTCGTGCCAAAAAACCTCTGGAAAAAATCACGGTTCGGGAGCTGACCCAGCTGGCAGGCATCAACAAAGCGACCTTTTATCTGCACTTTCAGGACATTTATGATTTGGCTCATCGGTTGGAGTCCAATGTCATCCAGTCCATTCTGGCGGAAATCCGCCACCCGGAATATTTTCTGGAGCAGCCCTTTCAGTTTATTCAGGAGCTTCACTGCGCTATCCTGGGACAGGGAGCACTGCTGCGGATTCTGTTTCCCGACAACCACAACCTGATGCTGGCGGATCGATTACGGGAGGGCATTCGGGAATATCTTAACCGATTGTATCCGGACCGGACTCCCAGCTATCAGAGCGAGGTAGTGCTTTCCTATATGGTATACGGTTCCTATTGCGCCTATCTGCTCCATCAGGAAAAACCGGAGGAAACATTGCGGCTGACAGCGGAAATCAGTGAAATGATTCAGCGAAAATATCAGGTGCAGTAAAGATAGAAAAGGGACGGCCGAAGCCGCCCCTTTTTGTTTCAAAATCGAGATTACAGATCAATCCGCCGGTCGCGGTAATAAAATTCCCGGTCATGTTCGCCGATCTCCCGCAGTACCCGGCAGGGATTGCCCACAGCTACCACATTGGCGGGAATGTCCCTGGTCACCACACTGCCTGCACCGATGACGCTGTTTTCACCGATGGTAACGCCGGGCAGTACCACCACGCCTGCACCCAGCCAGACGTTGTCCCCGATGTGGACATCTGCATTATATTGAAAAGTTTCCCGACGAAGCTCCGGATCAATAGGGTGGGCGGCAGTGGCCAGGGTAACGTTGGGGGCAATCATAACATTATTTCCCACATAGATATGGCCGTCATCCACAGCAGTCAGGTGAAAATTGGCATAGACATTGCTGCCAAAATGTACATGGCTGCCGCCCCAATTGGAATAAAACGGAGGTTCGATGTAACAGTTTTCGCCTACTTCCGCCAGCATTTTTTTCAGCAGTTCCGCCCGCTTTTCCTGTTCCACCGCGTGGGTGGCGTTAAATTCGTACATGGTTTCCATGGCGGCGAACTGGATCTGTGTGATCGCGTCGTCGTTTGGCAGATACAGACGGCCTTCTTCCATCCTCTTTTTCGATTCCTGTGCGTCCATTGGCAAACTCCTCCTGAAAAAAGTCAGTATAGTTTTTTAAAAGCAGTATATGCCAAAATTCCGGAAAAGGGAAGAGAAAAATGACAACAAACAACCGGGGAAACCCTTGTGTTTTTTGTGCATCGCAATGAAATTTTACGATTTCTTCACAATTTTGTCGAATGCTCTGGAAAGGGTCCCGTGATCTGTGATACACTGAGTAAAAATAATGCGTATCATCTCAGCAGAACGGGCTGAGAGTCTGAGTTTTCCGGTTGCTTTCGGAATACTGCGCGAGGAAGAAAAGCGTCAGGGGCCTTTTGTGTCTTTGCCGCGTTCTTTTTTTGTGTATGGCTCTTTGCCCTGTGCCGGATTGCGCAGAACAAGGAGCTTATGCCAAGTATGAACAAAGCAACAGGCAGTATCTACCAACTGGACGGCAGAGTCCCCCTGTCCAAAGCCATTCCTCTGGGCATCCAGCATGTGCTGGCCATGTTCCTGGGAAATGTCTCGCCGCTGCTCATTATCTGCGGCTCTCTGCAAATGGCGACCGGCCTGAAATCTTCCCTGATTCAGAACGCCATGTTTATCGCCGGCGTCACCACCCTCATTCAGCTGTACCCCATCTGGAAAGCCGGCTGCGGCCTGCCGGTGGTCATGGGTACCAGCTCCGGTTTTATCGGAACCTGTAAGGCCATCGGCGCATCCTATGGCTACGGCGCGATTATGGGCGCTTCTCTCATCGGCGGTCTGTTTGAGATCGTGCTGGGCTTCTTTATCAAGCCTTTGAAAAAGCTCTTCCCGCCGGTTGTCACCAGCCTGGTGATTATGTCCATCGGCCTTTCCCTGCTGCCTGTGGGTGTCAACTACTTCGCAGGCGGTTCCGGCGCAGCTGATTACGGCCACTGGAAGCATCTGCTGGTGGGTACTATCGTGCTGGTGGTCATCATCATCTTCAAGCAGTTCACCAAGGGCTTCCTGAGCATTTCTGCCATCCTGATCGGCATTATCGTGGGCTATATCGTGGCAATCTGCCTGAATATGGTGGATTTCCAGCCGGTGGCAGACGCTGCCTGGTTCAGCCTGCCCAGCTTTATGCCTGTTGCCATGGAATTCAACTGGCAGGCCATCATTGCCATGCTGATTATGTATGTGGCCACTGCCGTGGAAACCGTCGGCGATATTTCCGGTATTGCCAACGGCGGCCTGAACCGCGAACCCACCACCAAAGAGCTTTCCGGCGGTGTGGTGGCTGACGGTCTGGGCAGTTTTATTGCCGCGCTGTTCGGCGTTCTGCCCAACACCTCTTTCAGCCAGAACGTGGGTCTGGTAGGCGTGACCAAGGTTGTGAACCGTTTCTGCATCATGACCGGCGCCGTGTTCCTGATTCTGTGCGGTTTCTGCCCCAAGCTGTCCGCACTGCTGTCCGTCATGCCCCAGTCCGTGCTGGGCGGCGCTGCCGTCATCATGTTCGCCATGATTCTGGTCAGCGGCATGACCTCTCTCCAGCGTGAAAAGCTGGATGGCCGCAACGGTATGATCGTGGCTCTGGCACTGGGTGTCGGCGTCGGCATCGGTATGGTGCCCGATTCTCTGGCTCAGATGCCCGAATGGGTCAGCCAGATTTTCGCCCAGAACGGCATTATCATGACCTTTGTCATCGCAACTATTATGAACCTGATTCTTCCCAAGGACAAGGAAAAGGAAGAATCCGGTGAAAAGACCGCTGAATAATTTTTGACAGGACTCCCGGGGCTGTCTGACATGCCGGGGCGCTGCGGCGCTCTTCATGCAGACAGCCCTTTTGCTTTGTTCGTTTTTCGTTTCTTTACTTCTGCATAATTTGTGGTATACTATAAAAAGAGAAGTTGTGTTTTGCACATCGTGTACAGTTTTCAGAAAATATTTCCGGAATCAATCCATTCCGGAGTAAAGGAGGGTACGATTTGTTTACCGCACAGCAATATGTAAAAGCCGCCACGCTGGAAGAAGCCTATGAGCTGAATCAGAAGCGCAACAACGCCATTCTGGGCGGCGGGTGCTGGATGAAAATGAACCGTCGCCGCTATCAGACCCTGATCGACCTTTCGGGTCTGGGACTGGATAAAATTGAGAAAACCCCGGAAGAATTTGTGCTGGGTGCCATGGTGACACTGCGCCAGCTGGAAACCAGCCCGGAGCTGAAAGAAGCTTTTGGAAATGGCTTTTATGAAATGACCCGCCACATTGTGGGCGTGCAGTTCCGCAACTGTGCCACTCTGGGCGGAAGTCTGGTTTCCCGATTTGGTTTCTCCGATATTCTCACCTTTTTGATGGCACTGGACTGTCATGTGGAGCTGGCTCACGCAGGGCTGATTCCGCTGACGGAGTATGCGAAAATGCCCTATGACAACGACGTGCTGGCGAAAGTGCACATTGCCGCAAACGGCCGCCGGGCTGCTTATGAAAGCCTGCGCCAGAGTGCTACCGATATTCCGGTGCTCACCTGTGCCGCTTCTGTGCTGGACGGGACGCTCCGTGTTGTCATCGGTGCACGGCCCATGCGTGCAGTTGCGCTGGAATTCCCCTTCCCGGAAACCGGCGAAGCGCTGACGGAAATTTGCCGCCAGGTGGAAGAAACCGTTCAGTTTGGCTCCAATCTCCGGGGCAGTGGGGAATACCGCCGCCGGATGGCAGGCGTTCTGTGCCGCCGTGCCGTATGTTCACTGAAGGAGGGTGCTTCATGCTGATTACCGTGACTGTAAACGGAAAAAAATATACCGATGAAATCGCCCCGGATCTGGTTCTGTTGGACTATCTGCGCCGGAAGGGCTGCTATTCCGTCAAGCGGGGCTGTGAAACCTCCAACTGCGGCCTGTGCACCGTTCATCTGGACGGCAAGCCCATCCTTTCCTGCAGCTATCTGGCGGCGAGAGCCGACGGCCACAGCGTCACTACTCTGGAAGGCTTGCAGAAAGAGGCAGCTGAGTTCGGCGCATTTTTGGCAGATCAGGGCGGCGAGCAGTGCGGCTTTTGCAGTCCGGGCTTTATCATGAATGTGCTGGCCATGGTGCGGGAGCTGAAAGACCCCACCGAAGCTGAAATTCAGGAATACCTTTCCGGCAATCTGTGCCGCTGCACCGGCTACCAGAGCCAGCTGCGGGCGGTGAAAAACTATCTGGCACACAAGCAGGAGGTGCAGTCATGAGCTTTGTCAATGCGCCCATCCGTAAAAAAGACGCCATGAGCCTTGTCACCGGTAAGCCCGTCTATACCGGCGATCTGATTCCCCAGAATGCGCTGGTGGTCAAGCTCTTGCGCAGCCCTCATTCCAACGCGGATATCGAATCTATCAACACCGCCGCCGCATTGAAAGTGCCCGGCGTGTGTTGTATCCTCACCTGGGAGGATGTGCCCGACGCCCGTTTCACTACGGCCGGACAGACTTACCCCGAACCCAGCCCCTATGACCGGCTGATTCTCGACCGTCATCTGCGTTGCTACGGTGATCCGGTAGCCATTGTGGCCGCCGAAAATGAGCAGGCAGCCGACAAGGCTCTGCGGCTGATTAAGGTCAAATATCACGTCATGGAGCCGCTGCTGGACTTTACCAAAGCCAAGGACAACCCCATCCTCGTTCATCCCGAGGACAATTTCCGCGCCCTGTGCCCGGTGGGAGCCGATAACAAGCGGAACCTGTGCAGCACAGAGCGGATGGATATTGGGGACGTGGATGAAGTGCTCAAAACCTGTGACGTGGTGGTCGAGCGCACCTTCAACACCAAGGCCAACAGTCAGGCCATGATGGAAACCTTCCGCACCTTCTCCTATATCGATGAATACGGCCGTTTGACGGTGGTCAGCTCTACCCAGGTACCTTTCCATGCCCGGCGTATTCTTTCTAACGCATTGCAGATTCCCAAATCCAGAATCCGTGTGGTCAAGCCCCGGATCGGCGGCGGCTTCGGCGCAAAACAGAGTGTTGTCAGTGAGCTGTTTCCCGCTATTGTTACCCTGAAAACAGGCCGGGCGGCCAGCATCATCTATACGCGTGAGGAGAGCATGACCAACGGTTCTCCCCGTCATCAGATGCAGATGAAAGTGCGGGTAGGCGCCAGCAAGGACGGCGTGATCCGCGCCATTGATCTGTACGCACTGTCCAATGCCGGTGCTTATGGCGACCATGGCCCCACCACTATCGGACTGGTGGGGCACAAATCCCTTTCCCTGTACGGCGGCTTGGAAGCTGCCCGTTTTGACAATGAAGTGGTGTATACCAACACTATGGGCGGCGGCGCTTACCGCGGTTACGGCGCAACCCAGGGCATTTTTGCGGTGGAATCCGCTGTCAGTGAATTGGCGGCAAAGCTGGGCATGGACCCTTGTGTGCTCCGGGAAAAGAACATGGTGGCACAGGGCCAGATGATGCCCACCTATTACAATGAGCCCTGCAACAGTTGCACGTTGGACAAGTGCATGGCAAAAGCTAAAGAGATGATGGACTGGGATAACAAATATCCCCGCCGCGTGCTGGAAAATGGCCATATCCGCAGTGTAGGCGTGGCCATGGCCATGCAGGGCAGCGGTATTTCCGGTGTGGATATCGCCAGCGTGGAAATCCGCCTGAATGATGAGGGCTTTTACACCCTGCTGCTGGGCTGCACCGATATGGGTACCGGCTGCGATACTATCCTTTCCCAGATGGCAGCAGATTGTCTGGACTGCGACCTGGATCGGATTGCGGTGCGTGGCGTGGATACGGACTTCTCCCCCTATGATACCGGCTCCTATGCTTCCTCCACCACCTATGTCACTGGTATGGCTGTGGTCAAGACTTGTCAGGTGCTCCGGGAAAAGATTCTGAAAACCGGTGCTTTCATGCTGAACGTTCCGGAAGAAACCGCCGAGTTTGACGGAAAGCGGGTATTTGTCCCCGGTACGGAAAAACAGGTCACGCTGGAAGAAATCGGCTATGCCAGCTATGAAGGCCACAACCGGTGCCTGTCTGCCAGCGAGTCCCATTCTTCTCCCATTTCTCCGCCGCCGTTTATGGTGGGCATGGCAGAAATCGACCTTGACCCGGAAACCGGCAAGGTGGAAGTGGTGGACTATGTGGGCGCAGTGGACTGCGGTACCGTCATCAACACCAATCTGGCCCGGGTGCAGACCGAAGGCGGCATTGTGCAGGGCATCGGCATGGCGCTGTATGAGGATATCTGCTATAGTGCCAGCGGCAAGATGGAGAACAATTCCTTCCTGCAATACAAGATTCCCAGCCGTCTGGACGTGGGCAAAATCCGCATTGAATTTGAAAGCAGCTATGAGCCCACCGGCCCCTTTGGCGCCAAATCCATCGGTGAGCTGGTCATCAATACCCCGGCACCGGCCATCATGAATGCGCTGTATAACGCGACCGGCTGCTTCTTTGACACACTGCCCGTTCGCAGTGAGGATATTTTCTTCGCCATGGAGGAGAAGAAGTAAGCTTCCGCAGGTTTCCGAAGGATTTCTATGGAACAGTTCGCCGGAAAACAGGCTTGTTTTTCCGGCGGAAACGGAAGTTATGGACAAATTCTGCCGGAAGGGCACAAAATCCTGTATTTTTTTATTGACAAACCATTCTCGTTCCTTTATAATAGTTTTCGATGTTTTCATCTAAAGACTGAACTTTGGAGTTGTGCCATGCTGCTGGATTTAAGAAGAGTATTCGTAGAAGAAGTAAAAGAGCTTCCCTTTTCCGGGACCTTTGATTTGTCGGATACGGAAATCGGCGGCGTACACCCCTTTGTTTCGCCGGTTGCTTTTTCCGGTACGGTGAAGCCTTTCGCAGGGGAAGCACAGATGGAAGCTACGGTTTCCTTCACCTTTGAAGTTCCCTGTGACCGCTGCACAGAGATTATCCGCCGGGAATTCCGGTATGAGTTTTCTCACATGCTGGTGCGAAAGCTGAATCAGGAGGACAACGACGACTACATTGTGGTCGAGGATGAAAAAATCGATGTGGAAGCGCTGCTGCGGGATGACATTCTGCTGGAGCTGCCCACCAAGTTTCTTTGCAAACCCGATTGCAAGGGACTGTGCAGTCAGTGCGGCCAGAATTTGAATCTGGGCGACTGCAGCTGCAATCAACGTCGGATAGATCCTCGTTTGGAGGTTCTTCAACAGTTTTTCAACAACTGATACAACAGCCTGAATTCACATAAGGAGGTGCTGAACGATGGCGGTACCCAAGAGAAAAGTGTCCAGCGCAAGACAGAACAAGAGACGTTCGAATGTCTGGAAGCTGAGCGCCCCGGCTCTGGCAAAGTGCCCCAAGTGCGGGGAGTACACCACGCCTCACAGAGTCTGCGGCAACTGCGGATTCTACAATGGACGGGACGTTCTGAAGAAAGAGGCTTAATCAGCACCTTTCGCGGAGGGATAGAGAAGGAGGAATCCTTCTCTATTTTTTTGTATAGGGGAGCGGAAGGGGCAGATTGTTTTTTCCGTTTCTGATTCTGTAACCACAAGAAAGGAGCGAAACCATGGCAGTTCTCATCCAACAGGTACACCCCAATAGCCCGGCGGATGCAGCCGGAATCCAGGCAGGGGAGACCCTTGTTTCCCTGAACGGCAACACCATCATGGATGTGTTGGATTACCGGTTTTACGAGACCGATTCCCGCCTGACGGTGACGGTGCGGAATCCGCAGGGGGAAGAGCGTTCCATTTCCATCCGAAAGGGGCAGTATGAAACGCTGGGGCTGGAGTTTGAAACCTATCTCATGGACAAGCAGCACTCCTGTCGGAACAAGTGCATTTTCTGCTTTATTGACCAGCTTCCCAAAGGAATGCGGGAAAGCCTGTATTTCAAGGACGACGACTCCCGGCTTTCTTTCCTTTTTGGAAATTATATCACCCTGACCAACCTCAGTGACCATGAGATTGACCGGATTATCAAAATGCATATCAGCCCCATCAATGTGTCTGTCCACACCACCAACCCGGAGCTTCGGTGCAAAATGATGGGCAACCGCTTCGCCGGAAAGGCGCTGGGCCTTCTCAACCGTTTTGCTGAAGCGGGAATTCACATCAACTGCCAGCTGGTGCTGTGCCCGGGGATTAACGACGGCCCCGAGCTGGAACGGACTTTGAACGACCTGTATGCGTTGGGCGAGAATGTCCAAAGCATCGCCTGTGTGCCAGTAGGCGTCACCCGCTACCGGGAAGGGCTGTACCCGCTGACCACCTATACAAAAGAAACAGCGGAAGCCACCCTGTGCCAAATTGAAGCCTTTGGCGACCGTTTCCGGAAAGAACGGGGAATGCGTACAGTATATGCGTCCGATGAGTTCTATTTACTGGCAGAACGGGAAATTCCCGAGCCCGAATTCTATGAGGACTTCGCTCAGCTGGAAAACGGCGTAGGACTGCTTGCCAGCTTGCAGGAGGAATTCCGGTTTGCACTGGAGGATTTTACCCCGCTCGAAACAAAGCGCCGGGTTACCATCGCTACCGGCGAGGGCGCTTATGCATTTCTCAATAGAATGCTTGACGAACTTCGTGCAAAATGCGATACTATAGAATGTACAGTAGTTCCTGTCCGCAACGATTTCTTCGGCGGAACAGTGAATGTTTCCGGCCTGCTCACCGGACAGGATTTGTTCGCTCAGCTGAAAGACCGTGACCTGGGGGATGCCGTGCTCATTCCCTGTGTCACGTTGCGGCAGCAGGAGGACGTTTTCCTGGACGATATGTCCGTTTCCCAGCTTTCGGAAAAACTGGGCGTACCGGTCATTCCGGTGATTAACGAAGGCCAGCACCTGCTGGACGCTATTACAGGGAGGGATACCTGATGTCAAAACCGGTAGTTGCCGTAGTTGGCAGACCCAATGTGGGAAAATCTACCTTATTCAATAAATTAATTGGCCAGCGTCTGTCCATTGTGGACGACACCCCCGGCGTGACCCGCGACCGGATTTACGGGGAATGCGAGTGGAAAAACCGGAAATTCTCGCTGGTGGATACCGGCGGTATTGAGCCGGATTCTTCGGACGTGATTCTGTCTCAGATGCGGATGCAGGCTCAGCTGGCCATTGATGCCGCTGATGTGATTATTCTGGTAACGGATGTCCGCACCGGTCTGGTGGCTACAGACGCGGATATCGCCGCCATGTTGCTGAAAAGCGGACGGCCTGTTATTGTCTGTGTCAATAAGTGCGACTCCATCGGCGATCCTCCGGCGGATTTTTACGAGTTCTACAATCTGGGACTGGGTGACCCCATTCAGGTTTCTTCCGTTCACGGCCACGGCACCGGCGATCTGCTGGACGCGGTGCTGGAGCACCTTCCTCCGGAGGAGGACGAGGACGAGGACGGCGAGACCATTCGGGTGGCTATTATCGGCAAGCCCAATGTGGGAAAATCCTCGCTGGTGAACCGGATTTCTGGTGAAAACCGCTGCATTGTTTCCGATATTGCCGGCACGACCCGGGACGCCATTGATACGGAAATCGAAAACGAATTTGGAAAATTTGTCCTCATTGACACCGCCGGTCTCCGCCGCAAAAACAAGGTGGAGGACGCCATTGAAAAATACAGCAACCTGCGGGCCCAGATGGCCATTGAGCGGGCAGATGTGTGTGCCATCCTGATTGATGCGGAAGTGGGCTTCACTGAGCAGGATTCCAAGGTGGCGGGTCTTGCCCATGAAGCAGGCAAGGGCTGCGTCATTGTGGTGAATAAATGGGACGCCATTGAAAAAGACCAGAATACCATGGCGGAATATCGGAAGAAGCTGGAAAAGGACTTTTCCTTTATGTCCTATGCGCCTTTTGTGTTTATTTCCGCCAAGACCGGCCAGCGCATTGACCGGCTGTTTGAGCTGATTAAGCATGTGGCCAGCAGCAACTCCATGCGGATTCCCACAGGTATGATTAATGACGTGCTGGCACAGGCGGTGGCCAGAGTGCAGCCGCCTACGGATAAGGGCAAGCGCCTGAAGATTTACTACATGACCCAGGCTTCCACCCGTCCGCCCACATTCGTATGCTTTGTCAACTCAGCGGAGCTGTTCCACTTCTCCTATCAGCGGTATCTGGAAAACCGCATTCGTGAAACCTTCGGCATGGAGGGTACTCCCATCCGGTTTATCATCCGGGAGCGGGGAGATAAGAACTGACCCTTAATTATATAGACCCTCTCAGTATTCCGTTATTATCAATATTGAAGGAGAGATTGACCATGGATTTCAGTCATTTTGCGGACTTCATCCTGCCGGGAATCGGCGCGGCAATCATCGCGTATCTCTTGGGAAGCCTGAGCTTCTCCATCATCCTCACCCGTATCTTTAAAAACCACGAAGACATCCGTTCTTATGGCAGCGGAAACGCCGGTGCTACCAATGTGCTGCGCTCTGTGGGCAAAAAAGCCGCCGCCCTTACCTTTTTGCTGGACTTCCTCAAGTGTGTGGTGGCTGTGATTATCGGCAAGCTGATTTTCGGCTATGTGGCCGCACAGGTCGGCGTGGGAGATACTGCGGTGCAGTATGGTGCGTACATTGCAGGCTTTGCCTGTCTGTTGGGGCATGTGTTTCCGGTGTATTTCGGGTTCCGGGGCGGTAAAGGCGTTGTTACCAGCGCTGCTATGATGGCGCTGATTGACTGGCGTGTGTTTGTGATTGTTTTCCTGACCTTTGCCATTGTCTTTGCCCTGAAAAAAATTGTCTCTCTCGGTTCGGTGCTGGCTGCCTGTGTGTATCCGGTCGCTACTTTCCTGATTACCTTTTTCTTTGATTATAAAATGCAGTTCCTGTCTATGGTCAGTCAGGCAAATCTCACCTATGTGGTGATTTCCACGGTGCTGTCTTTACTCATTGGTCTGACGGTGATCATTCTCCACCGGGCCAACATCAAACGGCTGCTGGCAGGCGAGGAAAAGCAGATTTCCTTCAGCGGACCCAAAAACGGATAACGAGGGAAAGATATGACTGCCAGATCAATGTGCGGAACGGATTGCTGTATCCGCTGTGACCGAAAAGAAGCCTGCGGCGGCTGTGAAAAGACCCATGGCCATCCGTTCGGCGGCACCTGCATTGCAGCGGAGTGTGTTCGGAAAGGCGGGCAGGAAGCCCTGCTGCATTTGAAACAAACGCTGATTCAGGAGTTTAACAAGCTGGGAATTGAAGGACTTCAAATTTCGGATTTGAACCTGCTGCCCGGATTTTACATCAATCTGGAATATCCGCTTCCCAATGGTCAAAAAGCCCGATTTTTAAAGGACAGCGATATTTACTGGGGCAATCAGGTGGAAAAGCCTGGCAGTGACCGATGTTATGGTCTGGCCACAGACGGAAGCTTTTTGCTGGTGTGCGAATATGGCTGCAATGGGGCTGACCCGCAGATTGTGCGGTATCAAAGAAGATAACGAAGCGCTGAAAGCGCACGAAAAAAGCGCCGGAAACGGGA